>PPYE01683191.1_pt1 | contig 21884 bp, 17 predicted proteins | sample 1559881 | NCBI WGS metagenome assembly PPYE01 (sample SAMN08240022, study PRJNA423297) | Human gut metagenome, whole genome shotgun sequencing project.
TTGCGGGATATTTCACCCGAATTCAGTTGCCGTAGCCCGCTACGGCGCCCTCATCCGGGCAAAATATACCACAAATTGTGACGCACATCTTGCAGAAAGCCTTTTTCAGACACGCTCTAGTGCAAAATATGGAAAATGGAATTGACAACAGTTCAGAAGATATGTTATTCTCATCTTTAGTATGAAAAGACACTATCGTTTTCATGCAAATATTTGCTCACATTCAGAGACAGTTTCTGAATGTTAAGCCATACGGACAGGCGGGGCAGTTGCCGGGTGGGAGACACCACATTATTGATTGAGTTAGAAGCTCAAATTTTATAAGTTGATTACTTTATAATAATCAGTGCGTAAGCACACATCATCTTGTGAAACGGTCAATAAGAGCATAGCATATATTTGCCAGCGATTGAAGACGACAGCAGTCATGAATATTTCAGAATACGGGAACAGGCACAGGATACAGACGGATTTATACGGGAAATCCGGTCAGTATATAAAGAGACAGAGCCTGAGAAATTCTATAGATCATGAGAGAAGCAGATGGTGAATGAACTTATCTGCTTCTTTTTTTGTGCAGATATAGCAAATATATATAGAAATAATTGAATCATTGTGCCGGTTTGAGGCAGTATACAATTGCTGAATGATAGAACTGTATTTGCCGGTACATGACGACAGGAAAAGAGGAACATGTCAAATGGATTATGAAAGACAACAGCATGCGCCCATATATGAAGCACTGGAACGTTTCCGAAAGAAGAGAGTCGTTCCCTTTGATGTGCCGGGACATAAAAGAGGAAGAGGAAATCCGGAGCTTGCACAGTTGCTGGGAGAGAAATGTGTGGGGCTGGATGTTAATTCTATGAAGCCGCTGGACAATCTCTGCCACCCGGTTTCGGTGATCAGAGAAGCGGAGGAGCTTGCAGCAGATGCTTTTGGCGCAGCGCATGCATTCCTTATGGTAGGAGGAACCACATCTGCAGTGCAGAGCATGATCCTGTCTGTCTGCAAGGCAGGGGATAAGATCATTCTGCCGCGAAATGTACATAAAAGTGCCATCAATGCCCTGGTACTGTGCGGTGCAATTCCGGTTTATGTAAACCCGGAGGTGAATGCGCAGCTGGGCATTTCCCTTGGCATGGAAGTCAGTCAGGTGGAGAAGGCTATGGATGAGAATCCGGATGCGGTGGCAGTTCTTGTAAATAACCCTACCTATTATGGAATCTGTTCGGATCTGCGGACTATCGTAAAGAAGGCTCATGCAAGAGGAATGAAGGTGCTGGCAGATGAGGCTCATGGAACCCATCTTTATTTCGGCAGAAACCTTCCTGTATCCGGAATGGCGGCAGGTGCTGACATGGCGGCAGTTTCCATGCACAAATCCGGCGGAAGTCTGACACAGAGTTCGCTGCTGCTTTTGAATAAGAGTATGAATGCAGAGAAAGTGCGCCAGATCATCAATCTGACTCAGACCACAAGCGCTTCTTATCTTCTGTTGTCCAGTCTGGATATCTCCAGAAGAAATCTGGCACTCAGGGGAGAGGAATCCTTTGAAAAGGTTGCAGGGATGGCGCAGTATGCCAGAGAGGAGATCAATGAGATCGGCGGTTATTATGCATATGGTATGGATCTGATCAATGGAACCAGTGTTTTTGATTTTGATGTTACAAAACTCTCCATTTATACACTGGGAAATGGGTTGGCAGGTATTGAAGTTTATGATCTTCTCAGAGATGAATATGATATTCAGATCGAGTTTGGAGATATCTGTAATATTCTGGCTTACATTTCCATCGGAGACAGGCTTCAGGATATTGAGAGACTGGTAGGGGCATTGGCTGATATTGAACGTCTGTATAAGAAGGACAGCACAGGTATGCTTTCCGGGGAATATATCGCACCTGCAGTGGTGGCGTCTCCACAGCAGGCATTTTATGCGGAGAAAGAATCTCTGCCCATGGAACAGGCGGCAGGCAGGATCAGCGGTGAATTTGTTATGTGTTATCCTCCGGGAATCCCGATTCTTGCTCCTGGAGAAATGGTGACACAGGAAATTGTAGAATACATTCTTTATGCAAGAGACAAAGGCTGTTCCATGCAGGGAATGGAGGATCCGAAGGTAGAAAATCTTCAGGTCCTGAAAGGGGGTATCTGATCATGGAATTATGGTATTCCGAGTTCCATACAGGAAATGTAAAGCTTTCTGTCCGGATTAACCGACAGTTATTTTCAGGGGAAAGTGAATTTCAGAGAATCGATGTGTTTGAGTCTGAAGAATTTGGAAGATTTGTGGCTCTGGACGGTGAGATCGTATTTTCTGACAAGGATGAATTTATTTATGATGAAATGGTCACGCATGTGCCAATGACAGTACATCCCAATGTAAAAAATGTTCTGATCATCGGCGGCGGTGACGGTGGAGTTGCCAGAGAACTGATCCATTATCCACAGATTGAGAGCATTGATGTGGTGGAATCCGATAAAATGTTTGTGGATGTATGTGCGGAGATGTTTCCGGATATTGCCCAGGGACTGAAGGATGAGAGAGTCAATATTTATTATGAAGACGGCCTTCGGTTCCTGCGGAATAAAAAGGCCAGATATGACCTGATCATCAATGATTCCACAGATCCGCTGGGACATACAGAGGGACTTTTTACAAAGGAATTCTACGGAAGCTGTTATAAGGCTCTCAGAGATGACGGAATCATGGTTTATCAGCATGGAAGTCCTTTTTATGATGAGGATGAGGTGGAATGCAGAAAGATGCACAGAAAGGTTTTCCGGTCATTTCCGGTGAGCAGGGTTTATCAGGCACATATCCCTACCTGTCCCTCGGGATACTGGCTTTTTGGATTTGCATCAAAGAAATATCATCCACTGGAAGATTTCAGGCCGGAGAGGTTTGATAATCTTAATATAGAAACATGGTATTATACAACAAACCTTCACAGAGGAGCATTTATGCTTCCAAAATATGTAGAAGATTTACTGGAAGAGGAGGAAAACAGTTTATGAGCAGATTATTGGTAATCGGATGTGGTGGGGTAGCTTCAGTGGCAATTCGCAAATGCTGTCAGAACAGCGATGTTTTTACAGAGATTATGATCGCAAGCAGGACAAAGGAAAAATGCGATGCACTCAAAGAGAAGATTGAAAGTACAACGAAGACAAAAATTGAGACAGCAAAGGTAGATGCGGATAATGCAGCAGAGGTCGCAGAATTGATCAGAGCCTATAAGCCGGATGCTGTCCTGAATGTGGCACTTCCATATCAGGATCTTACCATCATGGATGCATGTCTGGAAGCCGGTGCGGATTATATTGATACTGCCAATTATGAAGCAGAGGATACAGAAGATCCCACATGGCGTGCAATCTACGAAAAGAGATGTAAAGAAAAAGGCTTTACTGCATATTTCGATTATTCCTGGCAGTGGGCTTATGATGAGAAATTTAAGGAAGCAGGACTGACTGCTCTTCTGGGAACCGGTTTTGATCCGGGTGTTACCAGTGTATTCAGTGCCTATGCCCTGAAGCATTATTTTGATGAAATCCATACCATTGATATTCTGGACTGTAACGGCGGTGATCATGGATATCCTTTTGCCACAAACTTTAACCCGGAGATCAATCTTCGAGAGGTTTCCGCAAATGGTTCCTACTGGGAAGACGGACATTGGGTAGAAACAGAGCCTATGGAATTTAAATCTGTCTACGATTTCCCTGAGGTAGGAAAGAAGGATATGTATCTTCTTCATCATGAAGAGATTGAATCACTGGCAAAAAATATTCCGGGAGTACAGAGGATCCGTTTCTTTATGACATTCGGACAGAGCTATCTGACACATATGAAATGTCTGGAAAATGTAGGAATGCTTTCCACCGCACCTGTGGAATTTAATGGACAGGAGATCGTGCCGATTCAGTTTTTGAAAGCTCTTCTGCCGGATCCTGCATCTCTGGGTCCGAGAACAGTGGGTAAAACAAATATCGGCTGTATTTTCACAGGTGTTAAGGACGGAAAAGAGAAAAGTATTTATATTTATAATGTATGTGATCATCAGGAATGCTATAAAGAGGTGGAATCCCAGGCAATCTCCTATACAACAGGTGTTCCGGCTATGATCGGTTCCATGATGGTAGTGACCGGACAGTGGAAGAAGCCGGGTGTATTTAATGTGGAAGAATTTGATCCGGATCCATATATGGAAGCACTGAACAAATGGGGACTTCCATGGAAAGTCTGCGAAGATCCTGAACTGGTAAAGGTCTGGAAAGCCAATGAAGATTGATCAACTGCAAACTCCCTGCTATGTGATCGATGAGAAGAAGATGCGGGAGAATCTGGAGATTTTGAAAAAAGTCCAGGAGGATACCGGGTGTAAGATCCTTCTGGCGCAGAAAGCGTTTTCCGGCTTTGCTCTGTATCCCATGATCGGAAAATATCTGGCAGGTACCACTGCCAGCGGTCTGTTTGAGGCAAGGCTTGGATATGAAGAGATGGGGAAAGAGAATCATGTTTTTTCCCCTGCTTACCGTACAGAAGATATAGAGGAACTGGATCATATCTGTGACCATATTATCTTTAATTCCACAGCACAGCTGAAGAAATTTAAAGAAGTGTGTACCGGAGCCAGTCTGGGACTCCGTATTAATCCGGAATGCTCCACTCAGGGGGATCATGCGATCTATGATCCCTGTGCGCCGGGTTCCAGGCTGGGGGTTACCAGAGAGAACTTTGACGTGGAATGTCTGAAATGGATCGACGGACTGCATTTTCATACGCTCTGCGAACAGAATGCGGATGACCTGGAGAAAACATTGCAGGCGGTAGAGGAGAAGTTTGGAGAATTTCTATCTGAGGTTTCCTGGCTGAATATGGGCGGCGGACATCATATTACCAGAGAGGATTATGATGTAAAGCTCCTGGAAAAATGTATTCAGCATATGAAGGAAACCTATGATCTGGATATTTATCTGGAGCCCGGGGAGGCTGTTGCCCTGAATGCCGGATATCTGGTGACAGAGGTTATGGACATTGTGGAAAATGAGATCAGAACGCTGATTTTGGATGCTTCTGCAGCCTGCCATATGCCGGATGTGCTGGAGATGCCCTATCGTCCGCCTCTTAAGGACAGCGGGGAAGCAGGGGAGAAGGCATATACCTACCGCTTGTCTTCCTGCACCTGCCTGGCAGGAGATGTAATCGGAGATTATTCCTTTGACAGAGAGATCCGGATCGGGGACAAGCTGTATTTTATGGATATGGCGATTTATTCTATGGTGAAGAATAATACATTTAACGGTATGCCGCTGCCGGATATTGCGGTTATGCATGAGGACGGAGAGTGTGAGGTTATCAGACATTTCGGATACGAAGACTTTAAGAGCCGGCTTTCCTGATATCTGCCGGGCTATCAAAGAAAAGGAGACAGACATGGAAGTTACAGAGAAGAACAGAACAAAATATCGTATGCCCGGAGAATTTGAGCCTCATGAGGGATGTGTGATGATCTGGCCGGAACGTCCCGGTTCCTGGAATTATGGGGCAAGGGAAGCACAGAAAGCATTTGTGAAAGTTGCAGAGGCTATTGGAGAGAGCGAAAAGGTGTATATGCTGGTTTCCAAAGCTCAGATGGAGAATGCAAAGAATCAGCTTGGGAATGTTTCCGGTGTGACTTTGCTGGAATGCGAGACAGATGACGCCTGGGCCAGAGATGTGGGAGCAACCATGGTTCTGGATGAGAAAGGGGCGGTCTGTGGAGTTGACTGGCAGTTTAATGCCTGGGGAGGAGACTTTGATGGACTTTACCGGAACTGGGAGAAGGACGACAGGGTGGCTGCCTTTATCTGCAGGACTCTTGGTTGTCCATGTCTGGATGCCAGACCTTTTGTGCTTGAGGGCGGTTCCATCCATTCTGACGGAGAGGGGACTCTGATCGTTACAGAGGCCTGTCTTCTGAGTCAGGGACGCAATCCTCAGATGAGCAGGGAACAGATAGAGGAACAGTTGAAGTACTGGCTCGGTGTCCACAAGATTATCTGGCTTCCATGTGGAATCTATCAGGATGAAACCAATGAGCATGTGGATAACGTGTGCGCTTTTGTAAGGCCCGGAGAGGTTGTGCTTGCATGGACAGAGGATGAGACAGATCCGCAGTATGCCATGTCTTTGGCTGATCTGAAGGTGCTGGAACAGGAAACAGATGCAAAAGGCAGAAAATTTAAGATTCATAAGCTTCCGATTCCTCAGAAACCGGTCTGCCTTACCCGGGAAGATGTGGATGGCTTTGTGTTTGAAGAGGGAGAAGACGAACGGGAAGCAGGAGAACGGATGGCTGCCAGTTACGTGAATTTCTATATTTCCAATGGAGGGATCATCCTTCCACAATTTGGGGATGAAAATGACAAAAGGGCAGTGGAGATTCTGCAGAAGTGTTTTCCTGAAAGAAGGATTTATCCCATTGATGCCAGAGCCATCATTGTCGGCGGTGGAAATATTCACTGTATTACCCAGCAGATTCCCGGAAAAATATCTGACCTTGATGCAGAAAAACTTTGAGAGTCATGTGTTTGAGGGTTATTACCTGAAAGTTATGAAAAAACTTACTTATGTAAACAGGAGCAGGAGGAACAGACAGGATGAGAAATGTAACAGTGGCAGCAGTTCAGATGAAATGCAGTAAAAGTGTGGAGAAAAATATTGCCCATGCAGAGGAACTGGTGCGTCAGGCAGCAGCAAAGGGAGCTGAGATTGTTCTTCTTCCGGAGCTTTTTGAACGGCCCTATTTCTGCCAGGAGCGCAGATATGAGTATTATGAATATGCGCAGACTGCAGAGGAAAACCCTGCAGTGCGTCATTTCAGCAGGGTAGCGGCAGAGCTGGGGATTGTGATCCCGGTCAGCTTTTATGAAAAAGAGGTCAATAATACTTATAACAGCGTTGCGGTTCTGGATGCAGATGGAAAGAATCTCGGCATTTATCGGAAAACACATATTCCGGATGACCATTATTATCAGGAAAAATTCTATTTCACACCGGGAGATACCGGCTTTAAGGTTTTTGATACCAGATTTGGAACCATTGGAGTTGGAATCTGCTGGGATCAGTGGTTCCCGGAAACGGCAAGATGTATGGCACTGCAGGGCGCAGAGCTTCTCTTTTATCCCACTGCCATCGGAAGTGAACCCATCTTGGAATGTGACAGCATGGAACACTGGAGAAGATGTATGCAGGGACACGCTGCCTCCAACCTGATTCCTGTGATCGTTGCCAACAGAATCGGTGAGGAAACAGTAGAGCCATGTCCGGAAAATGGAATGCAGAAATCTGCTCTTAATTTTTATGGTTCCTCTTTTATCACAGACAACACAGGCGCTCTCTGTGCAGAACTGCCCGGAGGGGAAGAGGGGGTGCTTGTAAGCACTTTTGACCTGGATGCATTAAAGGCAGACAGACTGAACTGGGGACTTTTCAGAGACCGCAGACCGGAGATGTATGCAAAAATTGTCGGGAAATGATGTATGAGTTTAGTTATTGTTCACACACCACTATCCCGCGAGGTGTTTTGGCATGAATATGCCAAAATCCCGAGACATACAAGCCAAAATTCCATTAGCTTGCCGGGCAGATGCAGGAGGGCAAAGCAGCAGCACATATCAGGTATTATGAAGATTATATACAGTCTCAGGTACGTGGCGGACGTTCAGAGCAGGAAGTACTGCAGGAACTGGGAGACCCGCATCTGATAGCAAAAACTCTGATCGATACAGATGATGGAAGTACACAGGAAGATTACGGAGAGTATTCTTCTTACGGAAGTAGTTATGGCAATGAGACAGAGCTTCCTCATCAGCAGGAGAAAAGATGGAAAAAAGTAATCGATCTTTCTACCTGGCATGGCAAGGCTGTTGTTATTGCAGCGGCGGCTGTTATAATTGTTTTACTGATACTGATAATCGGAGTTGCGATTCCGTTTTTTATTATTCTTGCAATTATTCTTTATTTTCTTTCATGGCTGAAGAAAAGAAATGATCAATGAAAATCTGTGCAGGGTTTCAGAAAAGAAACCCTGCGCAGAATCTTAAAATCTTAAGTGTAAACGTTCTTGTTTCACGATATTAATTCCCCTTGAATATTTATAATCATACAATCTCAACTTATTTCTATTCTTTAATCCTGCCAGGTGCAGGGAAAAATCCCACATTCATTTTTATATTTTTTGTTCGGAAAGGAGACGGAAAATGAAACACAATTTCAAACTGAAAGAACGCCTTGGAGCTTTGCTGCTTGCAATGCTTTTTATTCTGCAGGCAATTCTGGGGCTTGTGCCTGTCTGCGTAACTCAGGCGGCACCGTTAACTGTAGAAACATGGGACAGTGACAAGGTGGTAGATTATGGTTATCGCTTTAACATGAAGTTTCAGCCCGGAATTACCACATATGAATCTTTTGGGTGTGATAATCTGGACAGGGAAGCTTTTTCAGACAATGGAAAAAGTGAACGTGACACAGAGTGCGTTCGTGTAGGAGCGGACTATAAAGCCGGAAGCGCAGGGATGCGTTATAACAATGTAGGAAAAGATGGAAATGGAAATATTGTTGATGTCAGACTCATTCTTGTGGGAGTAGAGAATGCAGAACCCCGTTATGATCTGCGCACTGCAGAATCGATTGTTCAGAATAAAGGCGGAGCTACGTTTGCATGGAAAGATAATGAAGCTTATCCAATGGTTGGCTTTTCCAAAAACAGTATCGGTGTATTTATTTATTCTGTAGGATACGCAAAGGTTAAGTTTCAGTTTCTGAAGCATGGAACAGAAGAAACACTGCCGATCAGTGGCCATGGAACCATACGTGATATTGATGCGGGACAGGGAGTCCGTATTCCGTCAGACAGCAGTCTGGATAATGCATATGTTCTGAAAAACAATGATTATCTGACGGTAGATGGGAATTCTGTAAGCTCACCCCTTGGTTCCGTTGAGCCGGATGATCCGAGAGGATGGCTGAATCTTTTTTATAATACAGATAATTTTACGGTAGAATTCTGTCATCAGTTCAGACTGGATAAATGGGATAAAAGTCGTGAAGATGCCATTGCAAAAGCCGGTTCTCAGGAAAGATGGGCAGAGATTACAAGAAATAAATATCTGGATCCATCAGGCAACAGTTATTGTCCGAACTTTAAAGGACAGAAATACTGCAAAGCATATGCATATTTTGATTTTACATCCTATTGTTTCGGTGATGTTGAGATGAAAAAAGCGCCTGAGAAACGTGTGGGAGAGGCAAACTGTACATGGGAACAGGCAGCTGCCACATCAAAAGAAAAACCTTTTGGCATTCGTCAGGGACAGGAATTCCAGTATATGATCCGGGCGGAGGTGACACCCAATAGACTGAAATCCTTTGTGGTACAGGATATACTTGAGGATTGTCTTACTATAGAGGATGCATCAAAAGTCAGTATTGTGAATGATGCAGGGCAGACAGTGACAGACTGGTTTGATGTTGCTGTTGAAGGACAGAAAGTGACCTGCAGGGCCAAAGCAGAGAGCCTTCAGGATGAAGCATTTACAGATAATCAGACTTACACATTTACTTTAAAAGTACGCCAGAGACCGGAATCAGAAATTAACATTTCAAAATACCTTGCAGAGGATGGATACAGTATTCTTGTACCAAACCATGCATCCATGAGTTATGAACGTACAAACGGAAGCGGAGATACAATGGATACGGAAACAGTGTGGGTAAAGGGTGTGATTCCACCGGAACTGGAAGTAAAGAAAAATACTTCTCAGTATGAATGGAAAACGGGAGATATCATAGATTATGAGGTTCTGGTTTCTCAGACAAAACAGGATGTAAAAGCAGTAAATGTTGTTATTACAGACGAGCTTCCATCATGTCTGCAGTTTCTGGAAGGGCAGTATGCTGTAGAGACAAGTCAGGGAGGCGAGAACTGTACGCTTACCGGACAGGGAGAAAATGGATGGAAAGCAGAGTGTCCGTCCCTGAAGTATGGGGAGACGATCACAATCCGTTTTAAATGTCAGGCATCTGCGGATTCCAATGGACAGGAATGGGAAAATATTGTGACTGCAACAGCGGATAATCTGATCAATCCTGAGACAGGAGAACAGGAATCCAGAAAGGATATGGCAGAAGTATGGCCGAACAGTCCACAGCTTGAAATTGATAAAACAGCAGACAAATATGAATGGCAGGCAGGAGAGCAGGTAGCTTACCGGATCGTGGTGAATAATGTAACGGCAGGAACAATTGCAAAAGATGTAACTATTACTGATATTGGTCTGCCGCAGGGACTGGTTCTGGCAGGTGGTGCACAGAGCATGGAAGTACTGGGAGTTCAGCAACAGGTAAACTATCCCGTACCGGATAAGAAAACAGGACAGGCATATGAAGCGAGATCTGTGGATTCTCAGTTGAATGCAGATGAGAACGGATTTTCCTTTTATTGTTCTTATGTGCCATACAGTCAGCCTGTAACGATTATTTTCCATTGTATCGCACAGGAAGAGGCAAATGGACACGAAAGCGTAAATGCAGCAACTGTAAAAGCTGCTAATACAGATGAGAGATCTGATGATGCAGAAGTATATGTAAATTCAGGAGAATTCTGGATTGAGAAATCTGCAGATCATTATGAATGGCAGGTCGGAGAACAGGTACAGTACAATGTGGTGGTGGAGAATAAAAAAGCAGGTACAGTGGCCCGGAACGTAACTGTCTGGGATACCGGTATGCCGGCAGGACTTGCGCTTTCATCGGCAGAGGATGTATCGGTAAGCGGAATCCCACAGAATATTACGCAGCTGACAGCAGGGACCAAAGATGTTTTGAACCAGCTCAATCCGGAATTTTATAATGAGACATCAGAGAAACCGGTGAATTATGAATTTCTTCAGGAGGGAAGCGGATGGAGACTGAACATTTCAGATCTTCCGGCAAATACTCCGGTTATGATTTCTTTCCTTTGCACAGTTGCGGAAGCGGCAAATGGAATGGAAAGCATTAATGTTGCCAATGTGCAGGCGCAGAATGCCCCTGTTTCACAGGATGACGCAGAAGTGTATGTAAATACAGCAGTTCTTTCTATTGAGAAAAGTTTTCAGAATCCATATCTGGCAGCCGGGGACGGACGTGCGGAAAATGAATTTCGGGTAGGAGAACAGGTGAATTATCAGGTTACGGTTAATAATCTTCAGAAGGGATCTATCGCAAGAAATCTTGTGATCAGTGATCTTTCCCTTCCTGAAGGGCTGGCTCTGGACGGAGCTGAAGATGCTGTTACTGTAAGCGGTGTTCCGGCTGTTATTCAGAATCCGGTGGCAGGAACTGATGATGCAGGAAATCAGCTGAATCCGGAAAATTATAAAGAAACAGTGGAAAAACCGGTCAGCTGTCAGGTTACACGTCAGGGAACCGGATGGATCGTGACGATTTCAGATCTTCCGTATCAGACACCTGTGACTGTTAATTTCCGCTGTACTGCGCAGGAAAGCGTAAATGGGATGGAGATTGTAAATACAGCACAGGCGTATGCAGATAATGCACAGAAAGTAAAGGACTCCTCAAAAATCTGGGTGAACTCGCCTGTTCTTAACGTAGAGAAGACGACGGACAAACCATTTTACAAATATGGTGATATTATTACATACCGCATTGTCCTGACACAGGAGCAGACCGGATGTGTGGCGCGTAATGTTACTCTGCAGGATGTGATCGATACTCAGGGAGTACGTCTTCTGAAGGATTCGGTGATTCTGATGGATGAGAAAGGAAATGTGGCAGATGCTGATGTACAGATCAATGATGATAATACTTTCCTGATGTCAACAGGCAGGACACTGGTCAGGGACAGCAGATATAGTATCTGCGATAATGATAAAGGCGGTCTTTTTGAGCAGGTAATGTATAATCCTCTGGACTGTCAGGAACAGAAAAGTATGATCGTGGAATATCAGGCAGCAGTGATTGATGCAGCCCTGGCAGGACAGAAAGTGCACAATACTGCAGTTGCAGACAGCAGTGAAAAGATACCTGCAACCGGGGAAACAGAGACAGAGGTACACAGTCCGATTCTGGAAATTGTGAAGGAATCAGATAAGAAAGAGTATGCGTCCGGTGAGAAAGGATACTATAAGCTGACAGTAAGACAACTGCGTGAGGATGTCACAGATCAGAATATTGTTATCGAAGATAAACTGGAAACCCAAGGGGCTTCTATTGTAAAAGACAGCATTTTTGTGAAGAAAAACGGCATAGAGCTGAAAGATGCCAAAATAGAGGCAGATGATACAGGATTTGTAATTCAGACAGGAGCATCGTTGTCAGATATGGATAAAATTGAAGTCTGCTATGAAGAAAATGACTCCTGTACCGACGAAAGCACCGTTGGCATCTTACAATGGTGGAAATAATGGAGGCACAACTTCCGGAAACGGAGGCAGCAGTTACGGAAATTCGGGTGGATACGGAAGCTATCAGGGTGGTTCCATGGCAGGAAGTTCTAAAACAGGAGATGTCAGACCGTTTAAAATGATGGCTGTTCTTGGACTTATCGGAATGGGACTGCTGACAGGAGGTGTGGTGATCTACAGAAGAACTGTTTCCGGGAAAAGAAATATAAAGGGTATGCCGCGGAAATGAAAAAACTCAGAACATTTGCAGTAAGTATGATCATAGCAGCAATTGGGCTTCTTATATATTGTGCCGGCTTCTATATAAAAAGTTATGAACAGAATCTTGCAGCAAGGCAGGAATATGCAGAGCTTTCCAAAATGGCAGGGGTGAAGAACAGAGCAGGTGCCGGATTATTGGCAGATGGCAAAAAAACTGATGAAGACAGCAGTACAAAAAACAGTGAAAAAAAACGCAGGAAAAAACAGAGAAGATCTTCTGAATCAAAAAACAAAAACTGTACAGATGAAATCAGGGAATCCTTCGGGATTTCCTGGGAAAATTTAAGAAAGATCAACTCTCAGACAGTTGCCTGGATTACTGTCCCGGGAGCCGATATTTCTTATCCTGTAGTTCAGGCGGCAGATGATGAATATTACCTGAAACATAATTTCAGAGGAGAGGAAGATCTGTTTGGATGTATTTTTCTGGAACATGACATAAAAAAGAATTTCACAGATTCCCACAGTATTCTTTACGGGCATAATATAGAAGGTAATATGATGTTTGCAAATCTGAACCGTTATGAACAGCCTGAATTTCTAAAAAAATGTCCTGAAATTGAGATCACAACACCAAAAAGAAAGTTTCTGTACAAAATTTTTTCTGTGGAACAGGCATCTTCCCAAAGCCCGGCATTTGAATATGGATACAAGTTATCCAGTCCTGCATACAGGAGACAATTATCTATATTGAAAAATAATTCCATGTATGACACAGGAGTAGAGCCTGATGAAAGGGAGAGAATGGTGACTCTGATCACCTGTAATTCACGTCTGGATAAAGAAATACGTATGGCGGTACATGGGATTTGCCATGAATGTTATGGTATAGAAAAAGCTGAGCCGAAGTGATGTTGAAATCAATCGGATATTGGTAACTTTCGTAAAGGATGAACTGTTACTGTTCACACATCACTATCCCTCGAGGTGTTTTGGAAAAAACTAATGAAAAATCTCTCGATATTTTGTATAATTTATGCATAAAAAACAACTTGTTCGTACGTGCGTACAAGTTGTATCCTAAATACAGGAGGGAAGAAGACATGACAGATAATGGAAAGCCGAAATATTTCTCACTGATGGAACAGCTCAGAAGTGATATTATGTCAGGAGCTATCCGACCGGGAGAGAAGCTTCCTTCAGAAAACGAGCTTTCACAGAAATATTCCTTGAGTAGACATACAGTTCGTAAAGCACTGGGAATCCTGGAGCAGGACGGATATGTAGAGGCATTTCACGGAAGAGGTACTTATTGCTCTGAGAATATGCGCCATATAAAGAATTCAAAGAATATTGCGGTAGTGACCACATATATTTCTGATTATATTTTTCCGAGACTGATACAGGGAATGGATAATGTCCTTTCAGAAAGCGGTTACAGTATTATCCTGAAAAACACAGCAAACAGCAGACAGAAAGAGGCCAGATGTCTGGAGGAACTTCTGAAGAAAGATATTGATGGACTGATCATTGAACCAAGCAAAAGTGAGATGATCTGTAAACACAGAAATCTTTATCAGAATCTGGATAAATTTGAAATTCCGTATGTGTTTATTCAGGGAATCTATTCAGAAATGAGGGATAAACCTCATATTCTTATGGATGATGCACAGGGAGGCTATCTTGTAACAAAATATCTGCTGGAACTGGGACATAAAAAGATCAAGGGTTTCTTTAAGGCAGACGATATGCAGGGACTGGAGCGCCACAAGGGATATGTGAAGGCCTTACAGGAGTCAGGGATTGCCTATGATCCTGATGATGTTGTCTGGTTTCATACAGAGGACAGGAAAGTAAAACCTGCACTGATGGCAAAAGAAATGGTACAGAGCGGACAGCTTCCGGATGGAATCGTCTGTTACAATGATCAGATTGCTGTTCAGGTTATGGAAGAACTGGAGAAAATGGGAGTCAGGATACCGGATGATATTTCCATTACCGGTTATGACAATTCACTGTATGCTCAGCGAGGAAGCGGAATCACAACGATAGCTCATCCGCAGGAAAAGCTGGGAGAAATGGCAGCAGAGCTTATACTTGAGAAGATCAACGGAGTTCCTGAAGAAGAAAGTAAGGTTGAAAGACTGATTTATCCGGAACTGATCATACGGGGATCATGCAGAAAAATATTGTAAACAAATGAAATAAATAAAAAATAAAAATAAATCCGGGAGGAATTTTATCATGAAAACAGGAAGAAACTATAAGTTCTGGTTTTGTACAGGTTCACAGGATCTTTACGGAGATGAGTGCTTAAGAAAAGTTGCTGAGCATTCCAGAATCATTGTTGAGGAATTAAACAAGAGTGGTGTTCTTCCATTTGAATTAGTATGGAAACCAACACTGATCACAAACGAACTGATCCGTAAAACATTTAATGAGGCAAATGCAGATGAGGACTGTGCAGGTGTTATCACATGGATGCATACTTTCTCACCGGCAAAATCATGGATTCTTGGTCTGAAAGAATACAGAAAACCGCTTTGCCATCTTCATACACAGTTTAATGAGGAGATTCCTTATGATACCATTGATATGGATTTTATGAATGAAAACCAGTCTGCTCATGGCGGTCGTGAATATGGTCATATTGTTACAAGAATGGGAATCGAAAGAAAAGTTATTGTCGGACACTGGGCAGATAAAGATGTTCAGGAAAGACTTGCTTCCTGGATGCGTACAGCAGTTGGTATCATGGAGAGCAGCCATATCCGCGTATGTCGTGTAGCAGATAACATGAGAAACGTAGCTGTTACAGAAGGTGATAAAGTAGAAGCACAGATCAAATTCGGATGGGAAGTTGATGCTTATCCTGTAAATGAGATTGCTGATTATGTAAAAGATGTAGCTAAAGGTGATGTAGATGCGCTGGTAGATGAATACTACAGCAAATATGATATTCTTCTTGAGGGAAGAGATCCGGAAGAATTTAAACGTCATGTAGCAGTTCAGGCTCAGATTGAGATCGGATTTGAGAAATTCCTGGAAGAGAAAAATTATCAGGCAATCGTTACACACTTTGGAGATCTGGGTGCTCTTAAACAGCTTCCCGGACTTGCAATCCAGAGACTTATGGAAAAAGGCTATGGATTCGGTGCAGAAGGCGACTGGAAGACAGCTGCAATGGTTCGTCTGATGAAGATCATGACAGCTGGTGTAAAAGATGCAAAAGGAACTTCCATGATGGAAGACTATACATATAACTTTGTACCTGGAAAAGAAGGAATCCTTCAGTCTCATATGCTTGAGGTATGCCCGTCTGTCGCAGATGGTAAGATCGGCATTAAAGTATGCCCGCTTTCCATGGGTGACAGAGAAGATCCTGCAAGACTTGTATTCACAAGCAAGACAGGCCCGGGTATTGCAACATCCCTGATCGATCTTGGAGACCGTTTCCGTCTGATCATCAACGATGTGGAATGCAAGAAGGTTGAGAAACCGATGCCGAAGCTTCCTGTAGGAAGTGCATTCTGGACACCACAGCCAAATCTTAAGACAGGTGCAGAAGCATGGATCCTTGCAGGCGGAGCCCACCATACAGCATTTTCCTATGACCTGACAGCAGAGCAGATGGGTGACTGGGCAGCAGCTATGGGTATTGAAGCTGTTTACATTGATAAAGATACAAATATTCGTGATTTCAAGAATGAACTGAGATGGAATGAACTTGCATTCAGAAAATAATAATTTTTGTAATTAATACAGAGGCTGTCATATCAGGCTGAAATTAACTGCCTGGAATGGCCGCCCTGAGAAGTTTAAAGTAATAAAAAGTATGTTAAAACCGTAAAATTTCCATGGTAAAACAATAAAAGAAATGCAATAATATTGGTGTACAAACAATATATGATTATAGATTGTCGAATGATCTGTAATCATAAATAACAGAGAAACAGGGAGGTACATAAAAATGGGAGCAGCAGAAGCAAAAGCAGCGATTCTCGCTAACAAAACAGCGCTTGGTATTGAATTTGGTTCTACCAGGATCAAAGCAGTACTTGTAGATGATAAAAATCAGCCAATCGCATCTGGCGGTCATGAATGGGAAAATCGTTATGAAAACGGTGTCTGGACATATAGCCTTGATGATATCTGGACAGGCATTCAGGACTGTTATCAGGATATGGCAAGGGATGTGAAGGCAAAATATGACATAGAACTGGAATCTGTAGGTGCATTTGGCGTCAGCGCCATGATGCATGGATATATGCCATTTAACAAAGAGGGAGAACTTCTTGTACCATTCCGTACATGGAGAAATAATATTACAGGGGAAGCCAGTGAAAAGCTGATGGAGCTGTTTAATTACAATATTCCTCAGAGATGGAGTATCGCACATCTGTACCAGGCAATTCTTAATGGCGAGGAACATGTAAAAGATATCGATTATATTACAACTCTGGAGGCTTATGTCCACTGGAAACTGACAGGAAAGAGAGTTCTCGGTATCGGTGACGCAGCAGGTATGTTCCCGATTGATACCACAAAGGCAGATTACAACCAGGAGATGGTTGATAAATTCGATGAACTGGTTGCTCCTTATGGATTCTCATGGAAACTTCGCGATATTATGCCGAAAGCCCTTGTTGCAGGTGAAGATGCCGGTGTTCTTACAGAAGAAGGTGCGAAACTTCTCGACGTAACAGGAAAACTGAAAGCCGGAATCCCGATGTGCCCTCCGGAAGGTGATGCAGGAACAGGCATGGTTGCCACAAACAGTGTAGCAGTACGTACGGGTAATGTTTCCGCAGGAACTTCTGTATTTGCCATGATCGTTCTGGAAAAAGAGCTTTCCAGACCTTATAAAGAAATTGATATGGTTACCACTCCGTCCGGACATCTGGTAGCTATGGCTCATTCCAACAACTGTACTTCTGACCTGAATGCATGGGTAAATATATTTAAAGAGTTTGCAGAAGCTATGGGTATGGAAGGGGATATGAACAAACTGTTCGGAACCCTTTATAATAAAGCACTTGAAGGAGATCCGGACTGTGGCGGACTTCTGTCTTACTGCTATTTCTCAGGCGAGCATATGACAGGCTTTGAAGAAGGACGCCCGTTATTTGTACGTTCTCCTGAGAGCAAATTCAATCTTGCAAACTTTATGAGAACCAATCTGTATACATGCCTTGGAGCCATGAGGGTAGGTCTGAACCTTCTGTTTGAGAAAGAAAATGTAAAAGTAGACCGTCTTCTTGGTCATGGAGGATTATTCAAGACAAAAGGCGTAGGACAGCAGATTCTGGCAGATGCTGTCAATGCACCGGTATCTGTAATGGCTACTGCAGGTGAGGGCGGAGCGTGGGGAATCGCACTTCTTGCTTCTTATCTGGTAAATAAAGAAGAAGGTGAGACTCTGGAAAGCTTCCTTGATAATAAAGTGTTTGCAGATCAGGAAAGCAGCACACTGGATCCAAAACCGGAAGGTGTGGCTGGATTCAATGCATTTATGGACAGCTATATGAAAGGTCTTTCTATTGAAAGAGCAGCAGTAGAGTCTGAAATCTGGTAAATGTTGAGAAACAAACTGTTTGCCGGCGCATATGAAAATGAATAGGAAAAGAAGAATATAAAAAACAGAGCAGCATCGCAGATCATGAGACCGGCGATGCTGTTTTTTGCAGTTTTTCTGAAATTGTTATCAAGTGATTCGCAGCCGAATAAATACAAAGAGAAAGCCCCGGCAGGGGAGCTGCCGGGACTTTCAAGGGGAGTATAAATAATTAAATAAGGGGTTTATGTAAAAAAAATTTTTGAAGGGTAAATTCTTTTTACAGCTATGATTATAATATAGCTTGGTGAAAAAAGCAACATATTTTGATGAATATTCCCCCCGGTTTTTGGGATAATAGTCAATGTGAAGCACTTTCAGCGATGAAGTGTGGAAGAAAAAAACCGGATTTTGCAGAGTATCAGGAGATCCGGGCAGATAAATCTCATCAGGAGGAAAATAATAATGGCAAAAAACTATGAATCTGAGAGTAAAAACAGCAGAAATTACACAGGAACTTCAGATAAGAACAGCTATGGCAATGAAATGAACCATGCTGGTAATGCAAAAAACAGTGTGAAAAGCAAAAACGAGACAGATTGTAGAAGTAAAGCAAAAAATAAAACTTCCCAGTCTTACAGCTCAGAAGAAGACAGATATTGATTGGATCAGGAGGGGGAAATGCCCCTCCTGATCTGCTGTGAGCCAATTTATGTGTCGGCTGTTTTTTGTCAGGCAGTGGCACATCTGTCCCTGATATCATATGATATAACAAAAAGGAGTCTGCCATGTTTCCGGTGGAAACGATTTCTGCAAAAATGCTGGATTATTATGTGGGCCGAAGGGACACGTTGATCATAGATCTGAGAGAAAAAGAGTCTTATATGCACAGTCATGTAAAAGGAGCCGTAAACATGCCATATGGAGAAATAGACGGATATACAGCCTTTCCAAAAGGGAAAATACTGGTTCTGTACTGCGACAGGGGCGGGGCAAGCCTTCTGCTTGCAAGGCAGCTTGCAAAGCTTGGGTACTGTACCAGGTCTGTTATAGGCGGTTTTGGAGCATATCGGGGAAGAAATCTTGTAATTTCGCCATAAGCATGATAAGGTGTAAGAGAAAAAATACGAACCGGTATATCTTCAGGTTATTTCAGAAATCAATCTGTCGGCATACCTATTGTGCCAACAAGTTGATTTCTCGAACAATCTTGCGTCTAAATTTCTTATTTCCGCGTTGTCGTCGGTCGCCGTAGCCACCGCTACGCAGAAAAATGCTGGATGCCTATAAAGAAGAAAAGGCAGAACGCCTGGTACTGCTGGGCGATCTGCTCTATCATGGCCCGAGAAATGATCTTCCCAGAGAATATGCTCCCAAACAGGTCATTTCCATGCTTAATGACATGAAGAAAGAAATTTATGCTGTACGTGGGAATTGTGAAGCTGAGGTCGATCAGATGGTCCTGCAGTTTCCGGTTATGGCAGACTACTGTATTCTGAACCTGGATGGAAGAACCTTTTATGCCACACATGGGCATATTTACAATGAAAATAATCTGCCTCCGATCCAGGAAGGAGATATTCTGATCCATGGACATACCCATGTACTGAAAGCAGAGCAGAAAGAAGGCTATGTACTTCTCAACCCGGGTTCTGTTTCCATTCCAAAAGAAGGAAACCCGCCTACATATGCGATCTTTGAGGACGGTGTGTTTACAATTAAGGATTTTGAGGGAAATATTGTTAAGAGCATAGAATTATAGGGAAGTCCCATCTACATATAGAAAGGATAAAGAATGGAAAAATTTGAACTGATCGCTCCATGTCATTTCGGTATGGAAGCTGTGCTGAAACGTGAGATCCTTGATCTGGGCTATGAGATTACCAAAGTAGAGGATGGAAAAGTAACATTTGAGGCAGATGCACAGGGAATCGCAGATGCCAATATCTTTCTGCGTTCCACAGAAAGAATCCTGCTGAAAGTAGCAGAAGTAAAGGAAGAAACCTTTGACGAGCTTTTTGAAAAGACAAAAGCCCTGCCATGGGAAAATTATATTCCCAAGGATGGGAAATTCTGGGTTGCCAAGGCCAATTCTGTGAAGAGTAAGCTCTTTAGCCCGTCTGATATCCAGTCCATTATGAAAAAAGCCATTGTAGAGCGTTTGAAGGGCGTATACGGGGTGTCCTGGTTTGAAGAGGATGGGGCAAGCTTTCCTATCCGCGTGGCATTTATGAAAGATGTGGCCACGATCGGTATTGATACCTCAGGGGTATCTCTGCATAAAAGAGGATATCGTAAAATGACAGTGAAAGCTCCGATCACAGAAACACTGGCATCTGCTCTGATCATGCTTACACCATGGAATAAAGACAGGATTCTGGTAGATCCTTTCTGCGGAAGCGGTACCTTTCCTATTGAAGCAGCAATGATGGCAGCAGATATTGCACCCGGCATGAACCGTTCCTTCCTTGCTGAGGAATGGAAGCATCTGGTTCCGAGAAAATGCTGGTATGATGCAAATGAAGAGGCACAGGACAGGATAAATCTTAATATTGAAACAGATATCCAGGGCTTTGACATTGATCCTGAGGCGTTGAAGGCTGCCAGAGCTAATGCAAAAATGGCAGGTGTGGACAAGCTGATCCATTTCCAGCAGAGAGCGGTAAAAGATCTCCGCCATCCCAAACCATATGGATTCATCATCACAAACCCTCCTTATGGGGAACGACTGGAAGAAAAAGAGAATTTAACTCAGCTTTATCGTGAAATCGGGGAAAGCTATGAAAGGCTTGACAAGTGGTCCATGTATCTGATCACATCTTATGAGAAAGCGGAGAACGATATCGGGCGAAAAGCAGATAAAAACCGTAAGATCTATAATGGTATGCTTAAGACCTATTACTATCAGTTCCTTGGGCCGCGCCCACCGAAGAAAAACCGTAGCTGAGTGCTTATGTAATTGCGAAAAATCAAAATAAAAAGAGGATACAAAGGATTATGAAAAAAATAATTTTTGCTACCGGAAATCAGGATAAAATGAGAGAAATCCGCGAGATCCTTGCAGATATGGATGTAGAGGTTGTTTCTATGAAAGAAGCGGGAATCCATGCAGATATTGTAGAGGATGGTTCTACTTTTGAGGAAAATGCTGTGATCAAGGCGAAGACTATCTGCGAACTGACAGGGGAGATCACTCTGGCAGATGATTCCGGTCTGGAGATTGACTATCTGAATAAAGAGCCGGGCATTTATTCTGCCCGTTATATGGGAGAAGATACCTCATATCATATCAAAAATGCAAGTCTGATAGAGAGACTGAACGGAGTTCCGGACGAGAAGCGTACTGCAAGGTTCGTATGCGCCGTTGCAGCGGCTTTTCCGGATGGAAGTGTAAAAACAGTGCGTGGAACAATGGAAGGCCGTATAGGCTATGAGGAGAAGGGAGAGAACGGCTTCGGCTATGATCCGATCTTCTACCTGCCGGAATATGGATGTACTTCTGCAGAGCTTTCCGGCAAAGAGAAAAATAAGATCAGCCACAGGGGAAAAGCATTACGTGCCATAAAGGATGAACTGAAATGAAGGTACTGATCGTCAGCGATACTCATGGACAGGATGAGAATCTGGAAGAGACAGTGCTCAGAGAAGCTCCCTTTGATTATCTGATCCACTG
>PPYE01776696.1_pt1 | contig 21884 bp, 20 predicted proteins | sample 1559881 | NCBI WGS metagenome assembly PPYE01 (sample SAMN08240022, study PRJNA423297) | Human gut metagenome, whole genome shotgun sequencing project.
AGCGATTACTAATTTACAAAGAAAATTCGACAAACTGTTATTTTTCTATCTATTTATTTGGGTGGGAAACTTTAGTTATGTACCTTTGTCGGCAAATAAAGATATTCTCGTCAAACAAATATAAATAATATAAACATGGAAAAAAACAGAAAAAAACAAATCGTAGTTTTGAGTATAGCTTTAGTTTGCATTTTCATCTTGGTATTTTCATTGTTCCATAAATCAGCGACAAAAGATAGCGCAAATCCTCCTTTAACAAATGTTTTGACTGATAGCATTTCTCAAATTGTCTCAGCTTGTCCTGGCGAAATTGGTGTGGCGGTTATTGTTAATAACAGAGATACGGTTAAGGTCAATAATAAGAGTGTTTATCCTATGATGAGTGTGTTTAAGGTTCATCAGGCATTAGCTCTTTGTAATGACTTTGACAATAAAGGAATTTCACTTGATACCTTAGTAAATATAAATAGGGATAAACTTGACCCAAAGACTTGGAGTCCTATGCTGAAAGATTATTCAGGGCCAGTCATATCATTGACAGTGAGAGATTTGCTGCGTTATACTCTTACTCAGAGTGACAACAATGCAAGCAACCTTATGTTTAAGGATATGGTTAATGTCGCTCAAACAGATAGTTTTATAGCCACACTCATTCCTCGTTCAAGTTTTCAGATAGCTTATACGGAAGAGGAAATGTCGGCTGACCATAACAAGGCTTACTCTAACTATACATCTCCTCTTGGTGCTGCAATGTTGATGAATCGTTTGTTTACTGAAGGTCTTATCGATGATGAGAAACAAAGTTTCATTAAGAATACGTTAAAAGAATGCAAAACAGGTGTAGATAGGATAGCAGCTCCACTTCTTGATAAAGAAGGGGTTGTTATAGCGCATAAGACAGGTTCAGGTTGTGTTAATGAAAATGGTGTTCTTGCAGCTCACAATGATGTTGCCTATATATGTCTGCCTAATAATATCAGTTATACCTTAGCGGTATTTGTTAAGGATTTCAAGGGAAATGAATCACAAGCGTCACAATATGTTGCGCATATATCAGCTGTAGTATATTCTTTATTAATGCAAACTTCAGTAAAATCTTAAACTGCACTTGCTTTGATAATTAATGATAAACAATCTAAAAGCACTCTAATCGTTATCGGAGTGCTTTTAGATTACTAATCAAATTGCTTCTATTATAATTTGAATCCTCTACTTTTTCTTTCTTCCTGTTGCGGCACTCTTGCTCCATATCTAAGCCTGTGCCATTGCTCCCTGAACCAGTCGGCAATCGGCTTCCTGTTTATTGTCAGGTTCAGCCTGCTTTCATCGTCAGGGTCATTTTCCACCCTTAAAATATCATCCTTTATATCAAAGTTCCGCCTGTGTTGCTCGGAATAGATTTTACCGCTACATTTCAGGGCTTCTTTTTTGACTATAAGACTTTCAGTCATTTCTTTAGAGAATCCCAGCATGGCACAAAACTTTTCCATGCGCAGCATTTCCCTGAACATCGGAAACCACCTGAAAGCCTTGTCTATGATTCTGGCGAGCCGTGACAGTTCTTTTTCTTTCATGTCAAGTTCCTGCCTGTGCATTTCTCTGAGATTGTGGATTTGCGTATCATGCTGTTTCTGCATCTGCTGTACTTGGCTCTGCAATTTTTCAATATTGGTGTTCCGTTTTGAAACCTCGTCTTGCAGTTTTTCGTTGGCACGTTCCAGTTCTTTCAGTTTTCCACTCCCGAAAAGAGAAGCAACTCCACTAGTTATGGCTGTCGCTGCCGTGGTGGCTGTCTTCTTTAACTTGTCAGTGCGTATTTCTGATTTCACCTGTTTCAGTTCCTGCTCGGCAAGATTTATCTGTTCTTCTTTGTGCCGTTTGGCTGCATCCATGCGTTGCAGTTCAGCTTTCTGCTTCTCAATGATAAAGTCGTTCCGTTCCAGATGCTCCTTACCAGTGACAGCCTTTGACTGCCCGCGTTCCATCAGCAGGATGTCGGATGCAAGGGTCTGCATCTGCATCATGTCATCGTCATTGAGCTTTCGGCTCTTTCCTGTTTCGTGGTTCATCCAGTCGAAAACGATATGGGCATGATAGTTCGGCTTGAACCATCTGTCCCCGACTTTGAAGCTTTCCCTGTCTTCCGCTTCCGGCTGACCGTTCAGCCAATGCCCTTCATCCTTGTGCAGGAAGATTTGCAGCGGTGTGATTCCCCAGCGTCTTTGACACTCCTCACCGAATTTACGCACGTCTGCCAGTGTGGTGTCCGACCTGACAAGCAGCACTCCTTCACGTATGGGGGAGCATCCCGCAATCTTGACTATTTTACCGTTCTTGCCTTTGCGTTCACGCTCCTTTTCCTGCATGGCACGTCCGGTCTTTTCCTTTACCATCTGTCTGATATTGTCATAATGCATCCGCAAATCCGGACTGCCGAAGTCGGGATTTATCCACTGCTCATTATCGGTGGAGAGTTCTGGAACCACATAGGTTCTGGACTCTCCGATGTGGCGCATGTATTCGGCAGTCCTCCTGTTGTGAGCCTCACTCGATGCGATATTGCAGGGCTTGATATGTATGCTTGATTTTGTTGCCATAGATACTTGTTTTTTGGGTTTGTACTTTATTGTTTGCTTTTCCGCTGTCCGTAAACGCATGGGGTTCTTAGGGGTGCAACCCATAAGCGGAGATTGCAAAGAGAGGGTCACTCTTTGCTCTGGGTTCTCAGGGGAGAAACGCCCTGAGTGGGTCATTAGGGTAAAACCCTAATCCCCTCGGGAGAGCCCACAACTACGTAAGCGGAGCGTGTAGTTATAGTGGGCTATATCAATGGCAAGCCATTGTCTGCAAACTCCAGCCTACGGCTTCCGCTCTCCTCCGTCAGGGAGGTTTTTCATCATCGTTGCCGATTGGAGATGCACCGACCAGCACAAGGTCTAAATCGTCTATCAGTTTTTGCAGGACGGGATTCTTCTCTATCATCCGCTGGAGGATTCTCTCAGCCTCGACCAAGTGGTTGGCTGTACTCATCACCTTGCCCTCCCGTATCTGAAAGATAATCCAATCGGCTATGTCGATATGGGCTTCTTTTTGTTTCGGGGTGGCATTCCTTTCGATGATGTCCGAAACCACCACCTTACAAAAGTACATGCTCTCGGCTCGCTGTTTCCACTCGGCATAAGCATCGGCATCGGGAAAGAGAAGCACGGTTCGCCCTGACAGTACACGGAGTTTCTCTTCTCTCATCTGACTCTTACCACCCGTAGCCAGCCATACATAATCGGGGAAGATAGCAGAACCGATAACGGCACTCTTCTCGGATTCCACCAAGACCACCACCTTGTCGGGATGCGTTTTCAACAAGTGTTCCCCGAAAAGGCATTGGGATAGTTGCCAATCCTCTGCCAACACACGCTGCTTTTTCAATATGCTGTGTATCCAGTTCACTGCCGATGTCTGTCCTCCCTTGATACGGTGTCCGTCTTCGGGATTGTACTGCATCACCTTTCCCGTGCGTACCTTGCCCGTCCTGTCTATCTGCCAAAAGATAACAGAGCCGTCACGGGTAGCCCCCAAACGGTATTCCTCCAACAACCGCTTCAACACCTCTTTCGCCTTGTCGCCATAGTAGGAAGTAAGGAGTGTGAAGAGGAAACGGAAGAAATTGCTACGCTCGCTTTGCGACTTCTCCACATAGTGAGGGGGAATATAGCCGATGGCTGTCGGCTTACTTTGCTGCTTCACTTTCTTCTGCTCTGCTCTTTGCCTGTCAAAAGAGAAATCATTGGTAGTTCTGTGTTCAGGATGCTCTTGAAAATACTCTTTCGGAGTGTAGTGATACCCACAACCGCTTTCGTGGTTACATCTGCCGACCGATGGATGCAACGGCACATTATTTTCGTCCACGTAATAGACGAAAGAATGCCTGTCTCCGCATTTGGGGCAGGTATGCCGTGTTGCCGTTCCTTTATACTTCTGTAATGAATAATTGCCCATAGCTTAGTCCGTTTTTGATGGTTGATTGTCGGCTGTCCCATCCTGTCCCATTGTCCCACACTCTAAGGGTTGGGACAGTGGGACACTTGGGACACCTGCGTTTTTACTCTCTTTGCTGCGCTGGATGATACGGTTTACGGTGGACTTGCCACAATTCACCTGTGAGGCTATCTCCCTGACGGACTTGCCCGATTGGGAGAGTTGCAGAATTTGGCAATCCCTTTGGCTTGATTCATTGTCGCCCAATTTTTTCAAGTGTTCCTTTTCCGTGGAATAGCCCCTGAACACGAACTGCAAGAAAGCATCCACCTTGTCAATCTCGTAAACGATTACATTATCCGCATCATGAGAGAACGTGCCATAGCGCACTTTAAGCTGCTTCACATAGCGAAGCCCTCCGTCTTGGGCACTTTTTCCAATGGTGAACACGCTGTCAAAGAAATTGTAGAGCCGTTTGCTTCCGGCAAGGTCGTTGGATGTGATGGGACAATCCAAAGAGCGTTTGGGCGTATGTGCCAGGACAAGGATAGAGAGCGCATATCTCTTTTTGAGATTGTTCAGCTGAATCATCAGCCGTCCTGCGGCATCGCCTTTCTCCATGGCGCAACACAGGTAGGTAAGATTGTCAATGATGAAAATCTTGCAGTCGGTCTGCACAGCCATCTGTTCAATGCCGCCTATGATAGCTTCCTCAAAGTTGGCATCCAAAAGCTGGTTGCAGTCAATAGACACCCGATAGATTTTGTCGGGAAAGGTGTAGAGCTCTCCATGCTCGTTGGTATAGCGGAGCTGGAACTGCTTTTCGGACAGTTCAAAGTCCAGATACAGCACATTGTCGGTTCGGGCGATGCGGTCGGCTATCTGCACGGCAAGGATGGACTTGCCCACGTTGGAATCGGCAAACAAGCAGGAGAGTTCCCCCTCGTACCAAAAGCTGTCCCACAGCGCACGGGGCGTAGGCAATAACGATGCTTCAAGAATGGTTTGGTTTGCCGTCTTGATATTCATCATGCCTACACTGTCGGGCATACCGTTATGCGCTTGGGATGCTTTTGTGAGGTCGCCACGTATCAGGTTGATATAGTTCTTATCCTCTTCCATATCATTCACCAGTTACGTGGGTTGGGCTTGCGACGGTGGGAAGAGGATAAGGACTTGTTCAGTTCCTCGTCTGACAACGGTATGGGATTCTTTCGGGCGGTTTCCAGCCACTTGTCCAGTTCGTCACGGTAAAGGCAATAGCGTTTGCCGGGCTTGGTGGCAGGGATTGTCCCTTCTGACAGTTTCATGTAGAGCGTACCCTTAGGGATACCTAAATACTCTGCTGCCTCGTCCACAGACATGGGCACGTGGGTGTCCACCGTTTTGGCATTGTTCACACTGCGCTGCTCGGCGAGCAGGCTTTTCAGGCTCATCACTTCGTCTCGAAGCTGAGCGACAACCTCGGGGAGGTCGTTGAAGGTAAGAATTGATTTTTCCATTCGCGTACTCGTCTCTTTTGTAAGACTTGGCGCAAAGGACTGAAATGATATATCCGTGAATATCTCCACGACACGTCATTGCAAAATAATTCCCGAATAATTAAGCCCAGCCATAAATGACGGGTAAAATTACTCGGGAAACGATGTAAAACAGGCGGTTATGAGTTACCGGATGGTTGTCGTTGGTGTCGTGATTATCCTAATTCCGCACATAATCCTCGGGATAGTGGAAATCAAGTTTGCCGTTTTCGGGTTCATCAATGGGAATTTCCGTCTTTAACGGCTCTACCTTGAAATTCTTGATGGTTGATAAGTCTGTATCAGCAAACGATTTCGGGAAAAGGGCTTTGATGAACTTGGCACGGTTATCCCCATTGTAGTATCTCTTGTACAGGAAACGCTCAGAGATATTCCATACGAAGTGACGGAGTGGAATGTTGTTGATGTCTTTGGTAAACGGTCTTTGTATGGGCTTCGGGGTATAAGTGTTAAGATTCATCCATTTGTCCACCTCAGTACAGATGTGGTTCACGGTTTCTTGGTCGGCAATGCGAGGCAGGTAATAATGGCAATACTCCATGACCATGCGGATGCGCTCTTCCTTTTCCCGTTGCTCTCTGCTTGCGTAATTGGCACGGTTCTTTTCGTGAAGATCCGGGGCGATAGTAAGCTCTATCGGTTGTGTTTGGATAAGTGTCTCTTCTTTTGTCGGGGATGATTCGGGTACAGGCTCAGGGACTGATGTAGGTCCAGGCACAGATGTGGCTTCTTCAAGTGTATTTTGTGACAGTTCTTCCTGCACCTCTATGGCTTCGGCAATCGTTTCTTTCTTGCCGAACTTGATTTTGTAGATTTCGTATGTATCAAAGATAAGTGTCTGAAAGGAGAGATAGAGCAACCATCCCAACAGGTTACAGCATACGAATACTATCCACCTGACAAAGTTGTCTTGGTTGAAGCTGTCCGCTATTACCAGCGTGGCAATGGAAGATATTAGGACGATGGCGAAGCCGACAAAGCCCAAGATGATGTATTTGTCCTTGATTGATGATTCCATATTTCGTTGAGAGATTGAATGTTCCTGTATTATTTTGTGCAAAGTTAATGCTATTTTTCCCAATTACTGCCCGTTATTTGCGGTTAGAACGGTCTTTTTCAATGTATTTCACGAAATGTCATCATATCATACTCTGTTTCATACTCTGAGGGGCTTATAAATGGTGGCATCAAGCCAAAAACATAGAGGGGCGATTATAGCCTTGTAGCCATAACCGCCCCTCTGAATACCTGTCAATGTGAGACATTTATGCCTCCTTGCGCTTCAAGGTTATCTTGTCCACCACCTGACACATCTGCTGCGCTGCTATCTTGGAATAGATTTGTGTGGTGGTAATGTTCTTATGTCCGAGATAGGCTTGGATGACAGCCATGTCCGTTCCCATTTCCACGTGCAGGCTTCCGAAGCTGTGGCGGGTACAGTGAAAGGTGATTTTCTTGGTTATCCCTGCTGCCGTGAGCCACCGTTGGAGTGGTCCTTGCAGCATCTTGTCCTTGAAATCCTCAAAGATAAGTCCCTCGCCCCGTTCTCCCAGCAGTCCATAGGCTTCATCACTGATGGGGTTATGCACTATTTCTTTGGTTTTCTGCATACGGGTGGTAACGAACATCCTGCCGTTGGTGTATGGTTGTATCTGCTGCCACGTGAGCTGTCTGATGTCGCTCTTTCTCAGTCCCGTAAGACAGGCGAAAAGAAAAGCTTTTTTCAAGACCTCCTCCTCACAGGGTGTTTCGGCAAGCCGTATCAGTTCCTCTTGGCTCAAATGCTCCCTGATGGTGGGAATGCACTCGATGCGGTCTAAGAAGCCGTTTGGGTTCTCCTTTATCTTCCTGTCACGGTAGGCGGTGTGCAGCACGGCACGGAAAGTTGACCAATAGCCTGCTGCGGAGTTGATGTGCAGCTTTTGGTTGGTGTGGATGGATTGGGGTGCATCAAGCAGGTATTCCATGAACTTGCGGCACAAATCCACATCCACCTCCTCAAAGGTGCATTTGCCGTTCACGAACCGCTGGAAATGCTTGTATACGTGCTGCCACTTGATATTCTTGCGGTCAGCCAGTCCTTTGAAATAGGCAAGGAAATCGCCCTTCATCTTGGTCTTGTCAAAAAAGCCGTTGTTTTCATTGAAAATGGCTTCGTAGCGCTGGTTGCGCAGGATGACCGCTTTCTTCATCATGCGTGCGTTGAAGTCCCGTTCCTGCTGGTTTGCAGGTTTGGCGAAGATGTAAATTCCTAAGGCTTCACGTGTAATCACTCTCATGGTGACATTGTCACGGTAGCCGGGATAGTAGTCAAGGCATAGTGAATACTGTGTCCCGTTCTTAATCTTGCGCTTACGCAAGGTAACTGTTTTGCATTTACTCATAATAATTATGTTTTAATTGGTTGTATACATTTTGGAGTTGTATCCATGTTTCCGATGGCAAAGGAACAACGTGAAATATCCGTGAATACCTCCACGATACATCATTTTGAAATAATTTTCGATAATCCCGATTTTTCACGGTTATTTGTTCCTTTCAGCCATGACACGCTCCACATCTGAGCGCAAAAGCAGGTTTTTCACACCCACCTTTATCTTTTCGATGTGCTTCACCTTGACGATATGGCAGATGTTGGCTGACGAAAGACCATAGATTTGCTGCACCTGCTCAACGGTATAGTAGCGTTCATCGTTCACAAGGTCAGTTCTGCGGAGTTCGTTCAAATGTGATTTGGAGTAATAGGTACGCCCGTACTCTCTTTTAGTGGGTATCTTATGGCGATAGGTGTAGGCACGGAGTGCGGTCGGCTTCATGCCGAACAGTTCCTCCACCTCCTCGGTCAGTAGCCAGTCGGTAATTTCGCTAATATCAACTGCCACACCGAAAAACTCGTCAATATGCTTCTTGCTGTAATAGTTCTTTCCTGCGATACGGCAGATGGGGATATGGTTACGCTTGGCGGAAGTGTAAAGCCATGACTGCTTTACCTTAAAAAGGGACATCACCTCCTCGCCCGAATAGAAGTCCAACACTTCTTCGCTTTCCTTTTCCCTTTTTTCTCTTTTGGCAGGTAAGGAAGATGAAGATGATTTCCTTGGTGTGGAGGTGTTGCCGGGCAGGATGCGGTGATAGGGATTGCCCTCCAACATCTGCTCGATGTCGGCTCTGCGGATGAATGCCATGCGGTTGCTGATGCGTGAGGCTTTCAGCTTGCCGATGGCTACAAGTTTGTAAATGTACTGTCGGGAACAGCCCATGAGGATGGCTGCTTTGGAAAAGGTGAGATACTCCTGATGCTGTATCTCCATCAAGGGTTGGGCGACTTTGAAGAGGTTGTTCTTCTGCATCACTCTGGCTCGTTTGGCTTCTGCCTGACAAGCCTCACTGCAATATCTTTGCATACCGCTTCGGGTTACAAAGGACTTGCCGCAAAAACTGCATTTTCTGGTTGCTTTCATACCGTTTTATCGTTTAATGGTTCATTTCTTCAATCCTATATCTCTGAAATGGTAAACGGATGTGAACGGAAGTCAACCATTGTCGCTTTTCTACACAGTGTGACTGTTTCCGCATATCGGGGCGGTTATTGTCGCTTGTCGTAAACGGTTGTAAACCCTTGTCAACTGTCTGCACGGTGTGACAAAAAACAAGCCCCGCAAATTCTCCACGTCAGAAATACGTCTCAAAAATATGTGGAAATTTGGGAAGCGACAAATGGCAACCGAAAAGTGTTAAATTTTAGAATATGCTGGTAATTAAAGATTTACACTCGGATATTTCTGATTAGTTTTGGTTGTTCTATGGTTATAAATACAAACTCTGACATACTGTGACGTAGATACTTCTGTATTTTTGCCCAAATCTGTTACACTACCTGGAATATCTATCGATGTCAGTGAAATACAATTATTGAAGGCTTGTCTACGAATCTCTTTCAATCCGTCGTGCAATTTCACTTCCACCAAACCGCGGCATTGTTCGAATGCCCATTCACCTATGATTTCCACATTCTCAGTATCAATACTTGTCAATGCTCTGCAATTAGTGAAAGCTGCATAACCGATAGTTTTCATAGATAAAGGCAGTCTGACTGCTTTCAATGAAGTGTTTGGTGTATCACCACCGAAACGTAATGCACGATCCGGCAGTTCAGTCAAGTCGGTCATCGAAATATCCAGCACTTCAAGTGCAGTTAATGATTCTCTGATATATTTAAAATCTTCTACCGTAATAGAGCCCTTTAGGGCCAGTCTTTTCACAGATGTATCCAATCCTTTGATACTTAAATCACCTCCGGTACATGCCACTATCTCACCATCAAAATATTTCACTTCTCTCGAAACTGATATTGTACCATCATTAGCGTCAGTCACTGTCACCGTCAATAGAGCTGTATCCGACAGTTTGACATTTGCCGGAGGGGTAATAGTAATCTTTGCACTTCCCGGAGTATATGTTCCGTCTGTGCCGGTGAAAGTCGGTTCCGTTACTGCTACTTTCCATGTATCTACCGCACCACGACTTTTAATAATCCAGTCTGCTTCATTACCATTCGTAATAGTAGCAACAATGGATTTATAATCTTCCTCTTTCATAGTAGAAGCAAAAGTGACATCTATAGAATTGTCTGAAGGCGATGCATAGAACAAATCGCTGCCACCAATACCCACAGCGAGGCCGTCAACTAGCATCGGAAGCGTGAATTCCTTTCCATTTGCTAATGTGAAGATCACTTTGCCGTCTTCTATTTTCACACCGTCTTTTTTGAAAACAGAATCCCCCTGCTCACCTTGCGGACCTTTCTCCCCGTCTTTCCCAGCGGAACCGGTATCTCCCTTTTCACCGGTGGCAGCCACTTTATTACTATTACTGTCCAGTAACCATTCATCATCTACTTTCCAGTACAGTTTGCCTTCAAACGTATCTACACTGATAACGGGAGAATGACCGGGCTCACCATCCTTACCAGGCTCACCATTGTTTCCAGGTTCACCATCGTTTCCATTTTCTCCATCTTTACCGGTAGTAGGTATTTTATTGTTATCAGCATCAGTCAACCATGCAGAATCGGCATCACCGAGCTTTATAGTCCAATAATATATACCGTCGGTATCTTTCTCCGCACCAATAAGAGGGGTGATGCCGTCGACACCGTTTATACCGTCAGCACCGTTCTTACCATCCTTGCCGTGATAGATGGTGATGGGCTTGCTTTTAGTGAAAGTGATAGTGTAACCCACTTCTACTGATCCTTCTACAATAGGAGTAACTCCGGTCACATAGTCATTCTGTTCCAATGCTGAAACCAGTCCCTGCAAGGCGCTGATCTGTGTATTGGTAGTGCTGCACCATGATTCCAGTTTTTCTACTCTCGATTTAAGGTCGTTCACATCGTTGCGCAAAGCAGTGTCGTCATAGTCATCTCCGCAACTGAAAAATGTTGTTGCCAAGAGGAGTGACATACCTAAATGTTTTAATTTTCCCATATTCTCTAGTTATTAATTAATAATGTAAATCGCTATCAGATCCCTAAGAAAAAAGAAGTGTTATAAATGCAATGATTATTTTAAGTTCGAAGTTATACAACCATTTCCCATTCATGCTTGAAATAGGTAAGTATGGTTCCGGGACTAAGATACTCACGACCGGGTGCCCGTGTCCGGCTGCGAAATCGGTAATGGGCGTGTATCACAAGGCAGGTCAGCCGGTAATTAAAATATTTATGGCAACGGTGTTGAAGATAGTCGAACAGACGGCAGATGCGCGTAAAGAAACTGAAGACTTCATTATAAGGAATAGTATGACGTTTATGATTACCTTTTTCGGCTTCTTCCAGTTCGTGAAGGGCATAGATGAGCTGATCAATATCATCTTTGGTATTTTGCATGGTACGGTTAAGACGTTCCTGTCTGATTGCCTGCATGGAAAGCTGCTCCTGTTTGTGCTTAAGACGCTCTTTTATGAATTTATTTTTTTGCTTCATTATACTTAAGTTGTCCGTTTGTATAGGCGAAAATTACTTCGTAAGTAACAGAAACTTGTTTTATGACAGAACAGAGCGCAGTTCTACCATAATTCTGATTATCAACAGATTATTTAAGTCAAGAAAGACAAATAGCAGTGTATTCCGCTTTATTCATTTCAAAGTGGGAAGAAAAAGTTATATGCGTTTTCATAACTCTTGCAACTAGTATGTATCCCTATCCTTGTTTTTTGCCTTGTGTCGAAACTTTTTTAGTGATCTAATGAAAATAACTTTGTAAATAATATATTTTTTATTAAAATTCTTATATCTTTGCAGCATCAATAACTCTCTGTTACTTACGAAGTAACAGCATCTTAAGCTTCATTCCACATTCTCTTTTCCCCTGTGATTATGTAATTATTAACGACTATATTTGCCCGATTAAGTTCCTCCCCTTCAAAACTCTTGAGATACGTCCGTGTGACTTCAAGTGAAGAATGTCCCAGTCCTTCGGAAATCACCTCTTCGGGAACCTGGCAATATTTGGCAAGTGTAGCCCAAGTGTGGCGTGCCGTGTAGGAACTGACTTTTACCTCCTCCATTCCCATCAGTCCGGGTAGTCTCGAAAGGTTGAAGTTCAGCTTACGCAAGCAACGGCGATAATCATCAAAAGCTTCTCTATCGGAAGAAGTGGGAGTAAGGATATCCAACAGATAGGGCGAAGATTCTTCCCGGCTCCTATAACGTTCGATAAGCTGACGTGCCTGCGGCATAAGCTTGACACAAAGTTCAGTACCCGTCTTTTGGCGTCGGCATATCAGCAGGTCCCCTTTCAAATCCACTTTGCGCAAGTGAGCAAGGTCTACAAAAGGCATCCCTTGCAGCAACAGCATCAATCGCATTGTGTCCTGCGCCCGGTACACCTCCGGAGGGAGTACAGGACTGGAGAGTCTGCCGGAAGAATACTTTCCGTCAACAACATCACCCAGCAACCGGCTCGTCTGCCCGGCAGTTAATGCCAATTTATGTTCGGAAGATACCCCTGTTTTGAGATTGACAAACAGGCGACATTCTCCCGCCACAACCCCACGATCTACCGCACGGTTATAAATAGCACGCAGCGCACGGATATAAGTAGAAGTTGTGTTATAACTCTTCTGCTCTTTCTCCAGATAATATTGAAATTTACACAAGCTTCTTCGGTTCAGTCCTCCCCAAAATATTTTGCCACCACCTACAGAAGCGGTGAATGCCTGCAAGGCATAGTGATAGATATAGGCCGTCGCAAAACGGTTCTCTTGCCGCAACTCGCCAATAACTTCGTAAACAAAGTCTGTAAAGCTATGCTGTTTCATATAATCCTTTCTTTTTAAGTTCATAATTGAGATTCTTTTTTCGCCATAAACTATATAAAATGAACTACCCTACACAATGTTCAACCGATTTTTTTGTCGAAATAAAAAGGAATGTACTCTCCTTACCCTTATTACCAATGCGGTGCTTCACGGTTTTTCCACACCTGCAAACGATTTTTACCTTTGCAGCGTTTTAATAAAACATATGTGTAAGGTGATGAAATATTCTCTCTACAAAGCGGATGCTGAGGAAGAAAACGAAGATTCTCCGAAACTTGACGAGAAACCCGGAGGGGGTAGCACCAATGAATACACGGCGACGTAACAAAAAGAAACGCTACTACGGATATTAGGAGAACTGAAACTGTTATTTCCACAGGCGAAAATCGTAGGGCATTATCAGTTAAGTGCGGATGTCTGAATCAAGTGTCCGGAGGTTGCGAGGAAGGAGTATGAATGGTTGTAGGGGGGAGATAAAAAAAATGTGCTGCTTCAGGGCGGCACACTTTCTTTTTATTCTGACTTTATTCTTACCATCCGGTTCCATCCCATCCGGCAGCAGTGTACCATGACAAAGTACGATAGAAAGTATTCATAGTAGAATTGCTTGCGCCAGTAGGTATATATGTAGAGAGTCCTTCCGAACCTTCCATAGTAAACATTCTATGAATGATACCGGAATAGTTTTTGAGAGTTGTTTTCCTATATACAACAGCTGCTTCAAAGGCTGTATACCAAGACCGATAATCCGTATTATCTACTCCACCTGTCAAATTTCGGATCAGTTTTTCAAAATCATAATTAGCGTCATCGTTAAAATCATAAGCTAGTATATCACTACGGTCTACTTCCCTTTTCTCTTGAATATATTTAGGAATGATTGTCTTGGTTGCTGCTGCCAAATTATCCAAAGCCGCACTCTTTATCACAGAAGTAGCAACTCCTCCCGTCCAATTCTCATTACTAACAGGAGCAACCCCTGTATAAGATTTTTCATAATATCCATAATACGCCTCTGCTATATTCGTCGCCAAATTTGTTTCAGTAAACATTTCCGGTACTACTGCCTTATAAGGTGCACCCGGTCCCGGAATCTCCGTAGGAGAACCAATAAAATATTCGGCACAGTCACGAAGTTCATAGGCGACTTCCACAGATTGCATATTACATGAGTCAAACAATATGAATTTTAATGGTTTTGGAAAAGCAGAGGACAATGCTTCACGGAAATCCGGTATATTCATCTGAGTCCTACGATAATATCCGATGGAGCGAGAGTTCGCATTATTACTGGCCGGCACCCATGAAGAGCTATGAGACAAAAATACAAACCCATAACTATCTGCCGGGAAATAACTAACTGTTTGGGAAATAACACTGGCCATAACTTCCTTATCCAGCGGATTTTGTTCATCATAAGTAAAAAGAGTATCGGCCACTACTTTACCATTCTTCTGTTTCAATGAAATCAAGTGAGGAACGTCATTTACCATCTCACTATAAACAACCAAATTACACTTGGAATAATCAACCTCTTCCATACCCACCTTCATATCGCTAAAGTTGACTTTAAAAAGGCTTGATAACTCACTGACTCCATTATCCCCCACGATATAAACCAACACTGTACGTCCTACCTGCTCACGTGGTTCGGGTCCTTCAGGACCTTCGTTTTCATTATTCTCACAAGCTGCAAACAACGCAGCCAAACCCATGAGAAGGGATAATATTTTAATCTTTTTCATTAGATTACCAATTAGTTACGGCTGCAAAGATAAAAAAATAAGAGATGCAAACCTGCATCTCCTATCATATTAACAATTAATCTTTTACTCTTCCGGTTTTATAAAGTGGAATTTATCAGTATCAATCCGTGTTACTGTGGTATTCCTGTTCCTTTTATATTTACTCAGAATCTTCGTTGCCTCTTTCTCCAGTTTTTTCCTGTTTTCTGAGAAATAGATCATACAGGTACTATTCTGTTGCAGTCCGTTATCTTCCACATAATTCTTCAGCTGATAGCTGTACAGATCACGATGAGTCAGAAAACCTTCCTTGCTAACCTTTGCGCTATCCAATATTTGAATATCCGTAAAATACACGACTGTATCCGTAAAGGAAGCGGCAATTCCGAAGGCATAAACTGTTTTTGAGTGGTCTTTCTTTAAAGAGAAAGCCGAGCACATTGTCAACACAAGTGCCATTGCAAATAGTATTTTTACGTATTTCATATCATAAATTTTTAATTGTGGCAAAGGTAACAAAAAAGAGGAAATATCATCTATTTATCATTAAGATTTAGTATTTCTATTCATATATCCATAGCAACACAGGCTTCTTCTCGACTTTCAGCAGTGCATCGACCTTCCGCATCGCGTCATCACAGATCACAGGACATCCCTGGCTAATCCCCAATGGAAGATGCATGGGGTATATCTCCAAAGTCGGTACCGGAGTATACGAATGGAGCACAATGTAACGCTTGAAAGCATTGCTGTTGGTCGATTCCAATCCATGCAGTTTATAATGTACATTAATCCCCCATTTACTATACGAACGGATTCCTACCTTATACTTCCCCAAAGAAGAGCAATAGCTGCCTTCCACATTACTATATACCGGTTTCTTTGGCGTGCTCTCCTTACCATATCCATGAGCACACAGACTTGAATATTTGATGGAATCGCCTTTGAAATCCCAGACAAAGAAACGTTTTTTGCCGGAAGGAATGCTGAAATCTACCAGAAAGCAATAATTCGTATTAAACCCTTTCTCTACGCAATAGGTTTTCGCTGCAAGGGCTTTTTCCCGTAAGGGTTGTTCGGCTTTGGCTACGATGCCAATGTTCAGACCAACAAGCGTGAATAATATCAGAGCAGACTTCTTCATAAAATTGTGCATAGTATAGTATTGACGAATAACGGCTAAATAAAAGTCGCATAAGTACATTCTTCAGATGATTACTCCAAGAAGTGCAACTTATGCGACCCTAATTCTTTTTTTTCAGAAACTGATATTCCTCACTTATCCCAAGTAGGATTTGAGCAATTTACTACGATTACTTTGTCTTAGTCTTCTAATTGCTTTTTCTTTAATCTGACGAACGCGCTCACGTGTGAGGCCAAACTTATCGCCGATTTCTTCCAATGTCATTTCTTGTTGTCCGATACCGAAAAACATCTGTATGATTTCTTTTTCGCGTTCGGTTAACGTAGAAAGAGCTCTATCAATTTCCCTCGCAAGAGACTCATTAACCAGAGAGCGGTCCGCCATAGGCGAATCGTCGTTTACCAACACATCCAACAGGCTGTTGTCTTCTCCTTCCACGAAAGGCGCATCCACCGAAATATGACGGCCGGATACCTTCAGTGTATCAGAGATCTTGTCAACCGGAATTTCCAGTTCATCTGCCAACTCTTCGGGAGACGGACGCCGCTCGTTTTCCTGTTCGAACTTTGAGAAGGCTTTGCTGATCTTATTCAGCGAACCTACCTGATTCAACGGGAGACGAACAATACGCGACTGCTCTGCCAATGCTTGCAGAATAGACTGGCGAATCCACCATACGGCGTAGCTGATAAACTTGAATCCACGTGTTTCATCAAACTTTTCGGCAGCCTTGATCAGTCCTAAATTGCCTTCATTAATCAAGTCAGGCAAACTCAAACCCTGGTTCTGGTACTGCTTGGCCACAGATACGACGAAACGAAGATTGGCACGTGTCAATTTTTCCAATGCTACACGGTCACCCTTACGAATGCGCTGAGCGAGTTCCACTTCTTCCTCGACTGTTATCAGGTCCTCACGGCCGATTTCCTGCAAATACTTGTCAAGAGAAGCGCTCTCTCTGTTAGTGATACTTTTGGTAATCTTTAGTTGTCTCATTCAAAGAATGCCGACAAGTTGTATGACGGCATCCTTTTTCTATTTCATTAGCTTATCCTACAATCTTCTTACCTTAATTTATAACTCATTCCTGAGTCAGGTCTACTGCAAAGTATCCGCGCTTGCCGGACGGGAATACGCCGGTCAGGAACAATACCTGATTCGGAGACTTAACAGCGGCTTTCATCACTTCTTCCAGATCACTTACTTTGCGCATCGGCTGGTCGTTAGCTTTCAGGATGATGAAACCTTTGCGAACTCCTGCATCTGACATCTTACCGGAAGAAACGCCTGTCACTTGCAGACCATAGCCGAGATTCAGCTGTTTCTTCAAGTCATCCGGCAGTTCTTTGAATGCAGCACCCAGAATTTCCATACCAGCTTCCTTCACGATCTTGGTAGTACCCTGTTCGTTCTTCAGCGTCACTTCTACTGACTTTTCTTTCTTGTCACGAACTAGTTTCACAGTTACCTTATCGCCCGGACGGTGTTTAGCCAATGCTTCCTGCAAGTCGGCAAAGTTATGTACTTTCTTGTTATCTAAACCGACAATTACGTCATCCACCTTGATATCAGCACCGGCAGCCGAACCGTTATCAACGATTTCGCGTACCCATACGCCGTCTACCACGCCAAATTCTTTCGCTTTATCACGCAGTGTAGTACCGGACTTATCGATAGGACTCTGATCTTCCATGATGCTGCTGCCCAAAGAAGCTCCCTTGATGCCAAGGAGGGCACGCTGTACTGTTCCGTATTGTTTCAGGTCGGCAACTACCTTAGTCATAATGCTGGTAGGGATAGCAAAGCCGTATCCGGCGTATGCTCCCGTAGGTGAAGACAACACGGAGTTAATACCTACCAGTTCGCCTTTCGCATTCACCAGTGCACCACCACTATTTCCCTGGTTGATGGCGGCATCTGTCTGGATGAAAGATTCAATACCGCCATTGTATACTCCCAAAGTACGGGCTTTGGCACTTACGATACCTGCTGTCACTGTAGAGTTCAGATTGAAGGGGTTTCCTACGGCGAGTACCCACTCTCCTACTTTCAGTGTTTCGGAATCTCCAACCGGAATAGTAGGCAGATCATCATCAGACTCAATCTTGATCAAAGCAAGGTCTGTGCTCGGGTCAGTACCGATCACACGTCCTCTGAACTCACGGTTATCATTCAGCTTCACACTGATCTCATCGGCACCTTCAATTACGTGATTGTTGGTTACGATATATCCGTCTTTGGAAATGATGACTCCGGAACCAAAACCAACACGAGGCTGGGATTGTACCTGACGCTGCTGTCCGCGTCCGTCTCCAAAGAAGAAGTCAAAAATATCCGGCGCTTGCTGAACGGTTCTTGTTTTAGCTTCCTGAGTAGACTTTATATGTACGACAGCATGAAGCGAATTCTCCGCAGCTTGTGTCAAGTCAACCGGTTGAGCGTTTACCGCGTCAAAAGCAGCCAATTTGACATTGGGATTCTGCTGGAACATCTCATTAAAAGATGTCTCTTTGGCAGCATCATTGGATTGCAACAATTTGTAAGTTGTCAATCCTGCAACTCCTGAGCTAAGAAGAATAATAGCTCCTACTCCCAGAATGTTCTTTGTTGTCTGTTTCATGATTTATAATTCTTTAAAATGTTAATATTCGACATTGTTTTAACTTTTACGACGTTAAAATAATAACAAATATCGTTCACTTATTCTACTTGTCACTCTTTTTTGTCCTCTTTTAACAGAGAATATTTGAGGCTTAACAGCGCTTAACGACAGCAACTGACAAATTTACATTCGTTGTATGTCAGATGGCTTTAACAGTCTGACATTCATTCAGTAAGATCAGATTTTCATGACACCGATTCCGGGTAAGTCATTCAAGGTGATTTTCCCCTTCACCACTTCTACCCCTTTAAAGCGATCGTTGGAGATGAGCAGGTTGCCATCGAGATCGGCAAAATCGACCGCCGGAGAAAATTGCGAGGCGGCAGATATCGCACACGAAGTCTCCGTCATGCAGCCCACCATCACGCGCATTCCCAAAGCGTGCGCCAGCGTCACCATCTTCCATGCTTCACGCATACCGGTACATTTCATCAGTTTGATGTTGATTCCCGTAAACGCACCTTTCAAAGCGGCCACATCCTTTAAACGCTGTAACGACTCATCGGCAAACACCGGCAGAGGGCTTTGCTGTGTCACCCAGGCAATGTCATCCAGTTGTTCCTTCGGCATGGGCTGCTCTATCATTACAATCCCCTTCTCTTTCAGCCAATGGATCATATCGAGCGCATATTGGCGGTCTTTCCATCCCTGGTTGGCATCTATGGCAATCGGAAGGTCTGTCACCGAACGGATCGTCTCTATCATTTCCTTATCGTTGTCTCTCCCTAGCTTTACCTTTAATATATTAAACCGGTCTGCACACTCTTTTGTTTTGGCGCGCACCACATCGGGCGTATCGATACCGATCGTAAAGGTGGTGGAAGGGGTCTTTTCCTTATTCAATCCCCATATCTTATGCCACGGAGCTCCCAGCAGTTTTCCCACCAAATCATGAAGGGCAATATCTACCGCTGCCTTTGCCGCCGTGTCTTTCGGCGACAGACTGTCAACGTATGACAAAATGTCCTCTAACTGAAAAGGATCACTGAATTGCTCCAGATTTACTTTTTTAAGGAAGTTCATCACCGACTCCACCGTCTCCCCAAGATAAGGGGGCATTGACGCCTCTCCATATCCCGTCACTCCCTCATATTCGATTTCTACCTGCACATCGGGTGTGGTGGTACGCGAATAAGTGGCTACCGTAAAGACGTGCCTCAACTTTAACTCATAAGGGAAAAAAGTCATTTTCATCTTCCCTCCCATACCCTGTTTGTTTATATGAATGGTGGAAGCTATAGATTCTCCCGCCAATACCTGACTGACAGCTATTCCGGAGCCTAAAGTTGCAAAGGTGGCCGTTTTCAGGAAATCTCTTCTATTTGGCATTTGTTGAATGGATAATGGATAATTGATAATGATTAGTCATATAGATAATAGGGGTTATGATCAGTGGTATTCATGCCTTTCTCCTTATTTATATAAGGCAGGAAGCGAGTGGCAAAAAGCAGACGGCCGGTGTTGAACTCGTCGTAGTACTCGTCTTCGGGATCAAAGCTGCTGACATGTACGTCTCCCAGGGCATGGATGAAGCGTTTGTTGCCCAGGTAGATGCCTACGTGTGAGATGCCTTCTTTGCGGTCGGCTGTGGCTTTGCGACCGAAAAAGACGAGGTCTCCGCGTTGCACGTTGGAGAAATCAGGAGCGATTTCAATGCGTTCGCCTACATAAGCCTGTTGCGACGCATCTCTCGGGATGATTATATCGTGCATAAAAAGCACTGTCCGGACCAGTCCATAATGGGAAGTCACCACGATCTTCTCAGCACGGTTCCATTCATCGTATTGCTCTTTCGACATCGGAGTAATCACCATCCGGTGTACCCATCCCGTATAGTCATCCGGAGTCTGAATCTCATACCAGCCGGTATATTGCAATACCTTGACCGGCATTCCGAGCAACGCCTGCGTACTCATCCCGGATGTAAACTTACCTTCATCGCGCATATTACAAACAGAAATGTGCACTACCCCATAAGCCGAATCAGCAGGCATGGAGCGTATTTCCTGAGCTTTCAGACTAACTACCGTTACTACCAGCAAGCAATAGAAAAAAAGGATATTTTTCTTCATTGAATCATGATTTAATGATAGCAAAGGTAGAAATTATTTCTATTTGTGACACTTTCTTTGGCTAAAACAAAATAAATGACGTACTTTTGCAGTCTAAAGCAGTTGGCCGGTCTGTCGCGTGCGCGTTTCGCGCAGGAGGAAAGTCCGGGCAACACAGAGCATCCTACTTCCTAACAGAAAGCTGTCCGTGTCGGAGGGTAGACCGCTAAAGTGTCGTGGTGACACGCCACTCAGATAAATGACAGGCACCTTATATCTATAAGGTACAGAACTCGGCTTACAGGCTGACTGCTTTTTTTCTTTTTTAAACTGCTTTTTTAAAATTCTGAGCCATGAAGAAGAAAATCACCGATATATGGAAATTCATCACGTATGACATCTGGCGCATCACGGAAGATGAAGTGACTAGAACGAAATTCTCGCTCTACAATATTATCAAAACCATCTATCTCTGTATCAACCGATTTACTAAAGACCGGATGGCAAACAAGGCCTCAGCACTGACATACAGCACACTGCTTGCTATTGTGCCTATACTCGCCATCCTATTCGCCGTGGCCCGGTAAAGAAAGCGCGTTCCATGTACCGGAAGATTACGGACTATTTCTCCATGTTCCTGCTCATGCCGATTCTGATTGTGGTATCGGGCGGTCTTTCTCTGTTTGTGAGTACCGTGCTGAAGCAGATGGACGATTTCGTTTTACTGGCTCCCGTCATGAAGTTCATGATCCGCCTTATCCCATTTGTTTTGACTTGGCTGATGTTTACAGGGCTGTATATCTTCATGCCCAACACGAAAGTAAAATTCAAGCACGCTCTGATTGCAGGTATCCTGGCAGGTTCCGCTTATCAGGCCTTCCAGTTCCTGTATATCAACAGCCAGTTATGGGTATCGAAATACAATGCTATCTACGGTAGCTTCGCCGCCCTCCCCTTGTTTCTGCTTTGGCTGCAAATCTCATGGACCATCTGTCTGTTCGGAGCTGAATTGACGTATGCCGGACAAAATATCCGCAGCTTTAGTTTCGATCAGGATACCCGCAACATCAGCAGACGTTACCGGGACTTTATCTCTATCCTGATCATGTCACTTATCGCCAAACGTTTCGAAAGGAATGAACCGCCCTATACAGCAGCAGAAATATCGGAAGAGCATCAAATCCCCATCCGGCTGACTAATCAGGTACTCTATCAATTACAAGAAATAGACTTGATCCACGAGGTAGTGACCGACCAAAAAAGTGAAGATATCGGCTACCAGCCCTCTATGGATATCAACCAGCTGAATGTAGCCATCTTGCTCGACCGACTGGATACTTATGGGTCCGAAAACTTCAAGATCGACAAGGATGAGGAATTTAATGACGAATGGAAAGTACTGACTGAATCCAGAGAAGAATACTATAAGAAGGCAAGTAAAGT
>PPYE01432980.1_pt1 | contig 21879 bp, 22 predicted proteins | sample 1559881 | NCBI WGS metagenome assembly PPYE01 (sample SAMN08240022, study PRJNA423297) | Human gut metagenome, whole genome shotgun sequencing project.
GTGGCTTTCTGTTTCGTGTGACTCCATTTTTCGGAACACGAAAAACTCCGTCACACTCAACTGGCTAAAGCCAATAGTACAAAATCCGGCGGGTACCTCCTCACTTAAGAGACGGAACCTGCCGGATTTTATATCAAGGGCCTGGAATAACCATGTATGCTGTATAGGGATGATCCAGCCGGTATCCCAACTTCCGGGCAAGTGAAAGGGAAGCCTGATTATGGGCGTCCCAACTTGGGTACAGTCCCCGTTCCGCACATTCCAGAATCAGCCTCGCACCGCAGATAAGTCCAAGTCCCTTTCTGCGATAGTCCTTGTGAGTATCAATCTCGACTTCGATACCTTCGGAAAAATAGGCATAAGAGGAAGCTCCCGCTACAGGAATGCTGTCCTTTGTCACCACGACACCGATACCATTTTCCCGGTAATCCTCATAATCTGTATATTGTCCCACCCAGTCTCTGCACCAGCCATGGTTTATGGCATAATCATAAACCTCTTCATCAATCATCTGAATCTCATATCCTTCTGGAATGGATCCTGCAATCTGCTCCAGTTTTTTATAATCCCAAACCCCCCACTCTTTCTTCGTGGCATAGCGGGTGAACCGTTCTGCGTTGCTTTGGAATGTCTGCTCAATACACCGTTCCCACTCCTGATTCTCTGGTATCATAATCAGTGACTCCTTTTCCCGTGCCTGAAAAAGGAACTCCGCAATATCCTTCCTTGCCTCTCCACGTAAAAAACAAAAATCACCAAGCATAGCGGCCGCTGTTTTAGGATTCTCTCTGTCGTCTGCGTAAATGCAGCCCATGGTTCCTTCCAGACAGGACCACACAAGAGTATCTCTGCTCTCTTCGAAAAGCCATCCGACACTTTGTACATCCGACACTTTATGCATCACAGCCTTGCGCAGGATTTTCTTTGTCCTGTCCAGCGGAAAGGGAACTTCCTCCTTATGAAAGTATTCGATATCCTGAATCTGAGCAGTTTGCTCTTTATTTTCCCTGCCTGCCGGAACCACTACAAAATCTCCGATTTCCAGGCTTTCATCGTCTGTAACATAGTAGTAAGTATTCCCCAGTTCTGTAAATGAAACACTGCAGTAAATATATTCACCTTCCCTTTTTCTTCCCACTTCATAGACTGCGGGACTGAACATTTCCATATCTTCGTAATACCGGACAAATTCTCTTATGTACTCAGAAATCCCATCCCAGATTTTGGGAAGACCCAGACGGTCAAAAATTCCGGTGAGAACTTTCCGGTCTCCGTCTTCATATTCAATAGTAATTTTATATTCCCGCTTTTCTCCTTTTTTCGGATGTTTTCCTCCCTCACTGATTTCAAATCTGCCTGCATAGTCAAGAGCGGTCAGCTTATCCAGCATTTCTCCTATAATTTCTTCTACATGAAATTCTCTGGTAACACGACTTCCTGCTTCCAGATAAGAAGAGAGCCGGATCATTTCTGTCTTCCGATCAATTACAATTTCTTCTCTGTGATTCCAGAATACATACTTTACATTAGGCAGTCCCAGATTCTGTTTTCCCATTTGGCTGCATCTGCTGTACTCAGCCCGCAGCCGGTTAATTCTTTTTTTCATTCTCATAAATCCGGCCCCCTTTCTCAGATAAGATTTCACCTGCGGCGGGCACAGACCAGCAGCATCATAGGACGGCGCATCTCGTCCTTCATGCCCGGGATGTCCATCATTTCCTGAGGCGGCTTTGGCTCCGTGACACCTTCCTTATCATACGGATTCTCTTTCATGTTGCAGTCTCCTTTTTTCTTACTCTGTATGACCGCCGCTCTATTCCGGTTACAATGCAGCCCTTCACTCAACAAAAGAGTGGCTCATAATATAAAACTCTTCCTGGCTTGGCAGATGCTTTTTTTCTATTTTTTCTAATGTATCGTCATATTTCTGTGCCTCTTCTGCATTCACTGCCATCACCGGACTTTCATAATAGAACCGCTTTCTTCCGTCCAACACATTGGGCACTAATTCTTTTACCAGCATCGCTGCCGGGTATTTTCCGTTTTCCATACAGATATTATACTTTTTGCAGCTTTTAAATCCACAGGAAACATAATTTGCAGGACTTCCGAATATCACCACCACATCGTAGCCAAGTGCTGCCGCCTGCTCAAAAGAATATTCTATCAGCTTCTTTCCGTATCCCTTTCTCTGAAATTCAGGCGCAATACTTACCGGGCCAAAAGTTAAAATTTCTTTTTCCTCTCCGCTTTCATCTACAAGCCTTGCTTTTGTATACATGATATTTCCGATCACGCGGCCATCAAGCTCTATCACGAAATCCAGCTCTGGTATAAAATCCTTGTGTCCGCGCATGATATGGACCAGATAGTGTTCCGTACAGCCTGGAGTATAAACATTATAAAAGGCTTTCCTTGTGACTTCTTCTACTATCTTATAGTCTTTTTTCTTTCATTCCGTATTTTAATCATACTAATCTCCATTTCCATTTTTATCTGCTGCTAAAATATAAGATTTCCGTGTAACGGAACTTCTTTCCATAAAAATTTCTCCAAAGTTTTTTGCAAATTTTCTTTGGTGTCCTGATTATATCATAAATTCCTCCTACGGTCATGCTCTTTATACTGATAATATTTTATTTTTTGAATTTTCTGAACAAAAAAAGCGGCACGACATCTCTGCCATACCGCAATTCCTTCTGTCCTCAGACTTAGTATCCTTCCGATGTTCTGCTATTTTTCTTCATATAATTCAATTTCTGAAATGCAGGTATCCTCCCATCGGGTACCTTTGTACACTGATTTCAAAGTAATAGAAACACTGTCTCCATTTATTGGCGTCTCAAAGGACAGACAGAATTTCTTCTTTTCATCGGTAAATTCCACATCCTTCTGCACATCGCCTATTTGAAGCGTCAGCTCATGGGGACGTGCATTGTATCCCCACATTTCATCACTTCTCCAGTTGCCCAGATAAAGAACTATATACCGGATTTTATGCGAGCCGTCCAGATTGATTTTCAGGCTTTTCCCTTCACCAAGTCCGCTTTCTCCCTCCTGCCAGGAGGATCCAATATCACCGTCCGCAGCCTGTTCCGGACCGTAATCATAATTTTCAGAAAGCATCTCTGAATCTCCTGTCACTCCTGCAGGTGTCAGTTTATTATACTGTGACAAATCTACGCTGTCCGCGTCTTCCAGCTTAAAATTATGATCTTCCCCGTTTGTCTGGTCCTCTGTCTGCTCTGTACTCCCATCTGTCTGTGTCTCTTCCTGTGAAACAGTATTCAGATTATTATAGTAATCTCTTTCTTCCTCTTCCATATCCCTGATACGCAGATAACCCAGATAAAGACCAATGCACAAGCATACCGCAAGAAAAATACAGCTTACTGCCGCAGCATACCTTTTTGTTCTTCTTTCCTCCGGAGGGATATAGGATTCCTCTTCGTCAGCCTCTTCCTCCTCAAACTCATCGTCCTCTTCGTCCAGTTCCTCTTCCGTATCTTCTGACGCAGATAACCCTTCCCTGCTTTCCCCTTCAGAAACAGCAGGATCATCCTGATTCTCCTTCCCCTCATAAAGAACCGGATAATTCTCAGAGCTGCCTTCCTCTCCGTTTACAGAAGAATCTTCAAGACTCTCTTCTTCCTCATAAAGAGCAGGATGTTCAGAAACTCCTTCCTCCCCGACAGTAATAAGGTCTTCCAAATCATCTTCCTGACTGTCGGCAGCAGATGCTGCCTCCCGCTCATGGATTGTTTCCGGAAAGATCCCTGTCTCTTCCTGATCCGCTTCATCCTCCCCTGTCTCTATGACAATTTCATTCTCTATCCCGCCAGAAAATTTTTCAGATATTTCGTCAGGCTCCTCTTCTTCTGTCATAACCCCTTCTTCTGTCTTCTCTTTCAAGCTCTGACTGTCTTCTGTGAAGGTTTCAGAATTCTCTTCCTCCGCTTCTACTTCCGTCTCCGCAGAGAATATTTCCAGGGAGTTCATATCAGAATTTTCCTCTGATTCTCCCGCTATCTCCTCTTCTTCCCTCATGATTCTGGCAAGTTCTTCGTCTGACTTATAATAGACCCAGACATCTTCCTCGTCCATATACTTTTCAAAAACGGCTTTCCCGCACCGGGGACAGTACAGATCAACATCTGATAATTCTTTTCCGCATCTTTCGCACTTCATAGATTTTCCTTTCCCGGCCTGCCTGGTTGCCTGTTATTTCCAGTAATCCCGCTCATTATCAATCATATAGAGCAGGGCATTGCAGATGCATGCCGCAATATTGCTTCCGCCTTTTCTTCCCTTTGCTACAATATAAGGTATCTCTGTATCCATGATCATTTCTTTTGATTGTACCACATTTACAAAGCCTACTGGAACCCCTATTATGCAATGTGGGGAAATTTTCTTTTCTTTTATCAGCTCATAAAGTCTGACCAATGCTGTGGGCGCGTTGCCGATGGCAAAGATGAAAGGTTTTCCCATAGCTGCGGCTTTGTCCATACTGGCTGCTGCTCTGGTACTTCCCTGTTTTTTAGCTGCAGCGGCAACATCCTCATCAGACATAAAACAGTACACTTCTCCTCCGTATTTTGCAAGTGCTTTCTTATTGATCCCTGCCTTCGCCATCTGTGTATCCGTCACAATACATGCTCCTCTTTTTATAGCTTCCAGAGCTTTTTCCACTGCTCCTTCCGAAAAGCACAGATTATCTGCATAATCAAAATCAGCACTGGTGTGGATGCATCTTTTTACGATCAATTCCGTACCCGGAATCAGCTTTTTTTCTCCCAGTTCTTCTGTAATAATCTCAAAGCTTCTTGTTTCTATATCTCTTGGCATAACATTTTCCAGTTGTGTTCTCATCCTTCGTTCCGCCTTTCTTAAACCCTATGAATCTGTCTCTTTTTGAGACAGTTTTTTTAATACTGTGTCTTTCTGTAATTTTATGCTCCGGCTTCCAGGATTTTGTAAATTTTTTCCATATCCAGATGTTCTCTCAGTCCCTGTGCCAGTAAGTCGTACTGGGTTTCTTTAAACTGTGTAAAATCCACACTGTTCATCTCTGACACATCGATTCCTTTTTTGGCACCGATTGCCTCAACGATTTTCTTCGCAACTTCTTCCTTGTCAAAAATCCCGTGAACATAAGAACCATAGACATTGTCCCGGTACGCTCCATCCAGCCTTGCAGTCCCTGTTACCTGATCCGAAATCTTCACCAAAGACTCCGCTCCATCTGAAAGGCTGGTAGTTCCCATATGAATTTCATAACCTTCCAGCTCTGTGCCGGAAAGCAAAGAAAGGGGGCCTTTGATCTCCCGAAAAGTACCTGTCACCCTTGTTCTTGTCTTGTTTTCTTTAAAGACCGTGTCCATGGGAAGAAGTCCCATGCCTTTGATTTCTCCCCCTGCTTCCACTCCTTCCGGATCAGAAAGAGTCTGGCCCAGCATCTGATAACCTCCGCAGACGCCAAAAATGATTTTTCCCTGGTCTGCCTGTTTCAAAATAGCAGCTTCCAGTCCGTTCTGTCTCATCCACAATAAATCTTCCATGGTGTTTTTTGTCCCCGGAAGAATAATCATGTCCGGATTTTTCAGCTCCTGCACATTTTTCACATAACGGAGGGAGACTCCAGGTATCACTTCCAGGGCATTAAAATCTGTAAAATTGGATATCCTTGGTATGCGTATCACCGCAATATCAATGAGATCTGCTTCTCGATTTCCGGAAAAACGTTCTGTAAGGCTATCCTCGTCCTCTACCTGAATGTTCAGATAAGGAGCAACACCTACCACTGGAATACCGCTCTTTTCTTCCAGCATTTTTACCCCCGGGTCAAGAATCGTCTTATCTCCCCGGAATTTATTGATGATCATGCCCTTTACCATATTTTTTTCATCGTCTTCCAGAAGGGAAATGGTTCCCAGAAGCTGTGCAAAGACACCTCCCCGGTCTATATCTCCTACCAGGAGTACCGGAGCATTAGCCATTTTTGCCATTCCCATATTTACAATATCTTCTTCTTTTAAATTAATTTCTGCCGGGCTTCCTGCTCCTTCAATCACAATAATATCATATTCGGATGCCAGTGTATCGTAAGCTTTCTTCACCTGGGGAACCAGTTCTTTTTTGTACCGGAAATAGTCCCTGGCACTCATAGTTCCCAATACCTCGCCATTCACAATAACCTGGCTTCCCACATCATTGGTGGGTTTTAACAGAATGGGATTCATAAGCACGGAAGGCTTGATTCCTGCAGCTTCCGCCTGCATCACCTGGGCTCTGCCCATCTCCAGTCCTTCCTCCGTAATAAAAGAATTCAGTGCCATATTTTGAGATTTAAAAGGTGCCACCTTATATCCGTCCTGTTTAAAAATCCTGCAAAGGCCGGCCGCGAGAAGACTTTTTCCCGCATTGGACATGGTTCCCTGTATCATAATTGCTTTTGCCATTACCGTCTTTCCTCTCTTTCTTGTAAAATTGTGAAGAATACGGAAAGCAGCCGCTGGTTTTCTTCCCTTGTCCGTACTGCGATCCGGTAGTATCCCCTGGTTAATCCTTCATAATTACTGCAGTCCCGGATATAAATTCCCCGGGCAAGGCAGTCTTCCCCCAGATTTTCCGGTCCTTTAAAAAAGATATAATTTGCTCTGGAATCGTAGAGTTTTAAAGGCATCTTCTTTAAATTCCAAAGAAGGAACTCCCTCTCTTCCTGAAGCTTTTTTATGGAAATTTTCACATATTCCTTTTCCTTTAGCGCTGCAATGCCTGCTTCCTGCGCAATCACAGACACATTCCATGGCTGCATCACACTGTCCATAGCTTCCAGAGTATCCGAAGATGCGCAAAGCCCATATCCCAGCCGTATTCCTGCCATAGCATACTTCTTGGTAAACGCTTTGATTAAAAACAAGTTGGGATAATCCTTAAGGAAAGGCTTCATGGTATACATTTGCGGCTGATCTACAAAATCATTAAAACATTCATCCAGCACCAGAAATACACCGCAGTCCCTGCATTTTTCAGCGATTTTTTTTACATAGGAAATTTCTGACAGCGTTCCGGTGGGATTGTTTGGATTACAGAAAAACATCATATCCAGCTCTTGGGTTATGGCTTCCAGCACGCCTTCTTCCGGCGCAAAATTCATATCTTCTTCCAGATAATAATATTTAATTTCACAGCCGACACTTTCCAATGCCTGCTCATATTCTGCAAAACCAGGTGCCAGAAGGAGAGCTTTCTTTGGCTTTTTTGCAAGGACAAGCCCAAAGATCAGATCAGCGGCACCATTTCCGCAGATAATCTGTTCCGCCGGAATCTGCTCTTCTTCTTCCAGCGCCCGGCGAAGTTTTTCACAGGTCACATCGGGATAATGACAGACAATCTCCAAAGCATCGGCAGCCGCTTTCTTAACTCCCTCAGGTGTTCCATAAGGATTGCAGTTCGAGGAAAAATCCAGCACTCCGGGATGGCGGTATACATCTCCGCCGTGGGTATGTATTTTCTTCATATTTTTCTCCTTAACCTATCAGGCATAAAATTCCTGTGCGAACTGCTGCAAAAAACAGCGCCCCCAAAGCCGCACTGACATATAAAAGTCTGTTGGCGCGGCGGATATCCTCTGCCTCAATTTTTCTCAGACTATCGCCAATAGTAGGTTTTTCATACAGTTTTCCAAAATAATAGGCATTGCCTGCCAGCTGAATATCCAGGGCTCCTGCCATCACTGCCTCTGTCTGAGCAGAGTTGGGGCTTGCATGATTATAGCGGTCACGGAGATAAATTTTTTTTCCGTTTTTTCCATCCATCCCCAGAAGGTACGCTCCTGCAATCATCAGCCAGGCAGAAATTCTTGCCGGAATATAATTCACCACATCATCAAGCTTTGCCGCATATCTTCCGAAATGAAGATATTTATCATTCTTATATCCCACCATAGAGTCCATCGTGTTGACGCCTTTGTAAAAAAACATCAGCACCGGACCTCCGATCGCCATATAAAACAACGGTGCGATGATTCCGTCTGAAGTATTTTCCGCCACAGTTTCCACCGCAGCTTTGGTCACGCCTTCCGCGGTTAAGCTCTGTGTATCTCTTCCTACGATCATCGATACCGCATATCTTGCACCTTCAAGATCCCCCTTTTTCAATTCCTCATAAACCCTCATACTCTCATCTTTTAAAGACTTTGTGGCAAGCATCTGGTAACAGAAAAAAGTCTCCAGCACAATTCCCAGTATAGTATGAATATGATATCCTGCGTACAGGATCAGGAAAGGAACCAGAGCCGAACCGGTACAGATGAGGATCACTAAAATCATTCCCGCATGCTGCTCCCCCTTTGGAGTTGTAGGAAATCTGCTGCGAAGTTTTTTTTCGAAAAAAGAAATCCCATTCCCGATGATCCTTACCGGGTGGTAAAGCCATCTGGGATCTCCTGCTATTAAATCTATAAGAAAGCCCAAAACCAGGGCCAGTGCTGTCCATTTTATCATGGTTTTATCCTTTCCTCCATGAACTGATCTTCCTCTTCTCTTTCCAGAGTTCCTCTGTAAGATAAAGTTCATAGTATTCTCCATTTTTTATCTGCCAGCAGAAATAATCTTGTTCCGGCAGTGCATATCTGCTCATAATACTCATAATCGTACCGCCGTGTACCACGGCAGCCGCCTGGCTGCACTGATGCTTTACAGCATCCTGAACACAGTCTTCAAATCCTCTGCAGCACCTGCTGCAAAATATTTCCATACTTTCTCCTCCCGGAAAAGGAAGGGTTCCGTTGCTGTCGATCCACGCCTGATAAACTGGTTCTTCTGACAGCTCCTGATAATTTCTATTTTCAAAAATCCCAAAATCACATTCCCTGAACAACGCAATTTCCCTTTGCTCTTTACGAGGATAGAGAATCTCAGCCGTCTGCCGACATCTTATCATGGGGCTTACATAAATCCTGGAAGCTTCCGGATATCTTTTTTCTCTTAACAGCCGCATCCCTTCTTCACACAAGGGTTCGTCTGTCCTGCCTCCAATATATCTTCCCAGGGTGTTTCCGTGAGTTTTTCCATGTCGTATCAGAGTAAGTTTAAGCATCTTTGATCACCTTCCCGATTCCGCATATAACACGGACTACCAGTTCGCTTTCTGATGCAATCTTTGTACAGAGCCGCCCGGTCAGCTCTCTGTATTTCCGGTCAAAAGCTTCCATAGGAACCACCCCGTATCCCAGTTCATTCGTAATAAGAATCACATGGGGATTTTCCCTTAAAAGCTTTGTTTCCAGCTCTTCAAAATCCCAGTCTTCCTGCAGTCCCCTTTTCACCCACTCATGAAAATGTGTCATACAGACACAATGAAAAATGGTATCAAAATCAGCTTCGGCTCCGTCTGTAATGTCCTTTTCTCTGATACCAAAATGTTCTTTCACATATTCTTTTTTTCCCTGAAACGCTCCTCCGATAATGAGCTTCATCTTTTCTTCCTCCTGTAAGTTCGGCCGGCACCTGCCTGATTTTTTTCAGACAAGGCGCAAGATCATTTCGCCTATCACTGCGCAAAAGCAAATTACCAGTTCGCTGATCTGCATATGAAACCCTGCCAGATCTCCGGTGATGCCGCCGAATTCTCTCATGGACATTTTATAATAATACAGATATTCCATCCCTACCCCTGCCAGAATGCACACTCCTATCACTGGCTGAATAATAATCATCAAAATAGAACTGATCACTGCATAGCATACGCAGGTGACGCGCACCGTTTTCTTCTGAGCTCCATCGGAAAACGTGGCTGCAAGCCCTGTATTTTTTGCCATAGGAAATGCAGCGATGGAAAAACCGCCCAGCGCTCTTGAAAGCACAAATCCTATACAGACCAGCGGAAGCCCTTTGGGAGTCAGTTCACTATAAACACCCAGGTAAAGGAGAAAATAAACCACTGCTGTGATAATTGCAAAAGCGCCGGCATGAGAATCTTTTAAAATCTCCAGCTTTTTCTCTCTGGGCTGATAAGAGTGAAGAGCATCTGAAGTATCCAAAAGTCCGTCCAAATGAATTCCGCCTGTAACCAAAACCGGTATCAATACCATTACTGCTGCATAAAAAAGCCTGCTGTCCGCCACATAAATTCCAAAACTCCCCCAAATCCAGGTAAGTGCGCCTATGATCACGCCTATGAGAGGAAAAAAGCACATAATATAACGCATATTTTCCTTTGTCCAGTCACTCTTGGGCATAGGAATCTTGGAATACATGGAAAACGCAATTTTAAAACTGTTCCAAAATCGTTCCATTTTTTTCATTCCTTTTCACATTTTATCATAGAGCTGCTTTTATGGTGTATCGGGATTCCATAGACCACTTCCGTCACATTTCCGGCAAGATGCGCCAGTTTCTGGTTGATTTCACCAAGCACTTTCTGATATTGCCTGGTTTCCTCATCGTACTCTATACCATCCGAAAAGATCTCATTTGTCACGATCACCAGCTCCTGTGCCTGGTCAGAAAGATTTCTGATTCCCTCTAATATGGCATCCGCCGTGCGTTCCGCCCCTGCTCCATTTTCCTGAAACATTTCATTTGCCGCAAGATTGGACATACATTCCAAAAGCACACAGGAGCCTTTGGGAACCTTTACATTTCTCAATCCTGTGTAACACTCTATTGTTGTAAATTTCTTTTCAGCCCTCATACAGCGATGTCTTTCAATCCGCCTGTGGCTCTCTTCGTCAAAGGGAAACATGGTAGCGATATAGATCCGCTCTTTTTCGCCAAATCCTGTGATCAGGCTTTCCGCATAAGCAGATTTTCCGCTGCCGCTTCCCCCTGTAATTAATGTAATCATAATTTTTCCTGCCCCTACGTTCCGCCTTTAGTCCAGCGGCTGATAAGCCTCCATACCAAGGTTTCCGAAATCGCTCATACTGTGATAAACAGCCAGACCTGTATCAAGAAGAGGAAAGAGGTTTAAAGCTCCCGTTCCTTCTCCAAGACACATATCGCAGTGCAGAGGCGCTTCTTTTCCAAGGGCTTCCAGAAGGAGATTTCCTGCCGGTTCTTTGGATACATGGGAAGCAAGCATATAATCTTTTGCCTGGGGACATATTGCCGCTGCCGCAAGCGCTCCTGTGGCAGAGATCACACCATCGATCACCACTGGAATATGACATGCCGCTCCGCCAAGGAAAAGACCTGCAATAGCCGCAATGTCAAATCCGCCTACTTTCGCCAGCACATCAACCGGGTCATTTTTATCCGGCTGGTTCAGCTGAACTGCCTTCTTTATGGCATTGATTTTCCGGTTAAGTCCTTCGGAAGAAAGCCCTGCTCCCCGTCCAGTCATCCTCTCAACAGGCAGCTCTAAAAGGACGGATGCTACAGCGCTGCTGGTAGTAGTATTTCCGATTCCCATCTCACCAGTAGCAATGGCTTCATAGCCTTTTTCCTTCATCATTTCCGCCACTTCAATCCCTGTTTCAATGGCGCGTAGAGCCTCTTCTCTTGTCATTGCAGGACCTTTAGTCATGTTTTTGGTTCCATAAGCGATTTTTCTGTTATAAATACTTACGTCTGCAGCAACCCCCACATCCACAGGAAAAATATCACATCTTACGCTCCTGCACATAATGCTGGAAGCAGCTTTTGTTTGTAAAAAATTCTCTGCTACTAAGGCTGTGATCTCCTGTCCGGTTTGAGTCACACCTTCTTCCACAACACCGTTGTCTGCACACATGGGAATCAGCACCCTTTTCTTTACACTGACCTGTGGATTTCCCGTGATTCCTGCAATCTGCACTACCATATCTTCCAATTTTCCAAGACTGTGCAGCGGATGGGCAATACTGTCCCATTTTTTCCGGCTGTAATCCATTGCCCGTTCATCCAGCGGACTGATTTTTTCTACTGCTTCCTGTAACTTCATCACCGTATTTCCTCCCTTTATTGTTTTTTTACATATTCCCTGCATTTTTCCACAAATGCTTCTGCCAGCCTGGGATTTCCGTAATAATAAAAATGGGGAAATCCCGCAACCATCGTATCTGTACAGTGTATACAGTCCCATCCCCGTTTGCTTTCCGGTTTCCGGGCGTAAAAATCGCTGCCGCAGTTTGTAGAATCAAAATAATGAAATTCATGGGCAGGACAGTTTCCGATCTCCTGACCGAAAACAGTTCCCTCTTTTTTGCTGACTTCAATATAGCCAAAACGTGAAAGTCGTGGTGTCCGGTAGGCTTTGCCTCTGATGATCCCCACGCCTTCACAGCTTTCCCTCTCCATATTTTCAAAGGTTTCGTGAAGGTACATAAAACCTCCGCATTCTGCCATCACAGGCATGCCGCTTTGGATTTTTTCGCAGATTGCCTTTCTCATTTCCCAATTGTCTTCCAGTGCCTTTCCAAACAATTCCGGGTATCCGCCATAGAGCAGCATGCCGCTTAAATCTTCCGGCAGCGCCTTATGATGAAGAGGAGAAAAAGGAACGATCTCTGCTCCTAATTCTTTTAGAAGATTTAGATTGTCTTCATAGATAAAACAAAAGGCCTCATCCATTGCCACACCGATCTTCACCTGTTTCTTTAAACTGATCTGTGCCTTCCCCATCTTCACGAAAAGCTCCGTCTCCTCTATTTCAGGAGCTTCTTCGGCAATCTTCAAAAGCTGGTCCAGATCCAGAGTTTCTTCCAGAATCCCGGCAAACCTATTGAGCTTCTCCTGAAAATCCTTTACCTCATCCGGCAGGATCAATCCCAAATGGCGGCTTTCTACAGCACATTCTTCCGCCTTTGGCACATATCCCAATACCGCGATATCCAAATGGTCTTCAATCAGCTTTTTTACTCTTGGATAAAGCATGGAAGAAAGCTGGTTTAAGATTACCCCGCGAATCCCGCTGTCCTTTTGAAATTCAACAAATCCCTTGATATAGGGGACTATAGACACACTCATTCCTTTGCAGTTTACAATGAGCACCGCCGGCGTATCTGTCTCTTTTGCCAGTTCATACGCACTTGCACGGACAGTTGTTCCTCCCACACCATCATAGTATCCCATAACGCCTTCCATGACCGCAATATCACAGTCCTGGGCGTTTTTTCTCAGCAGATAGCGCACGGTTTCCCGGTCGGTAAAAAAGGTATCCAGGTTTCTTGATTTCGTTCCGATAACCTTTGTATGAAACATAGGATCAATGTAATCAGGACCGCATTTAAAGGATGCTGCCTTAAGTCTTCTGTTCTTCAGCGCCTGCAGGATACCGCAGGTGATCATGGTCTTTCCGCTGCCGCTTGCGCCTGCTGTCAAAAGAAAGCGAGGTATCTTCATGTCTCTTTCTCCTTTTGTTTTAAGATTCTCCTGTCCCTGTACAGGAAATTATATAAATAGGATTCTCTCCCATCATCATATGATAAGGCCCTGCTGTCTTCGCACGGCTGACAGTAAGCTGCACGATCTCTGTATCTGTCACCGGAAATTCTTTTAAACAGCGTAAAGCTTCTGACATACTCTCCAGTGCAATGCAGTTGATCACCACACGCGCCCGGGGATTTTTCCTGAACAGGCAGTCCAGAATCTCTTTCATATTTCCTGAAGATCCTCCGATAAAAGCATGCGTCGGTGCTTCCAGTTCTTTCAGCGCCTCCGGCGCAGTTCCCTCTACCACTTCCAGATTATCTGTCCCGAAATATCTTTTATTTTTTTCTAACAGTCGTACTGCCAGTTCTTTTTTTTCAATAGCATAGACTCTGCCTTTCCATGCACGAAGAGCCATCTCTATCGATACAGAACCGGTCCCTGCCCCTATATCCCAGCATACAGAATCTGTCTGCAGGCGAAGCTTTGCCAAAGATACCGTTCTTACTTCTTCCTTTGTCATGGGAACTTTATCCCGTATAAATTTTTCATCTGGGACTCCATGAGTGGCCGGGAAAGTCTCTGCATTTTCATTGACTGCACATACCACACTAAGCAGCGATGTTTCATATTCCGCAAAGTCCCGGGCAGTCCCGCTGCTGATCTTTTCATCCGTATAGGACAGATTTTCTCCCACATAGAGTTTTACTTCTCCCATACCGTATTCCAGCAGTTTTCTTGAAAGCTGTGATACACCGTCCCTAGTTCCGAGAATAGCAAAAACTTTTTTGTTCTGTTTTATCGCAGCAGTAAGGTTTTCTGTTTTGCCATGGGTACTGACAAGGACCGCATCATCCCAGGAAAGCCCGATCCGGCTCATGAAATATACCGGTGAAGAAATTCCGCATACGAGACGTACTCTGCCTTTTAAAACCTGTGTAAGCTTCTTGGCGCCGCTGTAAAATCCTACATCTCCAGAGAGTACCACAGCCACTTTCTCATACTCCGGATGAGCCTGTATGTAAGCCGCGATCTTCTGGCTGTTATACTCCGCCCATGTGTCCTGTCCTTTCTTTGCGCCGGCTTCCACCATACGTTTTGCACCAATGATCAGATCCGCATGTTCCAAAATTTTCTCTGCTTCCAGGGTTCTGCTTTCTCTGTTTCCCATGCCGATTCCCACCAGAAAAATCTCAGGCTCTCCCTGCAGGGAGAGCTTCCTGCACAAAAGCCTCTTTGCCTCTTTTACAGAAATCCCGTCCTCCTTTGCCGGACGGCCGATCACTACAAGTTTGCATCCACAGTCCTTTGCTGCCTGTACTTTTTCCAGAAATCCTCCGGTATTTCCCGACATTTTTGTCACCAGATATCTGCAGTCATACTGCTTAATCATCGCCCTGTTTAATTCCACAGAGAACGGTCCCTGCATGCAAATCAGATTTCTGCCTTCAAACCCAAGCTCTGCGCACTGCTCTACTGCCTGCGGTACAGAAAGAATCCGCAGGAAAACTCTCCTTTGGTAATCAGAAATTGCGGTGTACTTTGCCGCTTCCTTACTCCCTGTGGTGACCAGAATATTTCCCTCTGTTTCTTCAAGAAAAGCTGCCGCCTCCTCCGTAGTATCCGTATAGATACAGTCGGAGACTTCTCCGCTCCCCTCGTTTCCTCGCAAAACACGTACATAAGAAATACCGTTTTTTTCACAGGCATTTTTTATATTTTCTGTCACCTGAACGGCATAAGGGTGAGTTGCATCCAGGACAAGTTCTGCACCATGCTCCTTAAAAAATTCCTGCATCTGCTGTTCATCCAGCCGTATATGTGATATCTGAAGAAACTCACTTTTTGGAAGAAGTTCCTCTCCATATTCAGTAGCCACGCAGACCCATGCAGGTACCTGTCTTTTATCCAAAAATTCTGCGAGTTCTCTGCCCTCTGTAGTTCCCGCAAATAAGATCACTTTACACATTTTTATAGCCCCTGGGAGTTACCATCTTTCCTCCGATCTCTTTTGTCTGGGAATTTCCCACAAATACCGTAGTAAACATATCCACTTTTGTTTCTCTTAATTCCTCCAGACTCATGACCTGCATGGTTTCTCCATCTCTTCCTATATTGCTCACGATCCCGCAGACTGTCTCCGGCGCTTTGTAGCGCATCATCAGATCACAGGCTTTCTGCAGGTAATCATGACGTTTTTTGCTGGAAGGATTATACAGACAGATTACAAAATCCGCCTGAGAAGCCCCTAAGAGACGAGCTTCGATTTTTTCCCAGGGTGTCAAAAGGTCACTTAAACTGATCAGGCAGAAATCATGGATCAGGGGAGCTCCAAGAACAGCCGCCCCGCCTGTTGCAGCAGTAACTCCAGGCAGAATCACAAGCTCTGTATCCGGATAGTTTGCCCCTACTTCATACATCAGCCCTGCCATACCGTATACTCCGGCGTCGCCGCTGCAGATCATAGAAACATTTTTTCCCTTTGCCGCCTCCTCAAAAGCGAGGATACAGCGTTCCACCTCCTTTTTCATGGGTGTAGTAAGAAATTCCTTTCCTGGAAAATGATCTCTCACCAAATCCACATAAACCGTATATCCGATAATTACATCACTGTTTTTCAGGGCTTCTGCCGCCTCAATCGTCATCTTTTCATAAGCGCCCGGTCCAATGCCCACAACATATAATTTACTCAAAATTTTACACTCCATTTCTTCATGGCAAGAGCGGCAGTAACACCGTCCTCTGCGTATTTTCTTCTGATCAGCCTTCCTTTTCCCTCCCGGCTGCTTCCTAAAAGAGCAGCACGTTCACATACATTATCTACACCGGTCACACCTTCCACAAATTCAGAATGTGCAAAGGTGCCTTCTGTTTCCTCCAGTTCTTTTGCCGTATAGGTGATAAAAGGGAGATTTCTCTCTTTACAGTATTCAAGGATTCCTTCTTCCTCTTTTTTCAGATCAATGCTTGCCACCTGCTCCATTGCCACAGAGGGCACCAGAAGTTCATCGCAGGCTTTGCGGATCACACGCTCCACCGTTTCCTTAGGAGTTCCTTTTTTGCAGCCTACGCCAGTGGTGACTACTCTCGGTATGAGATACAAAGTGTGTACGAAAGGATGCTCCATATATCCACTGGTCACATAGATTCCCAGTTCCGGTCTTTCCTCTTCATTTTCTGAAAGCTTCAGTTCATCCGGGATCTCTCCCAACCACGGAAAATCACTGGCAAATCCCACTTCTTTCCCTGCAAGTAAAGCTGCAGAAACTTCTTTTGCCAATTCCATATCAGAAATGTAACATCCATTCTTCTTTGCAAATACATCCACAGCAAACTTTTCATTCAAGTCTGTTGCAGTTGTCACCACAGCCTGCCCATGAATGATCTCGCTGATTTCTTCTGCCAGTTCATTTGCCCCGCCGATATGCCCAGAGAGCAGCGAAATAGCAAATTTCCCCTGTTCGTCCACTACTACCACCGCCGGATCCGATTTCTTACTTTTTACAAAAGGCGCGATACTTCTTACTGCAATTCCGCATGCTCCCACAAAAACAATTGCGTCACTGTCGGCAAATCTTCTGCCTGTCCATTCTTTTATTGATTCATCTACAGGCTTTGCAAAATCCTTCACATTTCTGAAATCTCTGGAATCTTCATCCAGCTGAGACTCATCCATAACCTTTTTTGTATATTTACTTTTCGTATAAGAATTCACTTCATAGGCCCGTTCCTTTAATACCCAGTACATCATTTCACTCAGACGGTACCCTGCCTGACTGAAACTTATAATTGCAATCTTCATCTTCTGCCTCCTTTCCCGAGGAACCGGAATTACAAAGCATCGGTTCCCTGCCGGAATTCTGTAGTAAAACCAGGATCATAAAGTTTTGACCGCTCATACCCATGATGCGCCACTACATCGCCGATAATCATGAGAGCTGTCTTTGTAATATGATTTTTTTCCGCTGTTTCTGCAAGTGTTCCAACAGTACAGACAAATGTCTTTTCGTCCTCCCAGGTAGCTTTATATACAATCGCGGCAGGTGTATCCGCTTCATACCCTCCTGCGATCAGTCTGTCCGAAAGCTCTCTCAGCATACTTGTACTCAGGAAGACTACCATAGTCGCATGATGGGCAGCAAAGGATTCTATGTTTTCTTTCTCCGGAACCGGGGTACGTCCTGCCATACGTGTAATGATCACACTCTGAGATACCTCAGGAAGAGTATACTCCAGATTCAGAGCGGATGCCGCACCGCAAAAGGAGCTCACACCCGGACAATAGTCATAAAGAATTCCTCGCTCATCCAGCACATCCATCTGCTCTCGGATTGCACCATAAAGGCACGGATCTCCTGTATGAAGACGAACCGTTGTCCTTCCTTCTTTTTCTGCGGCAAACATTACATCCAGTACTTCTTCCAGTGTCATTTTTGCACTGTTATAGATTTCGCAGCCTTCTTTTGCATAATCTAAAAGCTGTGGATTGACCAGAGAACCGGCATAGATAATCACATCCGCCTCCTCAAGAAGTTTTTTTCCCCTGACTGTTATCAGATCAGCAGCTCCGCTGCCTGCACCTACAAAATGTACCATTACTGTCTCCCCTTTTTCTTTTCGTTTTCTTTTACAATAATCAGTGAATAATAGCCTGCTGTTTCTGGAATCTCCTCTGCAGACCTGTAAATTTTTTCCTCAGGCATCCCACAGTTCTCGATCATCACAGCCTGCTGCCCGCTTCTTACAATACTTTCTTTTATCTGCTGCATTTTCTTTCCAGACTTCATCAGCACTTTCGTCCCCGGAAGTTCCAGAATCTGATCCATTTCCTCTGCTTTATAGGTAGCCGGGATTACATGAAGAGGCTCTGCCATCTCCACCAGTCCCAGATTCAGTCTTGCGGCAACAGCAGTAAAAGAAGTGATTCCGCTGATGATTTCCGCCTCATATCCTCTTTCCAGAATTCTTTTATGTATATAAAGATAAGTAGAATAAACAGTGGGATCACCCAGGGTAAGAAAAACCACATTCTCTCCCTTCTTCAGGTATTCCTCAACATCATCTGCTGCTTTTTTATGATTCTGCTCCAATACTTCCGGATCTTTTGTCATGGGCATTGCTACTGGAATCAATTTTTTCTCATCCAGCTGTTCATATGCGCCTTTTACAATCTGATAAGCCACGCTCTTCTTGATGTCATTTCCCGGCACGGCAATTACATGATTTTCTTTAATAAGTCTTAATGCTTTGATGGTAAGCAATTCCGGATCTCCCGGTCCTACTCCTGCTCCATACAGTTTTCCGTTCATGTTTTTACTCCTTTTATCTATGTGGTTTATATTGATCTTTTAAGAGTCCTGCAAGCTCCTTCACATGTTCTGTCTCTCCCAGATAGCCATACTCATTTGAAAACAATACAGCTCCCAGAAGCATTCTGTCATAAGCTCTGTGATTAAGATAGTACAGCACCCGGTCTGTTATTTCCTTCATGGCAGACTTTAGCAGCCCCTCTCTTTTTATCACAGCAAGCGCTTCGTCTGTAGTAATCGTATTTAAAATCTCCCTGGCACCTTCAAGGGAAATACCTGCACGTATTGCATTGGCGGCAAGGACTTCTGCCCTTGCGTCCGCACACCTGGAATGAGTATTCATGATTCCGGCAGCCACCTTAATAAACTTGCCGATATGAGAGATAAATAAAATTCCTTTTACTCCCATATCCACTGCCATATCCAAGGTTTCTCCCACGTAATTGCTGCATTTCATATTCTCTTCAAAGGGAAGATCCATGTGTGCCTTTAAATATGCAGCTCCATAATTTCCCGGGGTAACCAGGAGATACTCCGCCCCATTTTCCACTTTCTGCCGCATCTCTACTTCAATACTTTTTATCAGTGCCGCTTCACTCATAGGCTCCACAATTCCTGATGTTCCAAGAATAGAGATACCGCCTTCAATGCCCAGTCTTGGGTTAAAGGTTCTCCCTGCGATTTTCTCTCCTTCAGGAATGCTGACTGTCAGCAGAAGTCCTCCTTCATAGTCCGCCTCGCTGCAGATTTCCTCCGTTTCTTTTAAAATCATAGCACGGGGGACATGATTAATTGCCGGACTTCCCACAGGCTGTTCCAGTCCTTTTTTGGTTACTCTCCCAACACCTTTGCCGCCTTCAATACGGATTCCCGGTGTATCCGTCTTTTCTGCTTTTACAAATATCTCGATTCCGTCTGTAACATCCGGATCGTCTCCTGCAAATTTCTTTACTGCACAAGTCACCTGATCTTTCTCCTTCTCAATGTGAAGAATCCTAAGATTCAGGAGAATTCCTTTCGGAGTCATCAGAGAGACACTTTCCTCTTTTCCTCCTTTTAAAAGCATGGATACCGCTGCCTTCGCTGCTCCTGCTGCACAGGAACCTGTCGTATATCCAAATCGCATCTTTTGATTATTTTTTATACTGTAATAGCCTTCCAGTCCGTTTTTCTGTTCCATTTTCCGGCTCCCCGCATGATTTTCTACATTGAAAAACCCCGCTGCCTTCTGACAACGGGGGATACTCTCTTTTACTGCTGAAAAGTATCCGGTTGCCGCAGACTACTTTTCTGATTCTTGAAAATCCTATGTATCTGGCTTTACAGTAACGGACTTGCGCAGGAATTTCAACTGCTTCCATAAGAGATTTTCAACTATATTTTTCGCTTTATCAGCCTTCATTATTATATAATTTTCGATCAGAAAAGTCAACCTGAAGAAGCACTGTAATCTATATCTTAAATACGCTTCTGAAGCTTTTCTCCAAATGCCTGTTCTATTAGTCTTTCGGTCCCTGTCTGCGCAAGCACAGGCACACTTTCCGGGTGAGTCCACCTGGCGATCTGATCATCAAAAAGAATATTTGCTGATGCCGGAAATTCTTCATCTGCGTCCCAGAATATATAGGTGAGGCTGATTTTTGGAAATGCCTGGAGCGTAACCGATACATCACCGTATTTTTCCTTTCTGCCTCCCATTGCAATTCCACTTTGCAGAAGCTTTTCCGGGCAGCCTGAAAACGCTTTTACCAAAGGTTCCACCGCGCTTTTGATGTAGGCATGTTCGAATACCGCAGCCTCCCGGATTTCCCGGAAGGGAATCTTCTTTGTACTGTCTGCAGCTGCCTCCTGGTAGTAATGAAGATGATGCATGATGGTGAGTCTGTCCGTCACAGAGACTGGTTGTCCTTTTTCACTGACAATAGTTCCATTTTTTCTGTTTACCATGCACGGCTCATTAAAAAAAGGAAGATACAGCCAGTCATCATCCATCCGAAGTCCCAATTTTTTTGCCGTTTTCTCCTGATTGCTTTCCACAAACCATTTTCGGAATGTGGCGAACACTTTTTCATAATTAGATTCTCTTTCCATTGGTGTATTCTCTCTCCCGCTTTTCGTTCTCACTGTTTTTCTTATCATAACACAGCTGCATCTGATTTTCATCCAGATGCAGACAAATTATTTTTTTTTACAAAAAAGGCTGCTGTATTAAGGCAGCGTCCCATAAGGAAGTAAAAAGAATTTTGGTCGGAACCGGCGTGTCAGGCGCTACCTTTATTTTCCGTCGCAGGTTACTGTATGGGCAACGCACTGCTCTATCATGCAAACTTCTGTGCGTGCTTCATTTAAGATTTCCGGACCAGCAACAGTGCTGCCGCTTTTCCCACTACCAGATCTGCCGCCGAAAACCCTTTCAAGTCAACTTCATTCGTCAAATATTTTACTAGGGCGTAGATTCCTCAGTCCTTGCTGGTATATGTAACTTCTCCCTTGCAAAATACACTGATTCGCACCAATCCAGACGTTTTTTCCTATATGGATCGGTGCCGGGAATAAATCGTGCCGTTCATCAGGGACAATCCCATGGTTGAGGGTTGCCAGCACTACATTGTGGCCAATAAGCGTCCCGTCCCCGATGGAAATTCCACCTTGATCCTGGAACCGGCAGCCGCTGTTGATAAATATATTTTTACCAACCGTGATGTTTTTGCCGCAGTCGGTATAGAAAGGTGGAAACATGCCAAAGGTTTTATCTACCTGCTTGCCGGTTAATTCCGAAAAGATTTCCTGAATTTCTTCCGGTGTGTGATAGGAGCCGTTCAGCTCCGTCGTTAGCTTCATAGCCTGATGGGTAATCCAGCCAGAATACCGCATAGCATCAGAATCGGCCCGTACCGGCTGCCCGATTTCAAACGCAGACAAAAACTCTTTAAGCGTCATGGAAACCGGCGGCTTTGGCTCTGCTTTCAGGCTTTTTCCGAACTGATATAATTCTTCCACCTTTTCCGGTGACTAGTTCTGCTCATCGTAAGCCGTGAAGATTCCCATATCCTCCAAATGCAAATAGCTCAGGAAAGAATTCTGATATTCATAAATGGTCCCGCCGTACACATGATCACTGCCAGACGATAGGATAAGCGCCGCTTTTTTCAGATGCTTCGGTTTGTCCAGTGCATAGATGCGATTGATGGCGCACTGGAGCTGGCCGGAAAAAC
>PPYE01681262.1_pt1 | contig 21868 bp, 20 predicted proteins | sample 1559881 | NCBI WGS metagenome assembly PPYE01 (sample SAMN08240022, study PRJNA423297) | Human gut metagenome, whole genome shotgun sequencing project.
TGTGAAAGCAGATTTTACGATAGTTACGATCGCTGTAGGTACTGCAGTGATGTTTGTGATCACGATGATCAGTGCCAGTGCAACATAGAGAACTGCCATAAACGGTACAACGACCTGGGATACCTTTGCGATTCTCTGGATTCCGCCGAGAACGACAAGTCCTACACATACGGTAAGTATCAGACATGCAACTACAGTTGCCCAGGAATATGTATTTCCGAAAAGTGCTACTGTGTGTGCTTTATCCGGGTCAAAGAAATTGGTAACTGCAGATGAGATACCGTTTACCTGTGTAAAGGTTCCGATACCGAAAAGTCCCACACCTGCTCCGAAAAATGCGAAGATCTTGGCAAGCCATCTCCACTGTTTTCCCATACCGTTTTCGATGTAGTAGAAAGGTCCGCCGAGAACGTGGCCTTCTTTGTCAATGGTACGGTACTTGATCGCCAGAAGTCCTTCTGCGTATTTGGTTGCCATTCCGAAGAATGCGGCTACGATCATCCAGAAAAGTGCTCCTGGTCCGCCGGCTGCGATAGCAGTTGCGACACCTACGATATTTCCGGTTCCGATGGTTGCTGAAAGTGCAGTACACAGAGCTCCGAAGCTTGTGACCTCACCATCGCCGCCTTCTTCATTTTTTACCATGAATTTCAGTGCCTTTCCGAGGTGCCTTACCTGTAAAAGACCTAACCGAGTGGTTAACAGAATTCCTGTGAACAGGATCAGAATGATCAGCGGAAGTCCCCAAACGACTCCGTCAAACCATGTGATAAAGTTGTTGATTTGTGTAAACATTACTCTTTCCTCCATCCTTTTGCCTGAGAGATTTACAGCATTTTGTGTGCTGCGTACACCTTCGGCGCTCTTCCCTTTTGATTTGAAGAGACTCTCCTGAGTTTTTTTATTTTTGAATGATGCCAGGACCTTTTGTGTGCGGTGGTGGCGGTCATTCGTTTTGTGTAGAAAAACACTGTAACACAGAGTATCACATGAATTGATGGATTTCAATGGTTTTTTAAAAAAAATTGCATTTATTAGAAAAATTAATCGACATATAATTGGAAGTTTTGGGATTTACTTTTCTATCAGCGGATGTTCTTTGTAATACATGCGGGTGAAATGCAGAAATGTCAGCATATCGCCGCTGATATATTTGCTTTTTTTCCATACCATGCCGATTTTTATGCGGACAGGTGGATTGAGCGGGATACCGGTAACATTGGAGGTGGAAAAGTTATCGGTCATGCTGGAGTAGAGAAAGCAGCCATATTTTCCGGTTTTTACAAATTGTAGGGTGGTGTAGATCTGGCTGCTCCGCATAACGATATTGGGTGTGTGGCCATCCATCTCAAAACGCATTTTCAGGATCTGATTCTGGACGGAGTCAGCATTGAAAAAGATCAGCTGCTCTTTCGCCATATCTTTTGTTGTGACTGATTTTTTTTCTGCCAGCCTGTGGTCGTTGCTCACACAGAAAACCACTTGGTCGTTGGCCAGGACGGTGTTGTGAAATTTATCTATATTATACTGTTCCATATTGACCAAAGCTACATCCAGGGTGTCATCCTGTACCAGATTGCAGGCACGGACAGATCCGTATTCTTCCAGTACTACGGCAATTTCCGGGTGCTTTTCGTGAAACGCCGTAAGCAGCTCCGGAAAAAATACGGTACTCAACATGGGAGGGATCCCGATGCGAAGAGGGGGCTTTATCCTGGACATGCTGGAGTAATCGGCCTGAAGCTCATTACAATATTGAAGGATATAGGTAGCTTTTTTGTAGAAGGACTCTCCCTCCTGGGTCAGACTCAGCTGATTTCCTTTTCTGGAAAAAAGACTGATCCCGAATTCAATCTCCAGATCGCGGATAGCCATGGAAATGGTGGGCTGGGTCACATATAATTCTTCGGCTGCCTTTGTGATGCTGTGGCAGCGGCTGGCTGTGCAGAAATAGCGTAGTTGATTCAGTGTCATGATAAACCTTCTCTCGATGTATTGTCAGATTAAATTTTTTAGTAAAGTTTTTCATTTCCGTCCGGAAAAGATGTGACAGAGTATTTGGGTGTCTACATAAAAATAGCATAGAAATATAATTTTTGCCAGATTCATTTGCTGATACGCTGATTTTATGTTAGTAATGTACAAAAATTATCATTAAAAACTGATACTATAAATATTTTTTATGCGGATATATGTTTCATTAATTTGTTTTTTTATATGTACACCGGTTATAATGGAACCATCAAAAGAAACGTGTACGGCCTATACTTTTCAGGAAAAAACCAAATGGAAGGAGAGTACAGAAATGTCTCAGACAACTATCACATTGCTGTTTCTTGTGTTCACCATTATCAGTTTCATCCTTGAAAAAATTCCTCTTGGTCTGACGGCTTCGATCTGTGCGATCGGCCTGACCCTTACAGGAGTTGTGGATGCAACAACAACATTTTCACAGTATGTAAACAGTAACGTAATCCTTTGCGTTGGCATGTTTGTAGTAGGCCAGGCATTGTTCGAAACAGGAATGGCAAATAAGATCGGAGGACTGGTCACGAAATTTGCCAGAACAGAAAAAACACTGATCATTGCGATTATGGTGATCGTAGGTGTAATGTCTGGATTCTTATCCAATACAGGTACTGCAGCAGTGCTGATTCCGGTAGTTTGTGGAATCGCCGATGAGTCCGGTTATTCCAGAAGCCGTCTTCTGATGCCGCTGGTATTTGCCGCAGCACTTGGCGGAAACCTTTCTATTATCGGTGCACCCGGAAACCTGATGGGTGTGAATGCACTTCAGGAGATGGGGCTTTCCACAAGCTTCTTTATGTATGCGCCGGTTGGAGTTCCGATGCTTCTGATTGGAATCCTTTACTTTGTCCTTATCGGATATAAATTCCTTCCGGATAGAAAGAATGCATCCGGTGCAGCTCTTGAAGATCAGCAGGATTTCAGCCATGTACCGAAGTGGAAACAGACTGTTTCCCTGGTAGTACTGATCCTTGTGATCCTTGCAATGATCTTTGAGAAAGAGATCGGCATCAGCATTGAGGTTTCCGCATGTATCGGAGCGATCCTCCTGGTTCTGACAGGAGTTATTTCCGAGAAAGACGCACTGAAGTCCATTGACCTGAAGGTTGTATTTCTTTTCGGCGGTTCTCTGACACTTGCAAAAGCATTGGATACAACCGGAGCCGGAGAACTGATCGCAGATAAGATCGTAGGACTTCTTGGAGCAGATCCGAGTCCGATCCTTCTTCTTCTGGTGATTTTTATTGTAACCTGTGTGCTGACAAATTTCATGTCAAATACAGCAACCACAGCACTGATGATTCCAATTGCGGTATCTCTTGCAAACAACCTCGGAGCAGATCCGAGAGCCGTTGTTATCGCAACTGTTATCGCAGGTTCCTGTGCATATGCAACACCGATCGGTATGCCGGCAAACACCATGGTAGTCGGTCTTGGAGGATACAAATTCAAGGACTATGTGAAATCCGGTCTGCCGCTGATCCTGGTATCCTTTGTGATCTGTATGATCCTGTTGCCGATCCTGTTTCCGTTCTATCCGTAAGGAGAGAAACTTTTGAGTTACTGTTCACTTTGTGACCAGCAACACTTTTGATCAATTAAGTTCATTCCCTCCTGTACTGATCATACAGTACAGGGGAAGTGATAAATAAGCCAAAAAGCCATCTTAACCATTAATCAGCCAAAATTAATGATGAAACAACCAACAAAAACCTATGTAACTAAAAAACATTAAACCATCGAACCATATCAGGAGGTAAATCATGACTAAGGAAAATGGAGTTAAAGTATTAACAGACATGGTAGCAGATTTTGTTGCCCATATTGGGAACAAATTTCCCGTATATCAATGAGCTGGAAGCACTTCTGAAAGATGCCGTTGTCCAGGCTACTTTTGCAGCACCGTTAAGACATAACTCAGTTCAGACTTTTGATGAGTACAATACAAAGAAAAATGTTGGTAAAGGAACCCCGACTGTATGGTGGGATATTGTTCCTAACAGCGATAAATGTGAGATCTACGCATACATGGCAGGCGGCGGATGTACCCTTCCTGGAAAAGCAATGGTTCTGATGCCAGGTGCCGGTTATGAGGGTGTTACCGATTTCGTTCTGGATCAGATGACAACTTACGGACTGAATGCGTGTCCTCCGCTTCTTGTTGGTGTTGGGGTAGGTACATCTGTAGAGACAGCTGCCCTGAACTCCAAGAAAGCGCTGATGCGCCCGATCGGTTCTCACAATGACAACGCAAACGCAGCAAAAATGGAGAAGCTTCTCGAGGACGGTATCAATGCCATTGGCCTTGGACCGCAGGGTATGGGCGGAAAGTATTCTGTAATGGGTGTCAACATTGAGAATACCGCACGTCATCCATCTACCATCGGTGTTGCAGTAAACGTTGGATGCTGGTCTCACCGTCGTGGACATCTGGTTGTAAATCCGGATCTTACAGTAACCTGTGATACTCATTCCACATGGAAATTTAATGCTTAATATAAACGGAGGGAAAAATCATGATCGAAATCAGAGGAGATAAAAAAGTTCTTATTACACCTATAAGCGCAGAAGACCTGGCTGATATCAAAATCGGCGATATTGTATGGCTGGACGGAGATCTGATGACCTGCCGTGACGTTGCTCACCGTCGTCTGGTTGAGTATGGAAGAGAGCTTCCGTATGATATCCGCAACAAAGCGATTTTCCATGCCGGCCCGATCGTTCGTAAGATCGAGGGTACAGAGGATGATTATGAAATGGTTTCTGTAGGACCGACAACTTCCATGCGTATGGAGAAGTTCGAGTATGAGTTTACAAAACTGACTGGTGTCAGAGTGATCGTTGGTAAAGGTGGTATGGGCCCGAATACGGAGCGTGCTTGTAAAGAGTTCGGTGCTATCCACTGTGTTTTCCCGGCTGGATGTGCAGTTGTGGCTGCTACAGAGGTTGAGAAGATTGTTGAGCATCACTGGGATGAGCTTGGTATGCCTGAGACTTTATGGTGCAACAAGGTTAAAGAATTTGGGCCGCTGATCGTATCTATCGATGCACAAGGACGTAACCTGTTTGAGGAGAACAAGGTTGTATTTAATGAGCGTAAAGAGGCTGCCAAGCAGGCAATTTATCCTGAGGTTAAGTTCATTAAATAATATTGTGTGGTCTGCAGGATGTCTTTTTTTGTTGTTTTTTGTTGTTTCTTGGGGCTTTTGTGTTTTACAGGGGTGAGGGGGTGTGATAGAATATAAGCGTTGCAGCAGGCTGGTTATTAAGGTATTATCTGGTATGGATCTTGCGCAGTGAAGGTGGATCGTGGATATCTGCCTGACAATATTTTCAGAGAGGATGAGGTATGAGGTTTATGGGGGATTTTTTGAAGAACATTAACTGGAAGCATGTTCTGATCATGTGTATCGGAAATGTTTTTGCAGGTATGGGGATTGGAATTTTCAAGCTGGCCGGGCTTGGAACGGATCCGTTCAGTGGAATGAATATGGCGGTTGCGGATATGATTGGTATGGCGTATGGTAATTTCCAGCTGATTGTAAATATTGTGCTGCTGATCATTGAGATTGCTTTTGGCAGAAGGTTCCTGGGGATCGGTACGGTTGTGAATGCGGTTTGTCTGGCTTATATTACTACTTTCTTTTATAATATTTATACTGGTGTTTTTGGATTGGAGCTTGTGGCGCTGCCGGTACGTTTGGTGGCACTGTGTGTGGGTGTTGTGATCTGCTGTCTGGGACTGTCGATGTATCAGATGCCGGATGAGGGGGTTGCGCCTTATGATAGTCTTTCGCTGATCATGACAGAGAGATGGCCGAAGATTCCTTATTTCTGGCACAGGATGTCTAATGATGTGCTTTGTGCGCTGATCTGTTATCTGACTGGTGGTGTTGTGGGTATTGGTACACTGGTGACGGCTTTTGGGCTGGGACCGGTGATTCATTTCTTTAATAGGGTTTTTACCGGGAAGCTGCTTGCCTGGGTTGATGGTGAGTGAGTTTGTAGTTGTATGGGTTGAGCTGAACTGGCTGCGGGATGTGGCTGGTTCGGCTTTTTTTTGTGAAAAGGGACGCCCGTGAGGCGTGTGCTGCCTGCCGCCGGGGCTTCGTCGGGGGCTGGCTTCTAGGCTGCCGGGAATCAGCTCCCCTCCTGCAGAGTCCGGCGACAGGCAGCACACGCCTCACGGGCTGGCTTTTCAGGGCGGTAGGGTAGTGTGGCTGCTCGGTAGTTGGATGAGCTATCAGCGCTTCGCTGGATAGCTGGGAGGAAAGGCTGATTTTGCAGTAAGTGGCCGAAAAAAAATTACCGATGCGAATATCCATTTGACTGGATCTCTTTACCTTGACATCTTCCGTGAGAGTATGCACAATAAAGGTATCATAAACTTGCCGGACAGAGATAAAATATGAAACAAGAGTAATAAACATGCAGAACATTTTCATCGTAGCAGACATGCCAGATCAGACTTGTCTGTTAAGAAGGATGAAACCGCAGGAAAGGAGAATGCTATGAAAAAGAAGCTTCTGAAAAAATTAATGGTCCTTGCGCTGTCCGCAGTAACTGCCTTCAGTGCGGTACCGGCAGCAACGGTAACAGCAGCAGGTAATCCTTATCCTACAACACAGGATGTGGATCGAGATGGCTTATACGAGATCCCCTGCACACGTTTTGCATGGCAGTGCGTGTATGACAGACAGGGAATCGCATTGCCTTCATGGGGAAATGCGGTAAGCTGGTGGCAAAATGCTATCAATCAGGGCTATGCAGTAGGAAATGAGCCTGTTCCCGGTTCTATTGCTGTATGGAGCGGAGATTATTACGGACATGTTGCTTATGTAACAGCTAATCTTGGAAACAACAGATTTACGGTAGATGAGGGAGGAAGAACGGACAAAGATCAGACATCCTCTCATGGAGTTGCATATGGATATACACTGACCAATGCAGTCGGAGGAAGGCGCCCTTATGATTCCAACAAGGTGTTGCTTGGCTTTATCTATCCGGGCGTTCGTGTACCGGGCAAGCCATATGTGAGCGTGAATCCGGGAAAAGCGAATCAGACCACAACGTTTTCCTGGAATGCAACAAGCTATGCCAGATATTATGATGTATATGTGTATAAAGCAGGAGAATCCAATCCGATGCGAGTTCAGTATGGAGTGAATGGAACAAGCTGGTCCTGCACATTGCCGGCGGGGAATTACAGGGTAGCGGTGGCATCTGTGAATCATGCACAGTATGCATATACATTTTCGGATTCTGTGAATTTCACTGTCCAGGCAGCTCCGGTCACACATACACATAGCTATCAGAGAGTAACAGTAAAGGCAACCACCACTGCCAACGGATATACACAGGAGCAGTGCAGATGCGGAAGTATACAGAATAAACAGAGCATCTATTATCCGAAAAAAATACAGCTTTCCAGAACAAGCTATACTTATAATGGAAAAGTAAAAAAGCCAACGGCAAAGGTTACAGACAGCAACAACAGGGTGATCAGTGCAGACAACTATACAGTTACCTATTCTGCCGGAAGAAAATATGTTGGAACTTATCGGGTAACAGTTCGGTTTAAAGGCAATTACTCGGGAACCGTTACAAAAACCTTTAAGATCACCGGAAAAGCTCATAAACACAGCTACAAAAAACAGGTGAAGAAAGCAACTACATCCAGGAACGGATATGTGCAGTATCTTTGCTCCTGCGGTGCAGTGACCGGAAAGAAAACCATCTATTATCCGAAGACAATAAAGCTTTCTGCCACAAGCTATACATATGACGGAAAAGTAAAAACACCGAAGGTAAAAGTAACCGGTGCGAATAAAAAAACCATCAGTTCCGGCAATTACAAGGTGACATATTCCCGTGGAAGAAAAAATGTTGGTACTTATAAGGTAACGGTGAAGTTTAAGGGGAATTACAGCGGAACCGTAACAAAGACCTTTAAGATCAAGGCGAAACCTAAAAACTGGGTTTATGTGGATACGCTTCCAAAGAATATCACTTCCGATAAATATATGATCCAGTATAAACACACCTATCAGAAAACAACCTCCAGCTATGTCAACGATGGTGGTGTTTATGAGTCTGTAAGACCACTGGAGACATCTGCTTCCAGACAACTGGTGGGCTATTATTACTATCATTTCTGCGGACCGAATACCGGACAGAATGTAAACTTCGCACAGACGGGCCCTTATGTACATTTTGACAGTGTAGCAGCCAGTCAGGTAACCGTAGCTGCTTCCGGCGCAGATGGAGATGACCCGAGCATTACCTATTATTTGCTGAACTGGAATGGAAACGGCAGCCGGGTATGGTGCTCCAGCGGAACTACCTGTAACGGCGCCTACGGAAGCCACGGAGCCAGAGGCCAGGCCTGGTACCGCATGAACCAGTACCAGAACAAAAAACTCCAGACTCAGACCACAACCTCCGAAAGTGATTGGACAACCGGTAAAGACAGCACAGCAGTAAAAACCGTTTACCGTTATAAAGCAAAATAGATCATAGATCAGTCATAAATCACAGTCATAAATCAGAAACTCCCTCATGTATCAGAAAAAACTGATATGTGAGGGAGTTTTTTTGCAGAAGGATATTTGTAGTCTGCGCCGTATCTGGTTGATTGCCATAAAATATTGTGTCGAAATACAGAGAAACAACAGGAAGGAAAAATCTTGGATGAAAGATAAAAATATGATATTCTATAAGTATCTTATAAGACTTATTCTAGCCGTATGGCATTCACAGATGTTTCAGATCTGAAACGGAATTTCCATTTTTTATCAGACAAGGAGAAGATTAATTGAATACGAAATTAAAGGCTTATTTTCCAATGATAAGAACCCGCGAGGAGATTTTGCGGGACATTCAGCAGAACATAAATCTGACAGAGAGATTTTATAGCTGGAAAGAAGAACAGAGAGAGGAATTTATGGATTTCTGTACGGGAGTGAAGGGGGTGAAAATGCTGTATGATGCATTTTTTAAGGAAATTATGAATCCGGAAACAGTACCGGAAAGATTAGAGGATTTTCTTGAAGTATTGCTTCAAAGAAAGGTGAAAATTATCGAAGTTTTACCAGGAGATTCTACAAGACTGGCAGATGAGCAGTCTCTTTTGATCATGGATATTCTGGTACGATTTGATGATGGTTCATATTGTAACGTGGAAGTGCAAAAAATAGGTTACGCTTTTCCTGGGGAAAGATGCGCATGTTATTCTTCTGATCTATTATTAAGGCAATATAAAAATGCCCGAAGTACCAGAAAAGAGAATTTTTCCTATAAGGATATAAAAAGTGTATATACAATTGTACTGATTGATAAAAGTACAGGAGATTTTCATAAATATAAAGATAGATACTGCCATATTTTTCAACAGAGATCAGATACAGGATTGGAACTTAATCTGCTTCAGAAATATGTATTTCTTCCGCTTGACATCTTTCGTGAGAATATGCACAATAAAGGTATCACAGATAAACTGGATGCATGGCTGGCATTTTTGAGTATGGATTCTCCGGAAGTAATCGTGAAATTAATAAAAAAATATCCGGAGTTTACGGTCATGTACGAGCACATATATAATATATGCCGGAATGTGGAAGGGATGATGGAAATGTATTCAGAGGAATTAAAGATTCTTGACAGAAACACAGTGAAGTATATGGTTGATCAGATGCAGGAGCAGATTGATAATCAAAAGGAGAAAATTGCAGCTCAGGAAAAAGAAATTCAGATGTTAAAAAGAAAGCTTGAAGAACAGAAATAAAATATAAGATCAGAAACTCCCTCATATATCAGAAAAAACTGATATGTGAGGGAGTTTTTTTGCTTAAAAAACGGCTTATTTATTTAGATTATAGTTAGTAAATTTCACAGAGCACAATACTCTGTTTCTATAAAAATACCATAAATTTTTCGGAAATTCAAGGTGCAAGTTCCTGAAAACCGGCTTTTTTATCGTGGTTTTTCGCCATATTTTACGGATAATATAGGGCGCAAATATTGTGGTGTCCGAAAAAGGACACTATTCGCCGTCAGTGTCATCGTCAGAGGATAAAAGACCGGCGGATAAAAACTCTTATTTGTGAACAGACTATAAGATTCAGCATAACAGGAGGAAAGATCAATGAGCAGAAAAGGAGAAAACATTTACAAAAGAAAAGACGGACGATGGGAAGCCAGATATATCAAAGAGCATCGGATAAACGGAAGGATACACTATGGCTACTGTTACGGAAAAACATATCATGAAGCCAGAGATAAGGTCAATCAGGCACGTTATGCGCTGATGAATGATCAGCTTCTGCCCGTGAGAGGAAAACGGAATCGCTTTGCAGATTACTGTAATGAATGGCTGTATCTGAAACGAAGCAGCGTGAAACCATCCACTTTTGTAAAATATACAACGATCCTGGAAAAATATATCAAGCCTGATCTCGGGCAGTATTTTTCCGAGGCTGTTTCAGAAATACTTGTAGAACAATTCAGCTACAGGCTTATCCATGAAAGAGGATTGTCACCAAAAACAGTGCGGGATATCCTTTCCGTGCTGCATTCCATTCTGAATTATACAACAAAGCAGAATCCACTGGCAAAACCGGTGGATATCGTATACCCCAGGCAGGATCGAAAAGAAATGCGTGTGCTGACCTGTGAAGAACAGAAAAGGTTTACGGAATATCTTTTACAGGACATGGATCCGTGTAAATTTGGGGTTTTGCTGGCATTGTTGACAGGATTGCGGATCGGAGAAGTATGTGCTCTGAAATGGGAAGATATTTCTCTGGAAAATAAAGTCATCTTTGTACGTCATACCATGCAGCGCCTGAAAAATCTCAATCCTGCAAGTGAAGAAAGGACCCGGATCATAACCGGGGTTCCTAAAAGTGGAAGGTCGGTAAGGATAATCCCCATGAACCAGGATATTGAAAAGCTCTGTAACAAATGGAGAGCAGATGATCTGGAAGCATATGTTCTGACCGGAAAAGCAGGGTATTTCCTGGAGCCCAGAACCCTGCAGTATCGCATGAGGCAATATACGAAAGATTGTAATCTGAAAAATGTTCATTTCCATACTTTGCGGCATAGTTTTGCGACACGGTGTGTGGAGGCCGGATTTGAGATCCGCAGTCTTTCGGAGATCCTGGGGCACTCCAGCACACGGATCACACTGGAATGTTATGTACATTCATCTATGAACCTGAAGCGTAAAAATATGGAAAAACTGAAGATCGCAGATACCGTGGAAAAAGAATTTCCGGGAGCCTGAGTTTTTTAATAAACCGTCAAAAACCGCCGTCAGAGAAGAAAGAACCGTTGAATTTACACGGATCGCAGGGAATCTTTCACAGAGTATTGTGCTCTGCGAAAGAGCAGAAATACCGGCATGGACATGTAATGAGCAGTGCCTGTTTTTGACTGCCATAGCATACAAGAAGGAGGTTTGAAGTATGATACATAATCATTCATCTGGAAAACACCGTCTGTGGAGGAAGATCCTCGCAGTCTGTATTGCGTTCGCAATGATCTGCAGTGTTTCCATCTCAGCATTTGCGGTAGAGGCTAGCAGTGAAACAGCCAATGAAAATACTGAAACAGTACAGTCCGGATCCGCAGAGGAAGCAGAAGAGCTGACAGCCGCAGAAGCGGAAAATGATCAGTCGGTGGATGGATCGCAACTAGAAGAACCTGTGGTGACAACCGGAGATGAAAATACAGAGGAACCGACAGATGTTATAGAAGCTCCATCTGATGATCCGGAGCAGCCGGAAGAGCCATCCGTAGAGCCTGGCGAAGATAACGAACAGCCCGCAGATCCAACCGTGACAGAACAGCCGGAGGAGCCGACAGTCACCGAACAGCCCGAAGAACCAGCTGCAACACCGGCGGAAGATGCAGATGCATCAGCAGACGAGGTCCAGGATGTGGAGATGGAAGTGCAGTCGGCTAAATGGCTATGGCCAACAACGGCACCAAAACCAACAACAGTACCAACGGAAACGAAAGCAGCAATTTATTATTTGTCTTCACCGGATGGCGTGCCGGGAAGTAATGATACAGATTATTGGAGTCCGGAATCCGATCAGAGTAAGCTATTGGGAGAAATCGATGTAACTAATGCAACCTGGAAAAATAATAAAAATGTTGTAAGTAATGTGAGTAATTATATTACTAAATGGCCAGATGGGACAACGAGTTCATCATGGACAGTTAGAAGAACAGATAATGAAATAAAGGTAGATAATAAAACATATTTTAATTACATTTTGGATTCTATTTGGGAGGCGTATAAAAAGAATGTAAGAGAGAAATTACAAGTAACTGATTTAACGGAAGATGATGTAACAGAAATTACTTTAGTACCATTTAAAATCTCTCGGGATAACAGTACTACAGAAAATCAATATTATCACATTGACTGTACAATCAACATTAAGTGCTCAAAAGTTTTTGCGGCTAAATTTTGGGTGAAGGAACCGGAAAGCAATGATTATAAATTAGTTGATGCAGCAAATTATAAAAAGGATAGTTCAGTTAATAAGACAAGTATAGTTCAAATTGGTTCCACTCGAGAAATTGATGGAATAACGTATATTCTGGATGGCTGGTATCCGGAAAAAGATCCCAACGGGAATGATAACAACTCAAAAATTTCAAATGAAAAGTGGCCATATTCTCCAAATGAAACAGAATTAGCAGATGGTACCGTAAATTTTTATGCTCACTACGCACCGCTTTATACGTCAGTAGATATCAAAAAAAATGTAACTGGAAATATGGGAGATAAGAGTAAAAAGTTCAACTTTATAATTTCTGTAGTAAATGGAAATACTAATCTTCCATTTAAAATCGGTGAGACACAGTATACAGGTTCAACGACAATTACACTGTCAGATAAGCAGACAACAAGACTGACACAGGTTCCAGTTGGAGCAACCGTAACGATCACAGAAGATGATTATTATAGCAACGATAGATATACGCCTTCCTATACAATAGACGATAACCCTTCTGTTTCGAATAATAGAGAGGCGAAAATAACATCTATTTCAAGAAGGGATAATGATGTTTCTCACGAAGTTACCTTTACCAACAACAAAGACGCAATCCCGGACACTGGGCTGGATCTCAATACAACACCATACATTCTGGCGTTAGGTATCGTAGCTGCCGGAGCAGGTGTGCTGTTATTCAGGCGCAGGAAGCGTTGGAATTGAAGGCGGTTATGATGAAGAAGAAACAGTCAGGGAAGAAAGGAAGCCGCAATGCTGGAGCAGAGCGGTTTCCACAAACAGAGGCGTTAAATCATGAGCACGAAAAGCTGAAGGAGTGGTTCCGGACGGTCAGGTTTCGGAAAGTGCTGTTTGGCGGAGTGGATGAAATTCATCTCTGGAAAAAGCTGGAAGAGCTGAATCAGATTTATGAAACATCCTTAAGTGCAGAACGTGCACGGTACGATGCACTGATCGCTGACCATCAGAAAAGCTGTGATGCCATGATTCGCAAATATAAGGAACTTGCTGAAAGAGGGACTACCGGACAGGATACAAATGTCTGATCTGTTCACAGGATATAGTTCCAGAGAAGAGGTGCGGAGGTGATGCGTGCTGAAAAAGATCAAACCTGTTCTCAGACAATCCGGAAAAGAAGATATTCTACAGAAATAAAGGAAGGCTACATCCGCCTTTTGTGGCGGGTCGTGTTGATCGTGGCCGTTGGCTGGCTGCTGTTTACACAGGTCTTTCTTATAGGCCAGGCACCGGATAATGAAATGTTCCCGGCAGTGGAAGCCGGAGATCTTCTTATCGGTTATCGGCTGGAACAGAATCTTGAAAAAGAAGATGTTGTCGTGTATGAAGCCGGCGGCAAAACTCATGTAGGGCGTATCCTGGGATGCGAAACCGACGTGATCACAATGGATGACACAGGAACGCTTCTTGTAAACGGAACAGCCCAGACAGGAGAAATTGCATTTCCTACATATGCAAAGGAAGGGATCACATATCCCTACACAGTTCCGGAAGGCAGTGTATTTATTCTGGGAGACTACCGAACCCATGCAAAAGACAGCCGTGAATTCGGCCCCATCTCCATAGAGAATGTGAAAGCAAAAGTAATCACTATACTTCGAAGAAGAGAACTGTAAAAAAGTAATTGTTCTCCCATTTCTGAGAGAACATAACAACAAATGTATAAGCTGCTTTTTATGAGCTTATAAATAAATTTATATTTCTAGGAGGATTTTCTTATGAAAAAGACAAAGAAACTGCAGAAGCTGAAACGAAAACACCTGTAGATTCTGTTACATTAACAAAAAGTTATAAGCTGGAAGTAGCTGATATGAAATCCCCGGCAGAAACTTTTAACTACACTGTAACAGCAGCTAATGTTACAGATGCAGCCAGCAATACTACAAAAGATAATATGCCGATGCCTAAAGTTGTTGCCTATACGACAGAATATACGGAGGGTGAAGCAACAGTAGAGGGTAAGGAGAAAACTTTTACCATTGAACTTCCAAATTATAATAGTGTAGGAATTTATTATTATACAGTTGCAGAAACTAAGGGTAATACTCTGGGTGTAACATACGATGAAAAAACGGTTACACTGAAAGTCACTGTTGTTAATAATAAGTCAGGAGATGGTTTCGACAGATATGTTACTGTTTATAAAAATATATCCAGTAACGAAAGTAGAAAACTTACAGAAGGTCAGAATGCATTTGAAAATACGTATTCAGCAAATTCTTTACCTGTAAAAAAAGTTGTAACTGGTAATCTTGGTGATAAAAATAAATTTTTCACTGTAACAGTAACTTTAAAAAATAATACAGGAAAGACAATGTCCAGTGATATTTCTTATAAAGTTGGAGAGGCAACAAATACTATCAAAGCAAGTGATTGGGAAAATAATATAGCAACAGCAGAAATCAACCTGAAACATGACCAGACAATTATTTTCACAAATTTACCATTTGGTGTGACATATGATGTAACTGAGGCAGATTATACTAAAGCTAAAGGTGGTTATGACGCCCCAGTGTATACGTATACAAATACTAATAAAACAGTTAATAAAACTTCTCAGAATGTGACAATTACTAACAACAAAGGTGGCGAAATCGACACCGGCATCAACCTCACAACCCTCCCATACATCCTCGTATTCGCAGGTGTGATCGTAATCGCAGGTGCAGCATTCATCACCAGAAGACGTAAATACGAAGACTAATGATCATCCAGGCAGCAGAGAGGAGGCAGTATGAACGCATCTAAGTTTTTTCTGAAAGCAGCCAACTCTCTGGTCACTGCCATTGTAGCATTGTTTCTGATTCTGGCGGCGGCGTATTCCGGGTATGCGCTCTGGGATAACGCACAGGTCTATGGCGCTGTGGACGACATCCAGTCCCAGCTCTTAAAACTGAAACCGGACCCGGAACAGAAAGACGGAGGCGCTTCTTTTGAAGAGCTCCGAAAGATCAATCCGGATGTCTGTGGATGGATCACACTGGACCACACAAAGATCGATTATCCGATCCTTCAGGGAGAAGATAACTTGACTTACATCAATACCGATGTATACGGTGATTTTGCTTTGTCAGGAAGCATCTTTCTGGATTCCGGCTGTGACAGAAATTTTCAGGGGAAATATTCTCTCCTGTATGGTCATCACATGGCAGAGCATAAGATGTTCGGAGATCTGGATCTTTACAGAAAAAAGAAATTTTTCAACAAAAACACCACAGGTACGCTGATCCTGCCTGACCGTTCCTACAAGCTGGAAATTTTTGCATGTATGCAGGTTTCCGCATCTGAGGATTCTATTTTTGCAACGGGAAAATGGCAGGCGGACACCAGCGGACTTGTGGATTTTGTCAGAAAAAACGCGGAACATGTCCATCAGCAGACAATGGATAACATTGGAAAGTCCGAAGATTTTTCCCAGATACTGGCAATGTCAACCTGCTCTTCGGAATTTACAGATGCAAGAACAGTTCTTCTGGCGGTAATGAAACCTTATTCGCCGGAGACGTAAGGAGGGGATGAAGACGAATATACGAAAATTTCCGGCAGTGCTCCTGCTTGCGGTTCTGTGCCTGACAGTTTTTCCGATTTCAGCTATGGCAGCTGGAGTTGCGGAAGTAAAGATTCCTGTCAGCGTGGAATTGTCAGGTGAGAAGCCATCTCCGGACGAAACTTATACGATCATTCTTCAGGGTGAGGACGAAGCACCCATGCCGGAAGAAAATACGATCACGATCACAGGTGCGGGGAAAGCAGAATTTCCTGCAGTGGAATATGCTGTTCCTGGCGTATACACTTACAGCGTTTCCCAGCAGCCTGGAAAGCTGGAAAACGGACATTATGACAATACCGTTTATTATGTGAAAGTAACAGTAACGAACGGAGAGTCCGGTGATCTGGAAGCAGTTGTGGCTGCACATACCGATGCACAGATGAACAGCGAGAAACAGGATATCGGCTTTGTGAATTCCTACGATCCTGTGGATACGCCGACACCTGTACCGGAAAATACACCGACACCACTTCCGGAAAAAACTCCGACTGCAGTGCCGACCAGAACTCCGGCAGCGACCATAACGAACACGCCGATAAAACCTGACAGCAATCCGCCTGCTTCCGGAACTTCTTCCTATACGGGAACTTCTTCCTATACAGGAAATACTGGTTCCAGTCATGTAAAAGCTATGCCAAAAACAGGAGATAACACAAACATTGCAAAATGGATCGCAGTGATCTGCGTTTCCGGATGCGTGGTATTACTGGCAGCAGTATTTGTCAGAAGAAAAAAGAAAACGGATAAATAACAGGATCCGGACAGCGGTGCGGCAGGAAAAATTTCTACCGCATCGCTTTTTTTGACGAAATGTGAGGGACAGAGGATGGCAAACGGACTTAAACTGGAAGGTCAGAGATTTGGTCATCTGACGGTACTGAAAAAACTGGATGAGCGGGAAAACAGGTATGTTGTATGGCTGTGCAGATGTGATTGTGGAAATGAGATAAAAGTAAATACCAGACATCTGATGCGTGGGACTGTAAAGGACTGTGGATGTATTCCGGAAAACAGTGCCAAGAGAGGACCGGTGGCAGAAGACCTTACAGGCCGGCGTTTCGGGAAACTTGTGGCAGTAAAAAAAATGGAAAGTAAAAACGGCAGGACCAGGTGGGAATGCCGCTGTGACTGCGGGAATATGCATATTTCCACTGCACACAGCCTGAAAGCCGGAAAATGTACCAGCTGCGGTTGCGGCCATTATGTCAGAGGTCGCGGGATCACCGACATCAGCGGACAGCGTTTCGGGCGGCTGACTGCTCTCTATCATACAGATAAAAGGAGCAAAAAGGGCTCTGTGTTCTGGCATTGTCGGTGTGACTGCGGAAATGAAGTGGATGTGACAGAGGATGGCCTTCTTCATGGTAATTACAGAAGCTGTGGCTGTCTGAGACAGGAGATATGGAAGGAGCTTCCCGGGCAGCTGCATATGGTAGATGGAACCTGTGTGGAGATGCTGGAAAAAAGAAAGCACCGCAGTGATAATACCAGCGGATTCCGTGGCGTCTATCAGCTGCGGAATGGAAAATACCGTGCTACCATCGGATTCAAGGGGAAACGATTTTATATCGGAACTTTTGTGGATTATCAGGATGCGGTCCAGGCCCGCCAGGAAGCGGAATCTACCATCCACGAAGGCTTTGTCCGCGCCTGGTACAGCTGGAACCGGCAGGCAGAAAAAGATCCCGGCTGGGCCAGAAATAATCCCCTGGTATACGAGATCCAACGGATCAACGGAGAGTTTCAGGTGACAACGAATATGAAAGAAAAAGAACTGCTGAAGTAAACTGAATATTCTCACATAAGCTGTCGCGTTAATGTGCTACAGCTTATTTTTTTGAAAAATACCGATAAAAATGTGGACAAAACCGAAAATAATGGTTAATATATACACATGCCTAAAAATCAAAAAATGAAAATTATACGAAATATATAATATAAACCCGGAATGGATAAAAAATATATAGACATATTTACAAATCGACATCGCGGATATCAATACCGGAAAAAGTGGTGAAATAACGGGAGGAAGAGAATATGCTGAAATTTTTTAAAGGAAAAGATAAAGGAAATTTAATCTATGCACCCTGCAAGGGTAGAGTGGTTCCCCTTGCGGAGGTTCCGGACCCTGTCTTTGCGGACAAGGTACTGGGTGACGGTTTTGCAGTGATCCCGGCAGACGGCAGGATATATGCTCCGGCAGACGGTGAGGTGGCAATGGTATTTGATACTCTTCATGCAGTTACGCTGACAAGCACTCAGGGCGCGGAAATACTGATACATATCGGACTGGATACAGTCACACTTAAGGGCGAACCCTTTAAAGCCCACGTTGCAGCAGGTGACAAGGTCAAAAAAGGTGACCTTCTGATAGAGGCTGATCTGGACAAAATTGAGAAAGCCGGTTTAAACACGATTATCCCGGTTCTGATCTGCAACACAGATGATTACGGAAAGATAAGCCTCCAGAAGGAGGGGGATGTTTCGGCGGATGAAGCCGTCCTCAAGCTTTCATGATCATCTTCATGCAGCTGACAGGCTTATAGCAGCCCGGAGATAGTAGCAATTTTCGGGGTGTTATAACCGGAGTGATCCGGTCAAATATATTTATTTTAAGGGAGGGGAAATATATGAAATTTCTTCAAAAACTGGGAAAAGCGTTAATGCTTCCGGTGGCAGTACTGCCGATCTGTGGTATCCTCATGGGTATCGGATACTGGTTATGTCCGGCAACTATGCAGGGTGGAGACATTCATGGCGCAGCCAATCTGATCGGTCTGTTTCTGGTTAAGGCAGGCGGAGCTCTGATCGACAACATGGCAATCCTTTTTGCTATCGGTGTTGGTGTCGGTATGTCAGAAAAGAATGACGGAACCGGCGGAATTGCTGCACTTGCATCCTGGCTGATGCTCACAACACTTCTTTCTACAGGATTTGTTACAACCATCATGCCATCAATCGCAGACAGTGCAACAAAAACTCTTGCATTTGACAAAATTGCGAATCCTTTTATCGGAATCCTTTTATCGGAATCCTTGCCGGTATCATCGGATCTACATGCTATAACAAATTCAAGAGCACCAAGCTTCCTGACTGGTTGTCATTCTTCAGCGGCAAGCGCTGCGTAGCGATCATCGCAGGAGTGGTTTCCATTATCGTATCTGCTGTATTACCGTTTGTGTGGCCATTACTTTTCAGTGCACTTGTAGCATTAGGAAAAGCAGTTGCAGGTATGGATGTTGTTGGTGCAGGTATCTATGCATTCCTGAACCGTCTGCTGATCCCTACCGGATTACATCACGCACTGAACAATGTATTCTGGTTTGACACCATCGGACTTGGTGATCTTCAGCACTTCTGGGCAGGTGAAACCTCTGCAGATGTATCCTGGAGCCTTGGAATGTACATGTCCGGATTCTTCCCATGTATGATGTTTGGTATTCCTGGTGCAGCACTTGCAATGGTAAGATGTGCGAAACCTGCAAAGAAAAAAGTTGCCATCGGTCTTGTTGCATCTGCAGCGATCTGTGCATTTATCTGTGGTGTAACTGAGCCGTTCGAGTTTGGATTTATGTTCCTTGCTCCTGGCCTCTATGTGATCTATGCATTACTTTACGGTATCTTTACCATGATCACAGTTGCTCTTGGCTTCCGTGCAGGCTTCAGCTTCTCCGCCGGTGCGATGGATTTACTTTTCTCATCCTCACTTCCGGCAGCACAGAAAACATGGCTCATCCTTCCTCTTGGAATTGCAGCATTCATTGTATTCTATGTTGTATTCCTTTTTGCCATCAAGAAATTTGATCTGAAGACTCCGGGAAGAGAAGACGATGATGATCTTGAGGCAGAGAAGAATATTGAGCTTGCAAATGATGACTATACTGCTATTGCCGCAAAGATCCTTGAAGGCTGTGGCGGAAAAGAGAACATCACAAGCATCGATAACTGCATCACAAGACTGAGACTTGAGGTTAAGGATATTACAGCTGTAAATGATAAGGTGATCAAATCTGCAGGTGTTGCAGGCGTGATCAAACCTGGAAAAACTTCTGTACAGGTTATTATCGGAACCAAGGTTCAGTTTGTTGCAGATGCATTTTCTGCGCTTTGTAAATAATGGCTTTTTTGGAGTTAGGTATTTGTTAAAATAATTATGGGGGCAGCAGAACTGTGAAAACGGTTCTGCTGCTGTTTTTTGTATACCTTATATTGACCAATACTTTCAAAAAGCGTAGAATGTTACTTCGATAAAAAGCAACCGGTCAGTGCGTTTACAATTGCAATATTTCTACAGGGGGAATGAAGTTAATGAAATCCTGCATATTTCACAAAAAATATCTTTTAGCCGGCATATATATTATTTTTGTTCTGTTTACCTGCTGTAATTCCCGATTTTATCATACACCGCTGGCAAAAATATGTTCCGTAACAGAAAAACAGACTCTGAGCAGAGAAGGAACCAGGGGCTCAAAAGAATATTATTATACTCAGAATATTACGGCACGGATATTAAACGGTTCGCATAAAGGGGAAAAAATAACGGTCTCTAATGAATATACATCTTCTCAGGTTCAGACCAAGAAATATCATAAAGGAGACACCGTTCTTTTAAGCGGTTCAAAGGAAAGCCCCGGAAAAACGATACGTTCTGTAAAAAGGGATGGGTATCTGGCATTACTGGCAGGAGGATTATTTTTTCTTCTGATCTGCATTACAGGAAAGCAGGGATTTTACACGATCATATCACTGATACTGAATACAGTCATATTTGCGTATGGATTTCAGGCTTTTACAGAAGGCAAAAATATTTTAAATATCTGTAATGTCATCGCAGTTCTTTTTTCACTGACTACATTGATCTGCTTAAATGGAATTCATAGAAAAACATTTTCCTCAGTTCTTTCAACACTGTGTGTTCTGTTTCTGATCATGGCATTGTTTGAATTTTCTATTTATATGTACGGAGATCTGGATTATTCCAATCTGGAATACCTTGGAAGTAGCGGCATGATTCCCATGTTCATACTTAAGATGAATAATGATATAAGTTTTATAACGATCGTGAGATACCACATTCCATATGATATCTGTCGTTTTCTGATAGAAAGTATTGGAATTGTACTGGCAATACCGGTATCTGTTTTTATTGCTTCAGCGATTATGAAAATACCATCACGGAAAAGGGGTGTCAGAGAATGATCATTTTTCTTGCATTGATTTTAATTTTTCTGGTGATCTTGATTGGCGGAGAGCGTGGAGCCATGTCAATTATGACACTGGCGGGGAATATTGTAATTTTATTTTTTTCAATTATGCTGATGTCTGCCGGTTTTCCTGTACTGCTCCTGATATTGGTGGCAGGTGCAGGTGTCTGTTATATTTCTCTGTTTTATCAGAACGGAAATAATCCAAAGACGCGGGCGGCTTTTCTGGCTACACTGCTGGTAATGTTACTTTTGTTTATTCCGATTTATATTATTACGTGGAGATCAGGAAGTTACGGGTTAAATGAGCTGCAGATTTCGGAAGACGATTTTATGTATTATTACAGTACGGACCTTCATATTAACATGCTTCATGTAGGAATATTTGTAACTGTTTTCAGTACTCTTGGGGCTGTTATCGATACAGCATTATCTGTAACATCTTCTGTATATGAAGTCTGGACTCATAAAAACAGTCTGACAGCGAAAGAGCTTACAGCTTCCGGCTATCAGGTTGGGAAAGAAATTATCGGTACAAC
>PPYE01357494.1_pt1 | contig 21862 bp, 20 predicted proteins | sample 1559881 | NCBI WGS metagenome assembly PPYE01 (sample SAMN08240022, study PRJNA423297) | Human gut metagenome, whole genome shotgun sequencing project.
CTATTGTCTCGATGATGCTTCCTTCTCCAAACTATATAATAAGGTGAAGAAGGCAAGCTTTGATGACAACAAGTTCGACTTGATAGAAGTAGCAAGTCTCGGATGCTATTATTCCTGTGCCCAGGTTGTTCGCATCATGAAGATTTTCTCTTTTGACGACAGCAAGATGAAAGTCCTCAGCATGATGGCTCCCCGCATAGTAGATTTGCAGAATGCAACAGATATCTATCGCATATTCACCTTCGATAGCGACAAGGAAAAAGCAGCGAATATCCTACGAAATAGCAGATAATCCCTGCAAGACTTGCATAATCATCAGGGGAAGTTATGTTAGAAGAGAAGAAACTCTAGGCATAAGTTTCTATAACAAAAAAAGTCCATGAACAAATTAATAATCATGGACTTATAGCTTAATCTTTCAATAGCTGAGCTTTCAAACGGACTCCATTCATGTTATCTATTTCAAGTACTTTCTGGTCTGGGGTTATACTACCTTCTCCCCAACTACTGCCAAAATCAAGAAAAGCCGCTTTGCCTGCAGGCGTTTCTTTTACTTTCCACTTACCGCCAGATGGATAGTCTTTACCATCAACAAGAGTTTCCATCTCAACAATACTTCTCGTTTGATCATTGCTTGGCTCATGTGTAAATGTACCATCCGATTTCAATGTAATTACGAAGTATAGTTCTATATTTGTACCATGATAATAGTATTTATAGACATACCTGCCCACAAAAGCTTCCTTTTCTGCTTTTTCATTCGCTATACGCATAGCCTCTGCTTGTTTTTCTTGGGCTACACGTTCTGCCTCTGCCTTTTGCTCTTGTTTTTTCCTTGCCTCTTCATCTTTCTTTACTTCTTGCATCTCTACTTCTTGATCTGAACTGTCTGATGAATCTACAGGGTCACATAAAGCTAATATAAAAATGAAACCAACCAATGATGCTGCAAAAACCCACCAAGCATATTTTCTTTTTATGGTGCCTTTGAATACGCAAAAAATTGCAGCTAAACAGACAAAACCAATAGAACGCATTATGAAAGAATTAGTTTCATCCGAACATCCAACTATCCCAAACAAGAGAATAAATATACAAAATACAAGTCCTATTATCGCTCCGATACCTAATTTATCTTCATTATTAGTCTGCGGAGTGTCAAACTGGGTAGCTCTTTGATAATTTTCCTTAGCCTCAGCTTGTTGCTTGTCCTCTGTTAAAGTTTCTGCATACTTTTGCTGGGACTGCTCGTTTTCATTTAACTGTTGCTTAAGCTGATGACCGCAATTAGGACAAAAGACATCATCATCTGCTATTTCTTTTCCACAAATACCACAATATTTCATAATCAATACTTTTAATTTGTTAAACTTATAACTATTACATCTAAATAATAGATGTCTATTGACCAGCAAAAACTAATTGTTTCAAAGATCAATCAACATAAAATTGGAAATCCTGTTGTCTTCCATTGGTATAATGGAATGTACCATTATAAGACGCTACATAATGATCATAGCCTTCGTCGTCAACAAAACTTTCCGTACGATAATTTCCGATAAACTTTCCTATCGTTTTACCACGCAAATACGCCTCCAGGACACAACTACCAGTCCCTTTGTCATAAGAAACAACACGCAAGATATACTTGTCTGATTCATTTTTATAGCACCCTATCTGCCCTTTCACATCTATCTCTCCTGGAAAGTTGGAATCATTTGACCAAAGAGACATCTCTACAGGAGTAGGGGCATCTTCTGGAGCTTCTCCCTCTTTATGCATCATAACAAGGAGACCTTTTCTACCATCTTGTCCAGGACCGATGAGATTATCTTTATTTACACAGAAAGCGAACTTATGTTTGCCATCTTTTCCTGAAAAAGAATAAGTATCGTCAGTAATTTCAAGATTCATCTTTATCTTACCGCCCAAGTCCACATTTTTATAAATACAGTTGCGAACGTTTGTTCCATCCGTTTCATAAGTTACCTGCATATTGCAAAGATTACCCTCTTCATCATACATCACACCATCAAAGGTTCTTTGCTCCCAGGTATTAGCAACAACTTTAACTTCCGTACTATCTACAGATACAGAATCCACCATAGTAGAATCTTTACTTGTAGAGCATACTTCTATAAGACCACCAAGTAAAAGGAAGGCCAAAAAGCCCCCAAATAATAACCCAATGACAATGCCTATACATTTTAGTACTTTGTAAAATAATCCTTGTTCCTGTTCATCTTCTTCATAATGAGGCGATTGACTTTCTTCTGCAGTCTGCGTTGTAGAACTTTCCTCTTGAGAGAAACGAAATCCACAATTAGGACAAAAATTCAACTCTTTGTCCACTACACTACCACATCTTGGACATCTTTTCTGATTGACATTAACTTCAGAAACAGGCTCTTCATCAGACAACAGAGAAGAATCCTGTGAAGAATCTGAAGATGGTGAAGGTGCTTGAGATGAATCAGAACTACCTGTCACCACATATCCACACTGCGTACACATATATTGATTAGCAGCAAGTGGAGAAAAATCATGCCCGCCACATATAGGGCAACTACCAATGTTTATTTTATCCATATGTAAAATAATTAATCTACAAGTTCTATACTTACAGAGACCGAAATGGACTGTTTCTTAAAGAAAAAAAATGATTCAGGAACGGACGGAAGCAAGAACACGCCATCAGTACTTAAAATACTGATGGCGCAGAATTTCACAATTTATTCTTTTACAACTACACTTTTGTAACCTTCCATAAACTGCTCAGCAAACTCACAAAGAAGTTCTTCGCTGATATCTGTTCCGTAGTTATCTTTATATCCCATTCTTGCTACCAGTTTTAGCCTATTTAAAGCTTCTGACATTGGTACTCCCATTTGAATGTATTTTCTCAAAAACTGTCCTCCGTCTTTTTCTCCCCATGTAACACCATCCTGATAGCCTAATTCTCTGATTTCTTCTTTTTTACTTTTTTGCGGAGCAGGTTGTTCTTTTACTTCTGCCGAAGATGTCTGCTGCTGTTTAGCCTTTTGCTCTTTTATAGCAGAATCTTTGTTGGCATTCGAAGTGGAATCTGTGTAAGATGAGTCATTCTGTTCTATTCCTTCAGAATTATCATCACCAAAACACAATTCAGCAAGACCACCAACAATAAAAAAAACAAAAATTGAGCCATATACAATGCCAATCCATTTAAGTATTTTATAGAATAATCCATGTTTCTTCTTAGGTTTATCTTCATCAGGCGCTTGATATTCATCAGTATTTAGCGAAGAAGAATTCACTTGTGCAAAACGGAATCCGTATTTTGGACAAAAGTTCAGCCCTTTGTCCACCACACTACCACACCTTGGGCATCTTGTCTGATTCATATTCACTTCAGGAGAGAGTTCTTCCTCTGTTGAAAGAGGAGACTCCTGCAAAGAATCAGAAGAAGATGAAGGTACTTGAGATGAATCCAAGCCACTATTTGCCACATATCCACACTGCGTACACATATATTGACCAGCAGCAAGTGGAGAAAAACTATGTCCGCCACATATTGGACAAGTATCTATCTTTATATCACTCATAATTATTTATCTAAAAGTTGTCCTATACTTACTGAACCAGAAATAGGCTGCGCCTTTACTTTTCCTGCTAACAGATCGAAAAAGAAAGAGCGAATACTCTCTATTGAAAGACTTGTATCCTTCCCATCAGCATCCTTACCCAGTCCGTAGGCTTTAAGCATCTGTGATCCTAAAGCTGCAGCTTTGAGAAGGAAATGATTCTGGAACTGGTCAGAATCAAGCATATCAGCCATCAGAACCTTGTTAGCTACTGTATAGCAATGTATGCTTCTCTGACTTTGGTCATCACGCAGAGACGTCAACACATCATCTACCTCTACATCCATATTAATAATTCCTGATCCTTCTTTTTCTGGAAGATGACGATAGAGACTCCCCAAGTCAACCAAAGAAAGGTTTAAGAGATTAAATGGAGAAACGACTGCTATAGGTTGCTGAGAGAATGCAGATGGCAACAAAAGTCCTAAATTGCCAGATGCAGACACCTCTGGTGAATTAAATGTACCAACAATTGAATTTTTCATTTCAATATGGTTAGTAGCAAATACGCCACCTATTACTACGCACCCATCCAGATATACTTCATCTGCATAAATACTGCCTGCAACAAATGTATTACAGAGCGTCACCTCCTTGGCATTGATATCAGAACAAAATGTTAATATACAATCTTTTGCACGAGAAGTGACAGCCTGCGAAGAAGCTACAGCCTTACGAAATACAACACTCCCTTTGGTATCTGTATTAACATAGATTTCCTTTTGTGAGAAAACAGCGCCTTTGAATTCCGCATCACCATTTTCTATCACAAGTTTTGCAGTATAAACAGGACCATCTATTACAGTATCCCCAGTTAAAGTTACAGTACGAGTAAGTTCAGATATTTTTTGTGGCAATATTCCGCCAGTAACAAGATTACCATTCAATCTTAGATTGGTATCATTTATTCTTATTTCTTTAAGTTCTTTCATCGCTTTAACGTTTAAACATTTGTATAGTCAATTTCTTTACACGCTCATCATGTTCAGAAGTTTTATTTTGATAAGCATTCTGAACCATTTCCTCCAGATAAGGCAACACTTTTTCCCGCTCCTTCTGCCCAAAGGAACCATATTCAGAATCAGCCACCAAACAACTGTTCACGATTTGCTCATTCACTTGCTGCATAGGCAACGTATGGGCATCCATCAATACCTGACGCTTCATCACTCCCTTATCTTCCTCATATTCCGCAAAACACACTGGCAAGTATGCGATTCCTTCTGGAAAATCAGGACATAGCATTACATGGCTAAGCGTATTATTGTTTTGCTGTTCCGAGATGAGTAAATGATGAATACTATCGATTGTTCCTTCTGTCTGCTTACGCTGACAGGCTGCTTCAATTTGCGAATTCAGCATTAAATTTTCTCTATTAGCAACAGAGGCCATTCCTGCAAAGTCACCATTCAACATTCTGTTTGCCTCAAAACTGATATTTTCCTGTAGAGTATAAACAGGTAAATCAAGTTGCCTTACTCTATTCTCTAATTCATTATTCAAATCAGTAAATATCTTAGAATATCTGGCAGCTGTACGATGGTAATCCTTTTCCATCTGTATTTGCTTACGATTAAGTTCTTCTGCCTGTGTTTTCAAATGCACAAGGAGTGCCTCTACACGATGATATTGCTCAGTAATCTGCGTACTGATATCCGACTTCACCGTACTGAAGAAACCTTTCACTATCGTTTTGGCTATTTTCTGCGCATTCTCGTGTATACTTTCAACTTGAGCAGACTCTGTTGCGACAACACTACCCGTCAGTAATGTTACATTATTTGCAGTAATTGCTGATTGCTTATCATACTCATCAGTATCCACACAAATATTGACATCCACCACTTCGTCCACATCGAATTTTTCTTTCAAGCGACCAGTTTTATCAAATGGGCCATCAAATGTTCGGAATCGTTTTTCAAGAGGAAGATCATACTTCAACTCACATCCATCAACATTGATATAAATATAGCCTTTCTTGATTTTAAAATCACCTTTATAGTCACGTTCTATATCACCTTTACTGTCATAAATAAATTCAAACTCCTTGTACTCTAGTTTTACAGGAACATGGATCGCCTTTGAAAAATGTCTTGTATAAGTCATATTTAGCCCTCCGAATTTTAATTATTAGATTGCATTTTCTGTTCGAAAAGCTTTTTCATCATTTTTTTCTCACGCTCTGGAAGTTCACTTTCAGCTAACATACGCAAGAATTCTTTTTCAGTTTCACTACAAAGAGACTCATCTGGTGACCATCCTTCTGTTTTGGCATGAGAAGAAATTCCAATTACAGAACGTTGAGCGTTCTTTACAGAAAGTCCCTCTGGTGGCGTAACGAAAAGACTCTGTGTACCTTCACTATCCACTGTAGCCGACATCAGAACAAAAGGAAGATATAATTTGCTATCATTAGCCGGCAAGTTCTCTATAGTATGACAACGGACCTCATGATCTGATTTTGCAAACTCCATGAGAAAGTCTTTCAGATGATTGATGGCATATTCACCATCACGGCGCAAAATAGAAGAGTTTATATTTTGCGCAGTTTGAAGACTTTCTTTTTGTACAATGGGAGCAACACCAGAAACTGTTAATTTGCGATTGGTACAAGTGGCAATATCATTAGCACAAAACTTGTAAACAGGTTTATCCAAATCTATTATGCGTTGTTCCAACTGCTTGTTTATACTACTGATGATGCGACCATAGCGGGCAGAAATACGCCTATAGTCGGTCTCCATACTGTTCTTGATTTCCAACAGACGACGCTTCTGCATATAGAGTTGAGTCAGCAAAGCTTCAGTTCTACTTTTCTTCTGAGCGAGCTTGGCAGACAACTGTGACTGCATAAGTGTAAAGAATCCTCTGTTCACATTCTGGCAAACATGCTTAGCGCCAGCAGCCTCAGCTTCTACCACAGCTGTTTTCATAGCAACAACAGCCATAGTTGTATGCTCTACTTTATTACCAACCGTTTGTATCTTCTCTGCCATTGGGTTGGTATCAACCAAACAATCTATATTATGATGATTTGCCATAATTATTCCTCCTCTTCTTTAGGTTGATCATCCTGTTGGTCAAGATGTTCTTGAAGACTTTCTACTATGTCTGGAAGCACAGCATTGGCTGCCTCATCTTTCGGCTGAGGTTCAGCAGAAGTCTCCTTTGAGGCATCTTCATTTTTCAGGTCATTCAACTCTTCAAGAGCATTTTTGGCAATTGCCTGCAAATTGATAGACAGGTTCTCATATGTAACTTCTTCTACACTTGGTTCTGGAGGCAACAACGAGTCTTCTGCCAAGAGAGGATTAGTCTGAGCTAAATCTTTACGACGCTCATCTAGCAATCCCACCTTATCACTTGCAGCAGCAACACGATTAGAGTATCCATCACGCAAACGACCATCATAGTATTCCACATGTCCAAACTCTTCAGCTTTTGCACTGATGTCTTCCTGAAGACGATCCATAAAATCAGTAAAATCTTGCTGTACCTGACGATAGCTTTGTGCCTCTTGTTCAAAAGTAGCCAAAACTTCATCACCCTTATCTTGTCTTTTAACGACTGCATTATCAAGATTTACTTCACCTTCCATACTTTTCATAGTTGCCTCTAACTGAGCCAAGACATTATAAGCTTCAACATACTCAGCCAATGTTTTCTGCATATTGTTAATAATGTCTGCACTTTCAGCATGGTTACTGCGATAGAAAGCATCAACATCCTGATGCCATTTATTAACGTAACTCAGTTTTTGGTCGTAAATATGATTGTAAATCTTCAGGCGTTCTATGCGATTCTCTGCTAAAAGATTTTGAACAACAGGAGCTACGATTTCCTCATAAATCTGATGAACTCCAAAAGGCACAGGACTAACAGAACCATTTTCTGCCACCCATTCACCCGAATACAAATTATAGTACACGCGAGAACTCTGTTTCAGACTAAACGGCTCATAACCTTGAACATTGTCTTTGTAGTCAAAGGTTTCTTCCTTAATACGCTTAATTTCTTCGGCTTCCAAATTAGGTGAATAATGATTGTATGGTGACTTCAGAATTTGGAAGAGAAGCGCATTAGAATGATTAATAATCTTGTTGGTTGTTACAAGTTTAGATGTAGATACGGTCTGTACCGTAAAAGCAAGAGTGTTGAGCAAAGCTTGCATACTCTGTTCAAAATCAACCGACTGAGATGACAAGGATTCCTTCAGTTTATTAATTTCTCGGAATTTTTCAACACTATCATCATAACGATGCTCACCAAAAACATCAACTATAGGAGCATTTTCGGGTGCTTCTGAAGTTGAAAATTCCTGGAGATAATTAAGATAGTCGCTTCCTTCCTGCACTAAAGGCAACTCTACAGAAACTTTTTCCATATCACTCATACAATATGATATGGTGCGCAGATTACGATCTATTTTTCCTGTATAGTCTCCCATCTTTATCTCCTGAATAGAGAGAGAATATTCATTGGTATCTACTGTTTCAACCTCGTTGGTTGTTTCGACAGCAGGTATATTCCGCATCAGATAATCAATATCTTGTACGGTCTGAGTCAGTAATTCCTGATTTCTTGGCATCTGTAAAGAGATGCGTGAATTATCTACATTACCTGCAAAATCTACCACAAAACTCTTATTACCAAACTTCACTTGATTAGCAACAGGAACATAAGCTACTCCCAGTTTGTTGACATGATAGCCGCGATAAATATTATCGTGCTTAGTCTGCAAATCATTAATTTCATCACACACGTCCTCCAATTCACGTTTTAGTCTTCCGGTACGGAAAAGCAAGAAGTTAACAATCTTGTTCCACCATCCATCAAGGCGATACTGCAAGTCATCACGTCTTACTTCAGCTTCTTTGATGCTGCTTTCCAAGGCCTCTTCTGCTTGCACTATTTTTTCAGCTTGTCGCTGATAGAAATTAAACATAATTCGAGCCTCATCTTCATAGATGTTGGCAGAATTCTTAAGTATTTTTCCAGTCTTTCCCATAAGTAAATATTATTAGTCTGTTAATATTTGTCTTCTACGAATATATGTATGCACAAGGCGGAATGTATCAGCAATAGCCTGTGCGTTTTCTTGCGGATTAGAAAGATAAGACTCTATATGAAGAAGAGCGTCCCCTATTTTCTGTTCCATTTGTAAGGCTTCGTTACTAAATAACGGAACCAGATCTTTTATATCTTCATCAACTTGATCCAATTGCCTGACAATATCTGCAGGAATATCGTCCATCAACGCCACGTTCATCTTTACAGAAGAAGAAATCTGCTTAAGAGATTTTACTCCTTGCTTCTTCATCTTTTCTTCTAAATACACCTTACCGACATGCTCATTGGCAGTACGATTAAAGAAATTATACAGAAGAAAGACAGCTACTACAATCAAATGCATATACAACTGCCAACGACTTGGCAAGAGATAGGCTACGTTACTAATATAAGCAACTGCCAATGTGGCTAAGTAATAAACAATTAAACCATGTAAATGAATACCTAACGAACCTACCCACTTGCTTTCTTGATCATCCGCAGATACCGGAGGAACAATAAACTGACCAATAAATACCCAATAGGCAAGTGAGAGAAATATAAGATTGACCAACATGCGGTCATCGCCTATAATTGGGCGAAACTCGCGGAGCACACAAAACAACACTATTTGACCAAGTATGCCTGCTCCTATAAGATATACCTTCTTCATAGCAAACTTCAAATAAAAGTTTAAGAGATTCTAAAAACTTACAATTTATTTCCACAAGTAGGACAAAACTTCTGTTTCGGATCTACGGCTGTTCCACAACGTGAACAAACATTTTTAGCTTGTTGCTGAAGAGAAGCACCACACGAAGAACAAAAGGCTGCTCCCAATGCCACTTGCGCTCCACATGACGGACAAATATTACTGCTTGCAGACTGTGAGGAATTCTGAACCAACGATGTGCCGCAACTGACGCATCGTTTAGCATTTTCCAAATTGTCTGCACCACAAGATGGACATGGACGATACTCTTTACCACAATGAGGGCAAAAACGTTCAGCTACAGAATGTTTCTTAGAACAACCCGCACAGAATATCATTCTATTAGAGTCTCCTCCTGCCATTCCCATTTGTCCTGTTTGCCCCTGAGGTGTAGAAGTGTCTCTACTGTTGAAATGTGGCTGGTTATAATTACTTTGCATCATACCACTACCCATCTGCGACTGCATATTGTTCATCATGTTCAAGGCCATAATACTCCCCAGAAGTCCACCTCCGTTGCTTCCACCACCCATTTTTCCGATAGCCTGTTCAGCCATTCCAAAAGCTCGTTCTTGCTGCCAAGTATGTCCGGTAATAGACATAGAAGATTGCTCAGAAAGAGCATTCTTCACTTTGCGACCATCAGGTGTACTATCATCAATATCAATAGAGGAAACGTAGAACTTAGTCAATTCAAGACCATATTCTTCCCAAAAAGGAGTTAGATTTTCTTTAAGATAATTAGACAACTGATCCAAATATGCAGAAATGTATTTAAAACCTACACGATTGGTAGTCATAAACTGAACAACAGTTGACTTGACTTTCGTTGAAAATTCCCCCCATGCCTGACTTACCATATCAGACTGTGTAAAAACGGTTTTAGTACCCACCAGTCGTTTAAGGAAACGTGCTGAATTTATCACTTTCACACCATACTGACCAAATGCAGTCAGAGGTAATTGAGTATCATAATCAACATCATGAATCGTCATTCGGTTTATCTTCCATGCCAAATTTGCAGGAAGCAACTTGTTGACATACCAAATTTCAGCAAAAAAAGGATTCTTACCTCCGAAAGGCAAACCATATAAAGAACTAAGGATTGGCAGATTTTCAGTATTAAGTTGGTGCTTTCCTGGTCCAAATTGTCCCATCAATTCTCCCTTTGAAAAAAGAAGAGCTTCTTGAGATTCATACACAATTAATTGCGTATATGTACTAAGATTAGACTCAGGATACTTATATGCAAAAATGAATTCACCACCATCAGGAGTCCATGTTACAACATCTATTAGTGCCATTTTTCTATTTCGTTTTTAGGTATAATTCATGGAATTGTACATTTACTTGCAGGTCCTAAAGATCGAAAAGTATAGACAGAAAAATGGCGTGGACCATTTACTTCGTCTACGCCTCCTGAGGTATCGCCAAACACCATAAGCCACATAATACGAGTAAAAGCCCACGCCGTATTGCAGGCGTGAGCGTCTAACCTTTACTCTTTGTGGCTTCTTTTAAATTTGGCGATTTTCAGGAAGCAAGAACAAAAAGCTAACGCTTCATTTTCCTATATGTCTTTATTTTGTCTATGTCATATATTATAATTTATTTGTTTAACATACCGCAAAAATACAGAAAAACATCCATACTACCAAACTTTTTTGAAACTTTTTTCTTTTTAGTCTCAAAATTTATCCAATAGCTTATACGGCGTGGGCAACGAGAGTTGTTTCTCATCGCCGACAAAGGTACAAAAATAAAATAGAAAATGAAAGAAAGGCATCCAACCATTTCTTCCATTTCCATTTTTTTACAAAACCGAGTTCTACAAATTATTGTCGATGAAATGTCAGTACTACTCCATCAGTGCCTGTCAGTTTCATAACATTATCTCCATCAAATTCAATGTCAAGAGAGCCATTGAAATCATCGACATTCATTTCACTCTTAAATGCTTCAACCATTTGTCTTTTGGCTTCAGGATTATTCAGAATCATTTTAACCAGGGCATTAACACCCTCGTTACCCGCATCAAAATCATCTACCGTACATTTTACATTATTAGGATCAAACTCCAAATCCATGAATCCCATAGACACATCCCATTTTCCACCTATCTTTGCAGTAATTTCTATCTTCATATCCATACCTTCTTCCTCTACGGCTCCTGTTCCTTTGATGCGCAAATTTGCCGTTCCATTTTCATTCAGGTCAAGATAAAAATTACCAGTAAACCCCTCTTCTGAGACATTTTCACTTTCCCATTTACCAACACACTGTTCCTTGTCAACACAAGAAGTCATTGCCAACATACTTATGACAGCAACAAAAACGAATAAAACTTTTTTCATAAATTCAGGTTTTATAATTAAACAATACGATTGCCAAGTATTCAAGTTTATAGAATTTCTATAGCTAATAGATCCAAAATCCTCATTACTTTATCTAAGAACTTATATATAAAAACATTCTCTCAAACAGGGCAATAAATAGCAAATGTTACTAGGGTCCAAGTATTCATCATCAGACAGAAAAATGGCGTGGACCATTACTTCGTTTACGCCTCCTGAGGTATCGCCAAACACCATAAGCCACATAATACGAGTAAAGCCCACGCCGTATGCAGACGTGAGCGTCAAACCTTTACTCTTCATGGCTTCTCTTAAATTTGGCGATTTTCAGGAAGCAAGAATAAAAAGCTAACGCTTCATTTTCCTATATGTCTTTATTTGTTTATGTCATATTTTACAATTTAATTGTTTAACATACCGCAAAAATATAGAAAATCATCCACACTACCAAACTTTTCTGAAACTATTTTTCTTTTTAGTCTCGAAATTCATCCAATAGCTTATACGGCGTGGGCAACGAGAGTTGTCTCTCATCGCCGACAAAGGTACAAAATAAAAATGAAAATGGAAGAATAGGACGCCGACCATTTCTTCCATTTTCATTTTTTTCTAAGGAAGGTTCTTCCTGCCATTTTCCTGCATCCTACCAAACACATATCCTACTACACTCTGAAATTTATTCTCTGCATAAGCGAAGAGCAATGATTCCTCCACTTCGGGATACTTTGCATGAAAATCTGATGTAATCTTCATGACCTGATTATGAAATTCTGAACTTTTTGTCTTCCATGCCAATCCTACTGTTGGTGATGGAAAAATGGAATCACAAAAAGAGCTGATACTCTTTTTATAAGCTTTATCCAACATCGCATCCATCTCCTTTTGCCAATTGTGGCTCTTCACTTTCTCCTTTTCTTTCGAAACAGAACCCGAATGTGGAGGATTCTTCACGACTACTGCCTCTGCGGTAACCTTTTCCTTAGAATCCTGCAAACTCGGGGCCGGGCGTTTTTCACTATCAACCAACTTTTGGTTTCGGGGCGTTTCCTTTGCTTCATTTGACAAAGGCTGAAAAGGAGTTGCCAAAGCCAACAACAGAACAACAGAAACGGCAAAAACAATGGAAACGGCTGCCACTATTTTCTTTTTATTATAGTTTCTTACAGATAAGGCTTTCTGTAATTCCGCAATAGTCTGATAACGGTTTTGAGGATTCTTATCCAAGCACCTTTTTATCACCTTATTATATATAGGGTGATGAGGCAACAATTCCAATATTTTGCCTACTGCATAAATATCTGTTCTAACATCCACCTTCCTACCGGCAAGCTGTTCTGGTGCAGCATACTGCGTAGTATATCCAGTAGAATCAACAAAAGTATCGGAATAACAGCAGCCCAAATCTACCACCTTTACATCACAACCAATGCGAGTCAACATGATGTTCTCTGGTTTCAAATCGAGATGAAGAACCTGATTGTCATGAAGATATTGCAAAGCACTTAAGAATTGACCAACAAACTTATCGAAATGTTCTGCATCTGCAAAGTATGTAGGATGATTATTCAAGAAAGCCAACAAGTCCTCTCCATCTACATACTCCATTAAGATTTCATCATCATGAAAGGAGACATACCTTACTATATTAGGATGTTCCAAGCGAAAGCCAATCTCAAATTCCTTCCGGAGAGCCTCCCGAAAGAGAATATTGTCCTCGTGCTCTGGTTTCAGTTTTTTCAAGAAATGAAGTTTGCCGTATATCTTCACACGATAAGCCTCACACATGAAACCGGAGACTGGTAAGGATTCTCTCAAACTATCCTGTTGATTGCCTGAAAAACAAGAATAATCCATCATTTTCTGATCAGTTTTAAGGTATCAATTCCTGAAACCATAGCAGCAGAATAAGTGCCCAGGCATTCTTCTCCCCGGAATACCTGTCTTGCATAAAAAGGATGATGCAAGATGAAATTCTGGATTTGCAAACGATCACCAAGTTCCAATTTGTTTCCCTCTCGCTCTACCACAACAAAATAATCATCTCCCACATACTCAAAAACTACATGCCGGTCAGGCGAATAAGTTATATCTACCCGATCACCTACAGTCAGATTAGCCGCACGAATTTCGTCCTCAGGAGTATCAAAATCCGAACTATATTTTTCCTCTTGATTTACAACATCTTCCCAGTGAGCATACCCAAGATATTTTGCCAATACCTCCAGGGTACTGGCATGAGGTGTACGTTCATCTTGAGCAAAACCAAGAAGGCGCTTAAGCGTAGTTGATCCAATATGTACTCCTAATTTACTCTCTATATCAAGTGAAAGGAATTCACAATCAGACGGCAAATACAAATCGTTTCCAGATTTTTGCCGTAACATCTCTATGATATTCTCTGGTAATCTCATCGTTTTATTGCTTTTATTTTATAATAGGACAATAGACAAATCAGTCACCTGTTTTTGATAACACGTTTTCTGACATTGTCCAAATTGGCGGTAAAGGTAAGCATTTTTTTGCATCGTTGCAAGAAGATAAACGAAAAATCGACACCTATTTATGGCATAAAGATATTTTTTATGTTAAATTATGCATATTGATGAGCTGGTTTAGCGAAATAATCGTATTTTTGTAGGTATGAACACAGATATACTATCAAAAGACAAAGATCCGATGGGTGCCGCCATCCTTGACTACCAAACTAAAGGGAAGGCTGGAAAATTGAGCATATTATCTTCTATGTTTGAGGAAGACGAAATGCCGGTAAAACATCTCTTCCGCAACTTGGAAGAAATGCCGATGCTGGAGCAGAAAGCATTGAGCCTCGCCAAAGGAAAGGTGCTGGATGTCGGAGCAGGTGCAGGATGTCATGCACTCGCCCTGCAAGCCCAATCGATTGCCGTAAAAGCCATTGATATTTCTCCTCTGAGCTGCGAAGCCATGCTCCAGAGAGGAGTGAAGGATGTAGAATGCATCAACCTGTTTGACCCACATTTGGGAAGCAAAAGCGGAATGGGAAGCGAAGATAGATTGCAGAATGAAGGCGGATCACAGAGCGAGAGTGGCTTTGATACCATTCTTCTCCTGATGAACGGCACTGGCATTGCCGGAAAAATAGAAAACCTTCCCGCCCTTTTCAACCGTCTCAAGGCTTTGCTCAATAAAGACGGACAGATTCTCATCGATTCTTCTGACATCAAATACATCTACGAGAACGAGGACGGAAGTTTCGACATCAATCTCAATACAGCCTACTATGGTGAAGTGGATTATCAGATGGTTTACAAAGACGTAAAGGGAGACTCTTTCGACTGGCTCTATGTTGATTTCCCGCTGCTCAAATCTATCGCAGAGAGTTGTGGATTACATGGTGAACTGATTGCTGAAGGCGAGCACTACGATTATCTGGCAAGATTTTTCTAATAAAACGGAACGTCTAAAACACATAGTTCCACAGATTACACAGATCTTTTTGAGACCTCAAGCCAAATCTATGATATCTGTGGGACCTTTTCAAGCATACAGAGTGGACTTATTGACACACCATGTTCTACTTAATCGTAGAAATCGTGACATCCGAAAAATCATTCATATAATCCAGTATCTCCAATGTATGAAAGTCGCGTTTCGCTCTGATTTCTATGCTTGCTTCCAGAAATTCTTCCTTCGACAAGCGACGTTCCTTCAACTCATAAGAATGTACTTCCATCCCATCCTGCTTGATGCGCGTGATAAATTCCTTCACACTCTCACGGGATGGAGCTGAAAAGGACAACTCAATGGTGGATAATCCCAACTGAGGAATCCAATAGTTCAAGACCTCCAGTCCTAACAACACCATAGCCGTGGTAAGCACCGCTGCCAAATACATGCCCGTACCGCAAGCTAAGCCGATGGCTGCCGTGACCCAAAGACCAGCTGCCGTAGTCAAGCCGCGCACCACATTCTTCTGAAAGATAATCGTACCGGCACCTAAAAATCCGATACCCGAAACTACCTGCGCTGCCACTCGGGAGGAATCCTTTAGATCTACTCCAAAGCCAAACTGGGACACGAGACAGAAAAGAGCACTACCCAAAGCTACAAGGAAATGAGTACGGAAACCAGCTTCCTTGGCACGATATTCACGTTCGATACCTATCGCTCCACCCAACAAGAGTGCCAGCGTAAGACGAATAGTCAATTCCATATAAGTTGCATCCATATTCTATAGTTTTAAGTTTCTAAATCAAAAAAATCTATCATCCAGAAGATCGCCCTACAACAATGGCGAGAGCAGTCTCACAAGCGATTCAAACAATCGCTGGAAGAACGGGCGCTTGATGAAATAAGCCACATCATCTACCAGCATGGAGCGTTCCTGATCTGCCAGGAATATCCGCTTGATACGCAAAGCCATTCCCTCACCAAAGAAGAAAGCATTAGCCTCGAAATTATTCTCAAAACTGCGGAAATCGATATTGGTACTGCCGCAGGAACTCAGATTATCATCGCTTACCAGGAGTTTGCTATGGTTGAATCCATCCTCATAAAGATAGACTTTCACACCAGCCTCTATCACCTCCATCAGATAAGAACGCGAAGCCCATTCCACCAGTTTGGCATCGCCCCGGCGAGGCACCATGAGTCTGACATCTACTCCCGCCAAAGCCGCTGTTCGCATGGCAAAGAGCACGGGTTCCGTTGGCAAGAAATAAGGACTCTCCATATACACATACCTGTGAGCCTGCAGGATGATGCGCACATAGCCCTGCATGATGTCAGGCCAAGGAGAAACAGGACTGCTCGTCACGATCTGCGTAAGACAATTATTGGAAATACTCTTATCTACAGACGGATAATAGCGGCGGTCGTTGATGAGTTCCCGGCACACGAAATACCAGTCCACAAGGAATGCTCGCTGGATGGCATAGACAGCACCGCCACGGATACGGAGATGCGTATCTCTCCAAGCCTGCTTTGCCGTTCCCTTCACATATCTCATGGCAATATTCATGCCCCCGATAAATCCTACCTTTCCATCGATGACACAGAGTTTGCGGTGGTTACGATAGTTTACCTTACCCGTAAAGGCAGGAAATTTAACTGGCATGAAAGCCTGTACACGCACTCCTGCCTTAATCATCCTTTCGAAGAAGCGGTTTTTCACCTTCCAGCACCCCACATCATCGTATATCAGTCGTACCTCCACGCCCTCACGCACCTTGTCTATCAGCGCATCAGCCACCAGATTTCCTAAAGCATCGTCTTCGATGATATAAGTATCCAGATGAATATGGTCCTTCGCCTGTCCGATGGCATTCAGGAGTGAGAATGCAAACTCATAGCCGTCCATGAGAATATCCACCTCATTATCCTTGAAAGGAAGCGCCCAGTTCTGGTTGGTAAACAGTTTCATCAGCGGTCTGTTGCGGCGAGGGATATGCAGGTCTTCCTGCTCGGCAAATTCGAGCATGCTGCGCTTGGTGAGCAAGTCCATACTGCGCTTGCTGATTACCTTTTCCTTACGGGTATTCTTGCCGAAGAAAAGATAGAAGATGATGCCGACTACCGGCATGAAACAGAGCACAAGAATCCATGCCATGGCTTTCTCCGGTTGCTTGTTGTCCATGAGAACAGCCACGATTCCACTTATCGTTATCGCCAGATATACTACCAGCAGAAACCAATGGATATACAGCATATTCTTACCTCCTTATATTATATTTTAGTTGAAGACATTATTCGACTGTGACGCCACGAGCATATTCATCTTCTTCAGTTTCACGAATTCCTCCAGAAGTTCCCTGTTGCCAGGATTCTGCTTGAACTCCTGCTGCACCTCGATAATACGCTGCGCAATATAGTGGGTACGGAAGGAAAGCATGTCCTTGAATATCTGCTGGCGCAGTTTCTCCTCGTTCATCTTCATCTGCAGACTTGCCGTCGTTATCTCCTGCTCACCCGTCGGGATACCGGCTATCCTACTGATTTCCGGATTGGGATGAGCAGCGAAATAGGTTTCACATCTGAATCCTTCCTCCTCAATATGCTCCATAGCCTCAGCCATAATCTGATTGTAGATGGAATGGTGGAACTTGAAGTCATCGCCCTCCATGTCCAGATAGATATACTGGGCGGCTGGCAGTTCCACATCATTGCCGTCAGCATCCTGCACCTTGATGATTTCATCGCCATGATGGATTACCAGTTTGATAAGCAGGTCTTCCACCTCCATCAGTTTGTCGAGCGGAGTGACAGCCGCCTGTCGCAATGCCTGCTGCTTCACCGGATAACCGGCATCTCTGAGTCCTGCAGCCCGGCGTTCCTCCTTCACCTGCTCGCTCATTCCATTGCGGATAAAGGAATTGAGGGCATTGATGATAACCGCCTCGTTGACTCCCAGACGATGAGAACAGTCGGTGATATAAGCCGCTCGGGTAATCTGATTCTTGATCTTCGAGATGCTCTCCACGATGGAATTGATGGCCTCACTTCGCTTCACGGGATCGGTAACGCCTTTGAGCATCACGTCGGTCTTAAACTGGATAAAATCTGTCTGATGGTCTGCGATATATTGTCTGAACTGCTCGGCAGTATGATTGCGTGCAAAACTGTCAGGGTCGTTTCCATCAGGCAGGAAAAGCACCTTGACGTTCATCTCCTCCTCCAGCAGCATGTCGGTTCCTCTCAGGGCAGCATGCACACCCGCCTGATCACCATCATAGAGCAATACGATATTATTGGTAAAGCGATGCAAGAGTCGGATCTGATAGATGCTGAGTGCCGTACCCGAATTGGCCACCACGTTTTCAATGCCACACTGGTGCATGGAAATCACGTCAGTATAGCCCTCCACCATAAACACGCAATCTTCCTTGGCAATCGCCTTCTTCGCCTGGAAAAGGCCGTAGAGTTCTCGTTCCTTGTGATAAATCTCACTGTCGGGCGAGTTGACATATTTCTGGCTCACACCCTTGGTACGGCTATCGAGCACACGTCCACCGAAAGCCACCACCTTGCCACTCACACTAAACCATGGGAAGATGGCACGGCCTGAGAATCGGTCGAAATACTTTCCCGGTTCATTATCAGAGGCGATGAGCACACCCGTCTTGACCAGATACTTCGGATTATAACCCTGTTTCACAGCCGCCTCGCCGAGAGCAGTACGACTGTTGAGCGAAAAGCCGAGCTGGAATTTTCGGATGATGTCATCTCTGAAACCGCGGCTTCTGAAATACTGCATACCGATGGCACGACCGTCCACATCATTCTGAAGGATATCCTGGAAATACTTGGCAGCCCACTCGTTGACGATGAACATAGATTCCCTTTCGCTCTCCCGCTGCTTTTCCTCGTTGGTCAGTTCGCGTTCCTTGATTTCGATATGATATTTCTTGGCAAGCCAGCGCAAGGCATCGGGATAGGTCATCTGTTCCAGTTCCATGAGGAAGTTGATGGCATTACCACCCTTGCCACAGGTGAAACAATGACAGATGCCACGGGTCGGTGATACGGAGAAAGACGGATGGGAGTCGTTGTGGAAAGGGCACAAGCCGATGTAGTTGACCCCTCTTTTCTTAAGGGTCACGAATTCTCCTACCACCTCTTCTATCTTGGTGGAATCCATAATTCTTTCTATCGTCGGTCTATCTATCATATCTGGTAAAATATCAAATCATATTTGAAAAATATCAAAATCAGAAACTATTTAAATGCAAAGTTACTACTTTTATTCGAAATGAGCACATTTTCCGCACTAAATAATGTAAACATTTCTCCCGAAACCCTACATTCCAAACATTTTTAAGAAAAACTTAGTTATTTTGTCTTCAACTATTAGGCATTTCCAATTATTTTGCTTAACTTTGCCTACTGATACAAACGAAAAGAAAAGAAAAATGATAGATATCAAAGGCATAACCAAAAGCTTCGGCTCGCTGCAGGTACTTAAGGGCATCGACCTGCACATCGACAAGGGCGAGGTGGTAAGCATTGTCGGTCCCAGTGGAGCCGGCAAAACCACGCTGCTCCAGATCATCGGAACCCTCGATAAGCCTGACGCAGGAAATATCATCATCGATGGCATTGATGTGAGCAGGCTCTCCACCAAGAAACTGAGCGATTTCCGCAACCAGCATCTGGGCTTCGTGTTCCAGTTTCACCAGCTTCTGCCTGAGTTCACCGCACTGGAGAACATCATGATTCCTGCCTTCATTGCCGGCAAGAGTCGCAAACAGGCGAAGGAACGCGCTGAGGAACTGCTGGCGTTCATGGGGCTGAGCGATAGAGCCAACCACAAGCCTGCCGAACTCTCCGGTGGCGAGAAACAGCGTGTAGCTGTGGCCCGAGCATTGGTCAACAATCCTGCCGTCATCCTGGCCGATGAACCATCAGGAAGCCTCGATACCAAAAACAAGGCAGAACTGCACCAACTGTTCTTCGATCTGCGTGACAAGTTCGGACAGACCTTCGTTATCGTAACCCACGATGAGGGGCTTGCTGCCATCACCGACCGCACCATTCACCTGAAAGACGGAATGATCGAGAAAACCGTAGAGGCTAATTCTGCTGAAGACGAGACTCCTGCAAAGGACATTCAGGAAGAAAAAGTCCAGGAAGATATTGTTCAGAAAAAGAGTGAACAGGAGGATGTAATCTAAGATCATAGAATTCGCATTCGTAGAAAGAAGATCAGAATTTACAAGAAGGAATAAGAATCCAAGAAAAGGAGTAAATAAGAAAACATGGCAAACAAGATAAAGCTCGGTGATTACAACCGCCTCAGAGTTGTAAAGAAAGTAGATTTCGGCATGTACCTCGACGGAGGCGATGAGGGAGAAATCCTCCTTCCTACCCGCTACGTACCGGAGGGACTTTCCATTGGCGACGAGATTGACGTTTTCATCTATCTCGACCAGGAAGAGCGTATTATCGCCACCACCGAAACCCCTCTTGCCAAAGTGGGCGACTTCGCCTATCTCGAAGTGAAATGGGTCAACGAATATGGTGCTTTCCTCAGTTGGGGACTGATGAAAGATATCTTCTGTCCATTCCGTGAACAGAAGAAGCGCATGGTATTGGGCAATTCCTACATCGTTCATATCCATATTGATGAGGAGAGTTACCGCATCGTAGCCTCAGCCAAGGTGGAAAGATACCTGAAGGAAGACCATCCTCACTACAAGCACGGAGAGGAAGTGGATCTGCTCATCTGGCAGAAAACCGACCTCGGATTCAAGGTCATCATCGATAACCAGTACTCCGGTCTGCTCTACAAGAGCCAGATATTCCAGTATATCCATACAGGCGACAAACTAAAGGGCTACATCGGACGAGTACGCCCAGACGGAAAGATAGACGTCACCCTGCAGAAGACTGGCATGGAACAGACTGCCGATTTCGCTGAAACCCTCTACCAGTACCTGCTCGACAATGACGGGGAATGCAATCTGGGCGACAAGAGCGAGGCAGACGATATCTACGAGCGATTCCACGTAAGCAAGAAAGTATTTAAGCGTGCCATCGGAGATCTCTACAAGAAGCGACTCATCACCGTGAGCCCGATGAGCATCCGATTGGCATAACACATTTTTTAATTATTATATGGCAACAGTTGACGACAAGAAGATCATCTTCTCAATGGTGGGCGTATCTAAGATTATCCCACAAAACCAGAAACAGAAAGTTTGGTCTCGAGGAATATTACGGAGACCCAGATAAAATGGACAAGCTGATGCAGCGACAGGCTGAGGTGCAAGACATCATTGATGCTACCGATGCCTGGAACATCGACTCCAAACTGGAGCGTGCGATGGATGCTCTCCACTGTCCTCCAGGCGATTGGCCGGTAACCAACCTCTCTGGTGGTGAGCGCCGCCGTGTGGCTCTCTGCCGCTTGCTCTTGCAGAAACCGGATGTGCTCCTACTCGATGAGCCTACCAACCACCTGGATGCTGAGAGCATCGACTGGTTGGAGCAGCACCTGCAGCAGTATGAGGGAACCGTCATCGCCGTAACCCACGACCGCTATTTCCTTGATGACGTGAGCGAGTGGATTCTGGAGTTGGACCGTGGCGAGGGTATTCCATGGAAGGGCAACTACTCTTCATGGCTCGACCAGAAGACCAAGCGAATGA
>PPYE01046979.1_pt1 | contig 21854 bp, 16 predicted proteins | sample 1559881 | NCBI WGS metagenome assembly PPYE01 (sample SAMN08240022, study PRJNA423297) | Human gut metagenome, whole genome shotgun sequencing project.
TTTTCATGGTTTTCTCCTTTCCTTACTCCAACGGATTCCGCCGGGACTATCAATTCTTTCAAATAAAATATGTAAGATTGGACTTCCAACAATATGAAAAACCGAAAAATATTCATTCTGCCATATTAATCATGTCTTCTTGCAGTCCATATTAACATGGTCATATTATTTGCCTTCGATTTTTATCATTTTTCGGGTGATTTCCCGCATATTTCCGCGATTTTTTCATTTACTTTTAATGGTTAATGTGTTATACTAAATATAATCAATAAGCAGTTCCTTATTGGTTGCTGTTGCAAGCTTCTCCTTAGCGAAAGTACCATATCTTTTGGATATGTGAAACCGTAATATGCTGCAACAGAACGTATAGCTATCATTTTACCCACTGGCGGCAGGTGGACAGATTGCCGTAGTTGCATCTGAAAAGATGCAATTCCAAGAAGACAAACTTCAGAAAAAGAGGTGCTCCTACAGCATCTCTTTTTTGTTCCTCAAGAAAAAGGGCGTTCATCTCGGCTTTAAAGAACCGAGTTTCCTCGCTCCCAAATTAAAAACAGGAACCAGTTTCTCTGGTCCCTGCGCTATCACAGATGCAATACGCGTTCTTTAATCTCCTGTGTCCGCCCTTGATTCCAATACTGAGAGCCGATATAACCGCAGGTTCTTCGCGCTACGTTCATTGTTGACTGGTCGCGGTTTCCACATGCCGGGCATTCCCATACCAGTTTTCCATCGTCTTCCACGATCCTAATTTCCCCAGAATACCCGCATTGCTGACAGTAATCACTCTTTGTGTTTAACTCTGCATACATGATATTCTCATAAATAAAGCGGATGATTTCCAAAACTGCCGGGATATTATTCTGCATATTCGGTACCTCTACATAGCTAATCGCCCCGCCTGTAGAAAGTGCCTGGAACTGGGACTCAAATTTCAGCTTGGAAAAGGCGTCGATAGGTTCGGATACATGCACATGATAGCTATTGGTAATGTAACTTTTATCCGTTACACCTTCGATGATTCCAAAGCGTCTCTGCAGACACTTTGCAAATTTATATGTGGTACTCTCGATCGGGGAGCCATAAATGGAAAAAGCAATATTAGTCTCCTCCTTCCACTTGCTGCAGGCATCATTCATGTGCTGCATTACCTCTAACGCGAACGGAGTCGCACTAGAATCAGTATGTGATTTTCCAGTCATATAGCGAACACATTCACAAAGACCTGCGTAACCAAGGGAAATTGTCGAGTATCCGCCATAAAGCAGCTTATCAATTTTCTCCCCTTTTTTGAGTCTGGCGATTGCCCCGTACTGCCACAAAATCGGCGCTGCATCGGAGAGGGTTCCTTTCAACCGGTTATGCCGGCACATCAATGCCCGGTAACACAAGTCAAGCCTCTCATCAAAAATCTTCCAGAATTTATCCATATCCCTTTCAGAAGAAAGCGCTACATCTACGAGGTTGATTGTGACAACACCCTGATTAAAGCGGCCATAAAATTTATAATCGCCATTTTCATCCTTCCATGGATTCAATGCGCTGCGGCAGCCCATAACCGGGAAGCAGTTACCCTCCTTTAATTCTTTCATCTTTTTTTCAGAGATATAATCAGGTACAAGACGTTTCGCAGTGCACTTCGCAGCCAACTGGGTCAGATAAAAATACTCCGTGCCTTCATCTATGTTATCTTCTTCCAGTACATAGATCAGTTTGGGGAACGCGGGTGTGATCCAGACGCCAGCTTCATTTTTAACACCCTGATGGCGCTGTCTCAAGGTTTCTTCGATAATCAACGCCAGATCCTTTTTCTCACGTTCATTCTTTGCTTCATTCAAATACATGAACACTGTCAAAAATGGTGCCTGCCCATTTGTTGTCATCAGAGTAACAATCTGATATTGAATACACTGGATCCCTTTTTCAACTTCTTTTTTTACCCTCTCTTCAACAATCTCATCAAACTTTCCTCTCTTTTCCGGGGTCATTTCACCATCAACTCCCCAAATTTCCATTTCCCTGTACATTTGCTTTCTGATTTTTTCCCTTGATACCTCCACAAAGGGAGCCAAATGCGCAAGGCTGATGCTCTGGCCGCCGTACTGGTTACTTGCCACCTGCGCGATGATCTGCGTTGCAATATTACAGGCTGTTGAAAAACTGTGAGGCTTCTCAATCATGGTGCCTGATATTACTGTCCCGTTCTGCAGCATATCTTCGAGGTTTACCAAGTCACAGTTATGCATATGCTGCAGATAGTAATCCGCATCATGGAAATGAATAAGCCCTTCTCTGTCAGCCTCCACCACATCTTCCGGAAGAAGTAGCCTTTTGGTAATGTCTCTTGAAACTTCTCCTGCGATGTAATCTCGTTGGACACTATTAACTGTGGGGTTTTTGTTGGCATTCTCCTGCTTCGCCTCTTCATTATTGCAGTCAATCAGAGTCAGGATCTTTTGATCTGTTGTGTTAGATTTCCTAACCAGCGACCTCTGATAACGGTATCTCACATACCCACGGGCAACATCAAAAGCTCCAGCTGCCATGATCTGATTTTCAACCATATCCTGAATTTCTTCCACTGTTACAGTACGGTTGATCTTTGCACACTTAAATCCAATAAAATCCGCAATATCCCTGATCTGTTCTTCCGTCAATTCTTTCCTGACTGCGGCGTTATTCGCCTTCGTCACAGCCGCTTCAATTTTCTTCTGATTAAATTCAACTTCCGTCCCATTTCTTTTCAATACCTTCATAATTTTTCCTTTCTGCCTCTTCCGGCACATTTGCATCTATCAGGTTTACGTTTTAAATATGTCGCCCTAAGGTAGTAAATGAAAAAAATATAGACTTTTCAGAAGATACAATGCAGAGCAGAATCGAGTAGGGCGGATTGAACCTCCGTCATACAAAGAAAGACCCCGGCGCAACGCGCCGGGGGAGACCGGATTGATAAAAGCCCCATTCATTCTTCCACCTGCAAAGGTAAAAGATCTCTTAACGAAGTTCGTTAAAAATCGGATTTTTCTCGCGCACAAAAATCTGCAAGCAATGCCATTATCATTAAAAATAACAAACAGAATATGGCTGCTACTACGAGCAAAATACGAACGACAAATTTTGTCGAATTATCGAATATCTTTAAAACAATTTTTTTTAACATGATCATTTCCTCCATTTTTTATATTCTAACTGACCATTTGACAGTAGTGAAAACTCTGCAATGCCATCATACCATCCTGTCTTTGACATGTATGTCTGCAGCGCATCTTCCGATGCCGCCGCTTCGCCCTGCTCGCGGCTCGTGAAAACAACTGTACACTCTACAGCGATGCCGTTTTTCTTAAAAGATTCAACCAAAGCATCCAGATTCTTATCATTGGCTTCTTGATCGTATGCCAGTAGCGTAATCTTTAGGTCTGCATCATCTTCGGATAGATACTCTTTAACGCCTGTTGTCTCCGGATCAAGGTCAAACACAGCTGACGGTACGGGAAAATCCATCCAAAAGTCACTATATACAACACTGATTGCGTCCTCGATTTTTTGCTTCGCTTCGTCGTGATAAACATATCCGAGAAAATTATCCCTATAAGTTGCTTCCCCCAATATATCATTTGCAACCACATAAATCTCTGCTTCTGGATATATGTTACTTTTGATTGGAACAAAATATCCAGCATCATATAGAGCTGTTACATCTGAATCGTTTTCACATTCGTCACGCGGAACAAGTTCTAAATAGCTTCCATATTCGTTTGACGCATATGTTGTACCATATTTCTCTTGAATATGAGCAATTACTTTTTCATCTGTTATTTCACCTATTATTATAACTATTACGCACAATGATAACGTAATAACTGAGATGGTAAAAGCTATACCGAGATATTTGTTTGAACCTGTTACCACAGTCCTACACCCCATCCATAATACAATTGCAAACAGAATAGCAGATATAATATCAAAAATCATCTAAACCTAGCGTCGGAACCCTCTGGATTTATCCATTGGGATGAACCGCTTTCTCCTTCCTTTTTTATGCAACCTGACACAGTGTCCACAGGCGTGATGGATTCGGGCGGTCCCTGCTCTATCATACCACGCCGGACAAGTTACTTACCACACTGACAGGTCTTTTGTCACAGGGTTCGACCCGTAGCAGCGGCACACCTGGCTGAAAAGGAAACATGCCAGAAGAATTTTGCCACTTTGCGCGCCTGCCCCGCCACCTGCAGAGGTGGGAGATTTCTTAGCGAAATCCATTGAATTTTTCCCGCTCCCTACTTATATCTTTCCACAATTTCCTCATATCCGGGGACTTCAAAATCACTCCCTGCTAAGTTATACATCGCTTCCACAATACTGTTATATACATCTTCCGTAAATGCTCCATCTTCAGAAACATTCATGTCAAAACAATACGAATCCTCTCCAGTTTCTGCACTCATCATTGTGAACCGATACGTTTCACTGCTGCCACATGACAGTTCTCCATCAAGGGAATAATTTGACAGGAATGTATAAATCCCTGAGTCACGGAATACCCAGTCTTTTACCTTAACATCCGATTCAAGTTTACCCAGATCCCCTGAATTTCCATATTCCACCCGAATACTTGCTAAAGGGACACCTGATGTATCTGCCTCTGCTGCAAACAGGTATAGATCATCCCCATCAACCTCTCCGGTGGCAAGATCAGTAGCCTGAATCACCTTGATTTTGTCCGCTGGATAAGAAAATGAAGTTTTGCCAATTTTCACTTCATATTGACCTGACAGATTTTTCTTTCCCACTGTCTTTTCCTCTTTGAAAGTATCTTCTTCAGATAAAAGAATCGGATTTTCTGAAGTGTTGCCGCTTTGGCAAGCCGCCAACATACAACTCCCTGCAATCATCATGCAGAAGACCACTTTTTTTAATTTGTTTGAACCCATAGTAAACTCCTCCTTTTCTCTTTAATGGAAATATGTAAGATTTTTTCATCTTGAAATGATTTTAGCATATGAAAAATATCTTTTTTTCAGAAAACCTCGCACTGCATTTTGAGAGAAATATTTTTTAGATTTTTCTTGATCTTTGTCAAATAAGAGATACGCTGGTTGAACTCTAGGAAACGGCTGAAGGGCGCACTTTCCCTGCAAATTTTATTGGAGATCTTCCCATACCTTAAACACCTGCTGCTTTCTGCCGCGCCCTTACGGGCGCAGCACCATAGGCAGCCAAGGAAATACGCAGTGTATCACCCTGAGGTATCCGTATGTTATCTGTCTGACCCAGTCCGCATAAAGATTATACAGACCGCACACTTTCTACATGCGCCTAACGCCTCCACATGCGCACCTTTTCAGGTATTCTGTGTGTCCCCTCCGGGCTTAATACCATACCCGGAACGTACTTAGCCTCCGCAGGATAGTTTTAACCATGCTGGAATCAGTAGCAGGTATCCTCGATTTACATAGAATATTGCCATTTCCAGTTTAGGCATATGAGGTCTTCCTTCTGCCTTTAACCCCTGACGTCACCATACAGGACAGATTGGTCTGCATGGAACCGGATCCATTTTTTGAGTGAGCTGGATCAAACTTCCAAATTTTTTATACTCGCTCGTGTCACACGAGATAGCATGCTTTGACGTATAGTATGTACGGCTTGGCCGCCCTCCTGCCTCCCGGACAGGCACGGGCAATTCTTTTGTGAATTGCAAAAGCCACAGAAAAAAATGGATGATATATACCGAATACCCTATCCATTCTTTCTGTGGCTTTAAAACTCTCATTTTTGACAAAAAACTTGTAAAACAGATAAAATATTTATTTTTTGTAGTCAAAAAGTATTGAAATCTTTTTTGCCATGTAATATAATATCAATAGGGTATTTCATATTTCGTTGTGGTACTCGCAATACTGCAACGATTGAATTTGATTTTTATCAGTGAGTGGGTAAAAATCCCTGAGAGTTGTCATTTAATGGCAACTCTTTTTTTGCCCTTACGCCTACCTCCCTCGCTTATTTCTTCCCTTCTCCTTATTCTGGCATGAAAACTTGATATTTTTTTCAAAAAACCGCCCACCTCAAAATCTTGATAAAATTTTACGAATAGTGCCGATCTGTTCTATACATACACAGCTGACATTGAGAAAGCCCGCCCCGCGCCACCGCGCGGGGCATCCAGTATTCCGGACTACCAATCAACAGCAATATCAATCTGATATGGATTGGTGTAGATAAAATCTCCTGTGTCTGCTACAATACATGTACCAAGGCTGCTTTCTACTAAGCTGCCGCGCGGTCTAAGGTTTAAGTCTGCTGCGCACATAATATAATCTCCCAGCATTTTCACGCCATCTTCCCTGACCCAGTAAGGGTATTCTTCCTCAGAGAAGCCTTTTTTTCGCATGATCTTTACAACCCCCTGCATCGGAAGGTTATAATACGTTTCCTTTCCACTTGGTCCGAAAACCGTTCCACTTCTTGGATTTAAAATTCCTTTCTCTACTGGGATATCATAATTTTTTTTCGGTGTTCTCTCCCGTTTTGCCTGCTGTGCAATTTCCTCTGCTTTTCGCCGGAGTGCTTTTGCCGCTTCCACCTTTACATCCCGGTCTGATGAAATAGTAATCTCATCACATGGCTGCATGAATGGCTCGGCATCCCTTACAATCCTTTCAGGTGTCACACTGTCCTCATGCATAAACCCCACATCGAGTGTTCCATCGTCATCAACTACAACCTGTACTTCAATCCATCCATCATTACGGATTCCATCACCTGTAATCGTTTCAGTTGCCCCTTTGCGACGTTCAGCAATAATCTGAGAATACCTGCTGGGTGAAGAATATACATAAGTATCTTCGTCGGCAGCCACACCATCATGAGATCGTATTTCCCCGAGCAGTTCATGATCATCAGTTAGGGCAAATTGTTCCACATATCCAGTGAATCCACCACTGAAAACCCGATAAAAACACCCCTCTTCTCCAAGAACCCGACAGACATCCCCTACTTCAAGAGTTGCTATTTTTTCGGAATTGGGACTTTCTTCTGCATATATGTATGTATCCTGCATTACACACGCATAGAAAAAGTCAGGTGCTGTAGCATGAACCATCGACGGAATCATTCCAATACATAATGCCATGGCACAGAAACATGATTTGACCTTTCCCTTATACATCACGTCTCCTACAAGTCATCCAATAAATGTCATTCTCAAGCAAAACCGCACCACGGCACAGATCCTCTGTACTGTAACCTTCTAACACATCAATTTTGAATTTACGGGAACGGGAAAGTGTTCGGATAAAATCAACATTGATCTTGGCATTGGCAATCTGCTGGCTGATTTTTACATTTTTCCCTATCGAATATTCACCCATCAGCATGTCATTGATACCATCCAATGCATTTTCTTCATCATCCAGTCGAACTGCATATCTGATGAGCACTAAAAATAATTCTTTTTCTGCCTCTAATGCCTCCACCTTACTACGAAAGCGCTTTACCGTTTCTGAATCGATTGGCAAAACATAACCTTCCCCGATTTTTGCGGATGCACATAAGAGATTTTCAAGCTTAATGTTTGTATCAGATAATTGCCTGCAGTTTTTTTCTACACGTCCACGCAGGAAACTTTCCTGTTTCTTCTGCAGATACAACGCCAATGTACACGTCGCCATAATACCGCCTGCCATGCATTTGAAAATTTTTTTCTTATCTTTCATATTTTATTCCTCGCATATTCCACCGTGTTACGCAGCCGCGTACCGGTTTTTTGCCCGGTCTGTTGTTGTTTTGTCAACCGGTACTATTAAGAATATGACTGTTTTTTTCAGCTTGGATGCGCATTTACGACAAAAAAAGAAAATTTTGCAGAAAATTCATATTTGACAAGTTTAAGATAGACTGGATATTTTATGCGTCTGGATTTCCAGCTCCTAAAAATATCCCCGCCATTCAAGTGATTTGCTCCTTCCGCCGCGCGATTCCGCGCGGCGCACAGTGTAAAGAATTCAGAAAGTTCCTTCCCTATATTCCTACAGGCAGCAGGATAACTCTTATATTTTTTCAACCGTATGGCATTCCAAACGGTTAACCGCTATATCGCTACTACAGAGCAGGGATTCTGGGCAGCTCACAAACTGCTGGCCGGTCAAATAAACTCAAATAATATGCCATTGCCGCTGGCCCAGACTTTTTTTCTCCGCAGTTCCCATTTGCTCCATTTTTTTAATATTATTGAGTGACACCTGCTACCCTCCTATATTGCCGTCGGCAGTAACTTTTTGCTTCTGCGGTTCCCTTTTATTCCCTCTTACTCTCATTTTGCATCGCTCCATCCAGAAAATTGTATGCATGAATGGCTTCTCCGCCGCGCATCCCTGCGCGGCGGGCAGACAGCGTTACACAACACACACCACCTACTGTTTACCCAGCATTGCAATTATGTGGAGATATTTTGAATCACTCAGAAAGGTATCTGTAATAGCCCAATATCAATATCACAACACCCAAATCCTCCGCCCCGCCGCGCCCGGCGCGGCGGTACTTAATGACATCCTTTAGGTTGTCATATAAAAGACAAGCTATATGTAGGTCATTCTGTTACTCATACTTTACATTGTATAAAATATTACCCATGCTATAAACAATGGCTAATACATTCACAATCTATTCCTGACTGATCTATCCATAGATGATCTTATGCTCTCAATTATCAACTTCCGGTATTCAACCGCCGCGCAGAATGGCGCGGCGGATCTCCCCCTGTCTAATCATTTTCCCAACCTATAACATGTCACTTATTAACCATGCTATATGGTGGAATATAATTACCCAATATTATTATGGCTATTTATTACCCATGCTATATGGTGGTTATTTTTGCTTCTCTATTTTTTACCATGGGTAATTTATTACTCATAGTATAGCTTGTGCGTATTATTCTACATTCATTCTTAATTTCTTTGAGCACGGCTCCTCCATGTCTATGGCTAATTCCACGCGTCGATGCGGGTATCTGATAGAAGTGGAATTTTTCATTATCTCATGTACAGTTCGCCAATACTTATATTTAGCAACAGACCGCCCCGAGCTTTGCCGAGGGGCGGGGAGATACACCCTGAGCGAACCGATCTATCCAATTCTGCATACTCCATTTTTGCTATCGCCCAATGAAATTATCCTTGATTATTCATTGTCTGGGCTTTTTACTCAATTTTTAAAACAGCAAATCCTGTACAACATGAATAGCCAAGTACAATCATAGAACCACAATGAAAATATCCCCGAATATTCATTGTCTAACCATACTTATCTTATTTGGTACTCTATTTTACTCCTTATTCCTTATTCCCCCACTTAGATTCCGTATGTAATCTACCCCTAATTTCATTTACCGTATACTCACTACGGAATTTGAAAAATCCGTATATGCTTTTTCTGTTTTACTCTGATCTGAAGTCAAAATCTTACATACTTATGCAATAAGGAAGGAGGTATCCGCATGGGATATTGTGTAATACGTTTTGAAAAAGCAAAAGGCAAGGAGGCCTTAAAACACATGTACAACCATCACTTTAGGATGAACGAAACCATAAATGCTGATAAATATAAAGAATCTTTGAATGAAACAAAAATTTCTCCCGGACCGGGGGATTATATTACTGCCTTTTATAAGCGGTTTGGCGAACTGGAATATTACAAAGATCATAGTCTCCGCAAAAATGCTGTCTGGGCATATGATATTGTGATGCACTACTCTCCGTCTGCAGCAGGAAGCTTTGATGAGGAAAAATGGAAGGAAGCAAATGTAGAATGGCTGAAACAAAAATTTGGTGAAAAAAATATACTTAGTGTTGTCTACCATTACGATGAAGCAGGAAAAACAAAAGGCGGTGCTATTCATGGACATGCAGTTGTGATTCCTGTGGATGATAAAGGAAAGATAAATGCAAGCTACTATACAGACGGAAGCATTGCCATGTCTAAAATCCAAAGCGAATATGCTGATGCGATGAAAGATTTCAAGTTAGATAGAGGTCTTCAAGCTTCTAAAGCAACCCATACAACAGTTCAGCAATTTTACACGACCCTAAACAATGCTGTATATGGTGTTCCCATGCCCGAACAGGATGCCAATGAAAATTCTGATCATTTTGTGGAACGAATCAAAGGCGCATGGCGGGAAGAACGTGCTGCACATGTCCGAGAATTAAGAGATAAAGACCGTGAAATCATTGAGTTAAAAACACAGATTCTCTCTCAAAAAGACGAAAATAAGCTTATAAAAGCGCTTCAGTCCACTATTGATGATTATAAAACCAAAGAGCATGAGCTTGAACATGAGTTTGGTAGTTTGAAAAAAGCGAAAGAACTAGCTCACTCTATGAAATTGCTCAATGACGGAATCAATTCCTATCCAGATGAAAATGTATCCAACACGACTTATGAAAATGCTGCCATGCTGATCCACTGGGCGAAGGAAAAAGAAAAGAAAAAAGCGCGCGAAAGCAACCTATCCCAAGAGATATCTACAAAATGAATCCTTTTTTGATATTTTTGCCATCCCGCCCTGAAATCCAACATATTTAAACCGTAACATGATAGTCAACATCAACGTAATGTTGAAAAAAGGAGGAAAAATGAAAGCAAAATATTATGACTTGAACGGCCGGTTTGAATGTGACCGTCGCCGGAACTACAACTATGATGTAAAGCAGGCAGATAATACGGTTATTCTGTTAAACAGACTCCAAAAGCAACTATTGCTATCAGCCATCAACGAGGATATTGGAACGCAGGACATTGCCACTGCCCTTCATGAAGGAATGGCATCAATTCCGTTCAAATCAAAAAAAGGAAAGGAATTACAGGAAACTGATATTCTTAACAGAATATTGCGGGCTGTAAATGATCTTAGGTATCGCAAAAAAAACGATCATTGGTCAATCCGGACAGATCTTCCATCTATCGATATTAAAGTGCCAACAGCAAAAGAAGATGTAACCATTTCCGATGTATGTCCAGATATATTAGTTACATACACCGACTCTGAAGAAATTTTACATGTAGCATCTTATATGATTCGGACAGGTATGCCACGCCACCCTGATGGAACGGCATATAAGGAAACAGACATTGATAAAGACAAACAGGCTTATGCCCTGTTCCTTTACTCAAAGGAATTTGCTTCTGCAACTACTTATGCCAAAGCAGAAATTTCTGGCGGATTTATCTTTTTACGAAAAAAAACCGATAAATGCAAAAGTATCTCCAATCCGAATACCCGTTTTGACGAGTGGCTGTTTACAGATGACGAAGGTACCCCCTCTGACAACGTAATATGTTTAAGAGAAACAATACCGGCAACGTCTACATTAGGAAAAGTGGATATCTTATTCAGAGAACACTTTAACCGCTTTATTGATGGTATACCGGCTGCTGAATGCACTGAAAATCAATGCAAAGAATGTGAGTTAAACGCAATCTGTCATTACAACCATTCCCCTATTGCATTGGAAAAAGAGCCAAATTCAGTGCCATCCATTGATACAATTTGCTTGAGCACTGTCCAAGAAAAAATCGAAGCTTATAACCACGGTTTTGCTGTGGTAAATGCTGTCCCCGGTGCTGGAAAAACATTAGTTCTTGTTTTAAGAATTATCGAACTGATGAATAATGGTACAAGCCCCGATGAAATCGCTATTATTACATTTACAAATTCAGGTGCTGAGGTATTTCGGGAAAGAATTGCTCTCTACAACGAGGCTGTTGGATATGGCGAAGACGTGAGTGCCATGACAGCAACAACCTTTAATGGTCTGGGGCAAAAGATCCTTGAAAAAGAATTTGCTACCTTTGGGTTTGCTAAACCTCCGAAAGTTATAGACCCTATAGAGCGCTACAGCATCATCGCTGAACTTTTAAACACCCACGATATTCCAGGGCTTGATTACCGTAACTTCACGATGGACTTACCAAATGCCAAAGGTGCTCTTGCTGTTGCCAGTTTATGTTTTCAGGCGATGAAACAAAATGGTTGGACACGATTCGATGCAGACAAACTTATAGAAAAATATGGTCGATATTGTAGTTTGGAAAGTGCTGAAGCACTAGCTAAACTGTATGACGAATACTGCTTCTATCTAAAGGAGAAAAATCTTGTAGAATATGCAGACCAAGAAGTCCTTGTCCTTGAAATGCTCCAGAAAAACCCCTACTATTTTGATTCATTCGGTTGGAAACATATCCTTGTGGATGAAGGGCAGGATACTTCCGAAAATCAATTCCGGCTACTGAAGTACATGACTCAAACTTCATCTTTTGAATCTTGTATGGTTGTAGGTGATGATTCCCAATCCATCTATGGTTTCAGGGATACTTCCCCAAAATTCTTTATGAATTTTGAGAATGTCATGGATCTGCCTGACGGTACAGTTGACGAATTTTTTATGGTTGAAAATTTCAGATCAACGCCTGAAATCATCAGTTATGCTAACTGCATCATCGACTATAATGAACAAAAAGTCGATAAAAAAATTGAAGCTAAGAACATGCCAGGACGTTCAGTTTCTGTAAAAGGATTTCTGGAAACATCAGAAGAATACGAATGGATTGTGGAATCCATCAAACAGAAACTTAACGAAGGAATCGCTCCTGAAAACATTGCTTACATCGCCGCAACACGAACAGAGCTTTGGAAAATGGCTGATCTTTTAACAGTTGAAAATATTCCATCCGTTACTCTAATTCCAGAAAAATATCTTGAAAACTCAAGAGTCAACGCTGGACTATCATTGGCTAAATTTATCTTGGATCCAACTGCATCAAGAGATCTGCTTATCTTCTTTAATGCCAGTCTCGGTGGTGATCTCTTTAGTCTAAGCGAGGCGCAGGTAAAAGAAGCTCTTTGTCAAAAAGGCGAGGCGATTCAGAAAATCCGTTCACTTCCAGAAGATATTTTCAGAAATAAATTTTTTGAACTTCTCTCTTCTATTGATGAGAACGATGAAATTTTTGAATCGTTTATGGAATCCCTTAAATACAAAAGTTCAATGTCCGAGATTCTTGATTACTGCGCTGACTTTGAATTATACGGCGAACAAGCAGAAAAGCGAAGGGATCACAGCTATCCCGGTGTTGTACTCACAACAGCACATAGTTCTAAAGGCATGGAGTGGCCAATTGTTTTCAACTCAATCTCAAAATATGACACAGCAGACTTACATAAAGGCAGCCTAAAAAAGCAGAAAACTGAAATGGAGGAAAAGAGACGTCTTTTGTTCGTGTCCGCAACACGCGCCAAAAAAGAACTTTATATCACAGGAAAGTATATTGCATTCGGTGGACAAAAAGATCCTCATTTTAATTTGTATTTACTTCAATCTGCCAATGCAATCGGCTCTAAAATCGATGAAATGGCTGTTCTTTCAGAAATGAAGCTCCGTGCAGCTGAAAAAAAGAGACAGCGCGAAAAAGAAAAACTGGAAAAACTCATTAAAGACGCAACTAAAGTATGAGTTTTCAAAAAATGAAACCCTAAATTGAAAGAGCCGCTCCGGATGGGGCGGCTTTCTTTTTATATGATAAACACACAACTGACTTGAAGTAAAAATTGCTTGTTAAAAAAATTTTTCAGAAAAACTTAAAAAAATGCGCCAATTAAAAAATTTCAGACATATTTTATGTAGAAACAGGAAGGAGGCATTTATTTGAAAAAAGAAGAAGCTTTTAAACTAGGTGTTGCCCAAACAAATTTTAGGAAAAAATTCAAGCGAAAAAGGCGGCTTAAAAAAGCCCGATCTTTTATTTTATGGTTTCTCTCCTTTTGTGTTTTATCTGTAATATTATTTACAACATGTTTTCATACCTCAACATGTGTAGATAAAGGTATGGAAGGAACAAATGCCAACAGTATAAAACAAGGAGAAACTGTAATCTCAAACAAACTCGCTTTCCTTACAAAAAAGCCTCAACGTGGAGAAGTTATTACCTGCAGACTGGAAAACGCGGGTAATAAATTACTGCAACGCCGGATAATTGCTTTTCCCGGAGAGACAGTTGAAATTATGAATGGCAACATTTTTATAAATGGTCAAAAATGTACCGAAAATTATGTTTCCGGAACCACTATATCAACTTTTGGGACAGTTACCGTCCCAGGCGGATGCTATTACATTCTCAGTGATAATCGTGATTTGGGTCCAGATAGTAGAGATGGTGTATATGTCTCACATTCTGACATTATTGGATCCGTTATCCTGCATACTGATTTTCCATCCTCAATAAATGAACTTACAGAATCCATCGCAAAATGTTTGAAACCAGATTGAAATATATTCTTGCCTAATTCAAGAAAGGAGTTTACCTTAAATGACTGCTCAATATAATGATTACACTGAAATCATCAAAGAAACCATCAAAATGATATCCCTTATAAAAACAAAAGGAGATCCCAAAGACAAACACAAAATCGCAGAGTTATATGGAATTTACTATAATGCCTTTGCTGGTGCGTTAAGAGCAGGCATTTTATACAGTAAAGAAATGGATGTTGATGGATATCCAAAGTATATTATCTCCATCGGTAATAACATGTATCCTTGTAAGGATATTGCTCTTAGAGATATCTTGGGGGAGGATTATGAAAAAATAACGCAGGCACCTTATGATGACACATCTGCATCTTATGTGAAACATTACTCTCCTCTCCGTCCATCTTTACCAGATGAATACGCAGAAACAATTGCTGCACCTACCTCACCCCCAAAAGAAGATGGTACCTTCAAAGCTGATCAGCGTAAAGAGGAAGCGCTTATCCGTGCTAAAAACAAAGAACTTCTGCGGGATGCACGAGGTTTTCAATACGATCCCAACTATGACCACTTTTACTCAGACAGGCTTCCTGATTTATTGAAAGAGTTAGATTCTACATTCCCTGTTATTGGCGCAAGGATTGCTAGTATCTGTATATGTTTTATAGGCATCATATTATCCTTATCATTCCTTTAATAAGACACTGCCCTTAGCGGCAGTGTCTTATTTTTCATAATACTAAAATTTTTTGAAAAATTTTAGTACATTTCGATGTCATTAATATTTTTTCTTACATATTTAACATAAATAGAAAATGCGGTTTTCTAAAAAATCGTTCATTTTTGTAATGCTAAAATGGAAATTATCAAAACAGTTCAAAAAGGAACCTGCAACGGCTCCGATGGACTGGGAAAGGAGTCAAAAATCCCAAATTATTGGTTACCTCAAACATATCCAGGGGGATTATACGGATAAAATGTTTGAAAATCCACCAATAAAAAGCACTTTGAAAACTGAATAACGAAAATTCATGTGTTAAAAAGGAGACAAAAGATGAGAAGAACGAATGATAGTAACATCGATCCCTTTGATATTATGGAAAATGATTTCTATTCATCACCTAGAAATGAAGAATCATTTGACAATTTTCCCCCTTCTGATGCAAACACAGAATATCTATCACAGGATGAAATTGAGGATGACATCAATGCTCCTGGAGATCCATTTATGGTACACAATGCACTTAAATTGATACCCAATCCAAAGCAGGAAGATATCATTAAGCAAATGGATTTATTTAGGTCTGGAAATGATCAGCAAAAGAAGGAAGCTTACGAATATATGATGGGTGTTTTAAGTGCCTACATGGTAAAGCTGATTAAGGAAAAGTATGGAAATTATATGCGAAAACACATGGATGAAATGATGCAGCAAGGTTACTTGGGCATAATGAAAGGAATGCGAAATTATGATCCTAAAAAAGGAAAACCAACAACTTGGTTTATTATGTATATCAACCATGAAATCCAATCCTATTTGAATGAACAGGTGCACTATACTACCCAGCATTACAACACGTGTGCAAAAAAAGTAAAAGATTGTATTAGACGAAAACAAGAAAAAGGAATTTCCTATAATATTGGAGACATCTATAGAGAAACAGACGTTCCCATAAGAACAATTAATAAAATTTTAAAAATAGAACAATTAAAATTCATTTCCCTTGACGATGAAGAAAATAAATTTGACATTCCATCTGAATATGCGGATCCGTTAGCATATATAGAAGAGAAAGAAGAAAAAGAGAGATTATATAAGGCTGTCTATTCGGACTACCTTACAGACGAAGAAAGAAAATGTTTCCTTGAGCGGGTACTGACCGGTAGGAAAACTATGAATACAAGCTTTCCACAGGTTGCACGCCGCTTGGGACTTTCAAAACATGATGTTCAAAAAAACTATTGGTCCGCTTGTAAAAAATTAAAGGAATTATTAACAAACAACCAACTATCGGAAACTAAATCTAAAAGAAAAGAAAAAGATTTTAATACATATATTTCTGGAGAACAACTATCCTTTGAAGATATTATTCTTGATCAGGACGAAATTAACGAATTATTTACAAATGAAGAATAAAAAAAATAGCGCATATCAGTTTTGGTATGCGCTATTTTTTTTATTCTGTTTTGAATCCTTACATATTTATGGTGTAAAACTGATAGCTAAAGAATTTCATTCTTTAAAAAGGAGGTATTTATGGAAACAAACTTTCATGCAAGTAAAAAAGATGTCCTTGAGTCTGTATCATGTCTGGATGCTGCATATGCATTGGGACTTAGAACAAAAATAAAAGGACGATACACATATGTCGAATGCCCTTTCCATACATCAAGAATAGGAAAACCTGATAAATGTATTGGAAACTGCAAAATCAGTGATAACGGAAAAAATTGTTACTGCTTTTCATGTAATGGCAATGGAAATGCGATAGAAATGGTAATGGCTTACGAAGGTTTAAATTTTTGCGAAGCAACTGATTGGTTGGCGCAAATTTGTGCTCCCGAGTTATTATCTGACGAATGGAAAATATTAACACCAAAGAAGATATGTCCCTATACAAAAGAACAATTTGATGAGATTGGTATTCATACTGAATCAACTCCTCTTCCAGTCAACATGGTTTCTTCAAAAAAAACTGGTCGTGAAGATGCCAAGTATGGAGAATTATTATATGAAGAATATTTTCATCATCAGATGACTGGTTCTGAAAAACGGAATGAAAATCTTCTCGTATGCATAAGAAGTCAATTAAAGATTCAGGAGATTTATCAGGAAAATAAAAAGATTTTTTATGAAATTGTAACTCCAAAAGCAAAAGCTGCACATAAAAAATATATGAAGATGTTCAAAAAAACTAAAATGCTTCCACAAAATGATTTGACAATCCTCATACTGGAAGAATTGTCAAAAAAAATAAAAACAACAGAGCTCTTTATCAAAGATGGGATGTTGTTAAAAGTATATTGAGAGGAGTAAAAGGGCTGCCAACTGCAGCCCTTTTTACTTTCCCTTTTATAGAGAATTCATTCTGAAAACTTCTTCAAACCATTTCAAGGCACAAATTGTTTCCTGCCCAGTATATAGAAATCTGTTTCTGCGAACCATCAAACCAAACAGACAGATTTGTAGTTGCATCTCCAGAATAAAGTTTTCTGGAGTAGCCATCTTCGTGTATTACAGCAACCGGCGCAAGTCCTGAGTTAGGATTATTTTTTAAAAGAGTCAATGGCAAAACATTCAAATAAGTACCATCATTTCCTTTGCAGCGCAGATAAAACGTAGACGTCCTCTTCGTAGGCTTTATATACGTTACCTTCTCCTTACATGAGGCTCTTATACCATCTACTGTTGAGATAATTCCACATTTTGAAAAAAACTGCCCTTCTCTCCATTCTCCACGAATAATCAGCGAACACTCATCAAATGTAGAAACAACCCCTTTCTGACCTTCATTACCCATATCAGACATTCCGCAACGGATTTTTCCTGATTCATCAAACATAACAACAAAAATATCTGCTGTCAGGGCATCTGCTGTATCCATATACAGAGGATACACAATTGCTGTATAGTGTTTCCTTTCCCCATTTTCAAAAGCGATAAAAATATCATGACTATTGAAAAGGAATGAGCAGTAATCTTTTAATCCATACGGATCATCCGGATATTTTTCATCTGATTTAATATATGGTATTTTCTTTTTCGTTTCAGGCATTGTTTCTTTTGAAATTTTCTTTTCGGGATCTTCTGTCTGCTCTTCCTCCTCAAAATGTACAAATGGCATTACAAAGTCATCCTCTTGCAAAGAAATATCCTGATCTTTATATAGTGTTTCAAGATTCTCAAATTCTTTTCCAAAACGATCTTCAAGCAACGATTCTTCACAAGAATATCCTGTACTTCCTACTACAATGTTAATCATCCGGGTTATCGACCTCTCATCTGTCTTATCTTCCTCGGATGCAGGTAAAGCAGATTTTTTCCCAGTTTTACAATCCTTTTGAATTTCAGTAATTGTAAAAGGAACGCCAGAACGAATCATCCCGAAAAATGCAAGAATATAAATATTGTCATCCTCTGGACTCCTACCTCTATATGGGGAAATTTTTTTCAATAAATTTATATAAAAAGTATTTGATGATGTTCCAATTTCATTTTTCATGTCCATATGTTTCTCCTCTTTAATCAAATAAATTTATATTTTCGTTATCTGTACTCAATCTAAGGTTTTGCCGAATTAGATTCTGCTGCTCAAACTTCTTATATTTTGATCTTTTTAAATTTTCTATTTTTAGTTTGACTGTTGGATCTGTGATATTTGGTAGTTTAATGTCGTAATACAGATCTATAGCAGAATCAAAAATCTCCTCTTTTTGATACAAGTTATCAAACATTTCTTCGATAGATAATGGATTTTTCTTTCTCTTAGTTTTATTTTTAGACAAGACGTTTTCAGTGCTATTCATATTAAAGTCTTTTACACCATTTTCTCGTTTTTTCCTTGTATTTTTTTTCACTTGTTTAGTTTTCTGATCGGATATTGGCTTTTTAAGCTTATCCTTATTCTTTTGAATTTGCTTTGCTATCATGTTGTTATCCAGCACTTCACCTTCGATGATAATATCTTCTTTCCCAACAGATAATTTTTCATGTCCCTCCAGAATCAATTTGATTGTATTTTTTAACTTTTTTCTTCTGAGACACTTATATATTAATTGAAAGATATTGTAAATAAAAACAGCTGAAAGAATGCTTACAAATAACATAGAAAACAATAAGCTGTAATCAATGTTTTTGATTAAAAGTTCGTTGTTCATAATTCCTCCTACCAAAAGAAACCATCAAGATAATGATATTTTCTTATCTTCTTCAATTTCTTTTTCCGTCTTATATTTATCAAGATATTGAACTGTATACGGAACAATTTCCAATACTTTATCTACCCACTTTTTTGTTGAATTACACTTCTCACAAGTATTTTCCCTATTAAATTTTCTCATTCTGACAAATCCATCAACAAGAACAAGAGAACCCTTCTTTAGTGCTTCAATATCTTTATCTGCCTGTATGCCCATTGAACGGATAAAAGGAAAATCACTGTGAACAGCTGGATCATCATCTCTGACATAAAAATTTCGATTTACACCTAACTGATATGATGTTACCCTTCCGTTTTCCCACTGTACTGGATCAGCACAAAGATTTCCAATCACTTGTATCTCATTTGACATCTCTCTATGGCATAGCAATTCCTGCTTTGCCTCATTCATAATAGCATTCATTTTAGCCTTTGCTTCTTCCTGTTCAGGTCCATACGTTGTTGTATACTTTGCTGCATATGGGAAAATCTTATCACCATATGTAGTGTCAACCACTTTAAAATCAATCGGTGTAATAAAGGTAATCATTCCCAAGGCATATTCTGAACTATCTGTTACACTAGGTTCTGAAATTGATAAAATACTTTTTTTCTTACTTGACGATGCAGCAACATTGATCAAAGCGCCACAATTAGGGCATTTAATGCCCTTCGGAACATTTTTTGTATTGATGCTCCCTTTCATGGCAATGATATCTCCCATACGAAGATTTGCCATTTCTCCTACTATTTTCCCAATTCCTGTTCTTACCCGAATTTGATTAAGCTCCGCGTTATAAACTTCATTTCCGCTATCATACTGTCGCGCAGATGTTACGGTATAAATATAAAGAGTTACCTGTTTTTTTTCTCCAGTTTCTTTATTTACCGACACGCTCGGAGGCGCGGAAACAATACCATAAAAATGAGCCATGTTATACTGTGCCATTAATTTATGCAAAGAGAACCCCATGGATACACTCTTTGCTTCCTCCTTCCTATCGTTCTTCTTTCTTAAATATGTCAGAAAAAAAGAGTTCGGATAGGTCAAATAAACACAATTTATTTTTTTTCTTTTAAAATTTCCTCCTCGGGAACCAAAGTCCAGGTCTGATAATAGATATTTACACCTGTATCATCTGCACAGGCATATGTCATAAAGTCAATACCTTTTGTATTATAAATCTCTTGCCCATTTTCATCGATCAGCTTTTTTCGAGTATTTGTACCACATCCACTGGATGCGCAAACATAGGTTTTAATATTCTCTCCCACCTGAATATATGCCATGGTTTCATTAGAAACAGACTTATGAATATCCTTAAATGTTTGATTTCCGTGATCTGCAACTACTCCAATACCATTCTTGTCTTTCCATGCACTACTATCTTCAGCGTCAACGTAAGATTGACCAATATTATATTTCATCCCGGTTGTATCAAATAAAGCTACGTTTACTCCCACATCAGGGATATATAACCTTCCGATCATTGCTGGTCTTTCTTCCATCTCTTCTTGATTATTTGCAGAATTTAGCACCGGCAAATTATCATTGGCTCTGACCGGAACAAAGTTTACCGATAATGCCATTACTGTCACAGCACCCAAAAGTTCAATCTTTTTTAATAAGCCTTTTTTCATCATAGTCGCCTTTCTCCCTTTTCTTATTTACCTTTAGTATACCAGCATTTTAAATAGTTTTTTTGAAAAAACCATTATTGTACTCTTTATCTATAAGACAAACAAAAAGAGGAAAGGTCTTATACTCCGAAAAAAAGCGCATCCCCTTGGGATGCGCTTCCTATCACCGTCCATTTTTTTCAACGTAATACTGATCATTGTATAATCAGATATTATCACGTTTCTTCATAATCTTTTTCAAGCAACAGCCACATACAATCATTACAAGAATGTTAATCATTATCTGTGATTCATCTCCAGTTTGCGGACTGCTACCATGGCGCGGAGCGAGATAAAATTCATCTTCTTCCAACTGCTCGGACTCCATCTGCTCCAGCTGCTCCAGCTGCTCCAGCTGCTCCATCTGCTCCATCTGTTCAAGCTGTTCAGACTGTTCAGGCTGTTCAGGCTGCTCGGGCTGTTCGGGTTGCTCGGGCTGTTCGGGCTGTTCGGGCTGTTCGGGCTGCTCAGGCTGCTCGGGCTGCTCGGGCTGTTCGGGCTGCTCAGGCTGCTCGGGCTGCTCGGGCTGCTCGGGAGGAATAAGATATTCTTCTACGTCAAGAAGAATACACTTTAACTCCACTCCATTTTCATCATAAAGAACCGAATATATCTCGGTCCTTACTATTATGCTACCGTCTTCATTCAAAATCTTCTTGGTTACATAGCGGTAACCATCTTCCTCAATAATATCTTCTGACTGCTCCATCTCTGGTACTTCCGGCTGTTCTGTCTCAGGTACTTCTGGCTGCTCCGTCTCCAGTGTTTCCGGCTGCTCTGTCTCCGGTGCTTCCGGATGCTCTGTCTCCGGTGCTTCCGGATGCTCTGTCTCCGGTGCTTCCGGATGCTCTGTCTCCGGCACTTCCGGATGCTCTGTCTCCGGTGCTTCCGGATGCTCTGTCTCCGGCACTTCCGGCTGCTCTGTCTCCGGTGCTTCCGG
>PPYE01453834.1_pt1 | contig 21844 bp, 13 predicted proteins | sample 1559881 | NCBI WGS metagenome assembly PPYE01 (sample SAMN08240022, study PRJNA423297) | Human gut metagenome, whole genome shotgun sequencing project.
CTTATACTCTTTTAATATTATAAAAAACATTTTCAGATACGTCCATTGTTCGGACTAACTTTTTTTATAACTTTGTCGCAGTTTTGGTTTCACTTCCCCTACGCTACGGGGTAAGTGATGAAAAGGGAATCAGGTGAAACTCCTGAACAGACCCGCTGCTGTAAGTTCCTTCCAAGTCTTGGAACACTCTGTGCCACTGTCCGTAAGTTGGATGGGAAGGCGTTCTAAGATGGAATAAGTCAGAAGACCTGCCAGAAACAACATAGTTTTAATGCTTTCGGGAAATAAAGCAACAAAACATCGAGTCTGGCATTCTTTATTCTGCACATAAAGAAATCATTTCTCCTTGTACATACATTCCCGAAAGTAAGTCATAAATACCGTTAACAAGGATATAAATGAAAAAGATTGTATGTGTACTGTTGTTATTTACCTGCTTGTCACAGATAAGTATAATAGCACAGAATAAATTCACTCTATCAGGGAAAGTCACAGACCAACATGGTGCACCTTTAGCATTAGCAACCATTGCTATTGAGAATTCTTCATCCGGAACCTATACAGATGATAATGGCAGGTACTCCTTGAAAGTATCACCTGGCAAACGCACATTGGTTGTATCCTTAGTAGGCTATCAAACTGTAAAAAAAACCTTGGATATTCAGCAGGACAAAGTACTCAACTTCACATTACAAGAAAGTGCCGTTACCCTGAACTCCGTTGAAGTTTATGGAAAGACACAGACACAGAAAGTGAAAGAAGGAGTTTTTTCCGTCAATGCTCTCGATATAAAACCTATAGTAAATTCGCTAAATAACCTCAATGACCTTGTAAACCGTACAACAGGCATTAAGGTGAGAGAAGAAGGAGGTGTCGGTTCAGACTTTGATTTGTCTATAAATGGTTTATCCGGCAATTCTATTCGCTACTTTTTAGATGGAATGCCGTTGGACACTAAAGGAAGTGGAGTTTCACTTGCTAATCTTCCGGTGAATATTATAGACCGGATTGAAATATATAAAGGTGTGGTTCCTGCCAGCTTGGGAACGGATGCATTGGGTGGTGCCATCAATATTATAACCAAACAAGAAAAGAAAAATTATCTGGATGTCTCTTATGGCATCGGTTCATTCCATACGCACAAAGCAGACTTGAATGCACAATTTGTAGAACCTAAAACAGGATTGATTATCCGACCTACTGTGGGAGTAAATTATTCAAAGAATGATTATAGGATGAAAGACGTGCAAATGCGGGATGAGAGTGGTGACAATTTCATATATGGTAATCCTAAACGCTTCCACGATGACTACTTCTCCTTACTGGGGCAGATAGAGGTAGGAGTTGCCAACAAGTCATGGGCAGATGCATTCTTCGTTTCCGCTTCCTATTCCAAGACAGATAAAGAATTACAGACGGGGGCTGTCCAGACCAAAGTATATGGAATGGCGGAAAGAAATTCAGATGCCTGGAATATCTCAGCACATTACCAGAAGCGTAATTTCATTCTGAAGAATATGCAGCTGAATGCTGCCCTCTCCCAGACTTGGGATCACTCATTGACCGTGGACACCACCTACCGAAAATATTACTGGGATGGTGGATACATAGATGGCCAGCGTAATGAAATTATGGGCAAAGAACGATCTATGCGTCATTATAAGCGTCCATTGACTGTGGTCCGTGCCAATCTGGATTATAAACTGAACAATCATCATAACTTTAACTTGAACTATCATCTGAGTCGTACCGGCAACGACCGTTATGATGATTTGGATACCACTTTCGAGCCATCCAACGATGTTGTGTCCAAACATATCCTGGGCTTTTCCTACAATCAGTCGTTATTAGAGGGCAAGATGGAGAATGTGTTTTTCATAAAGGATTATATCAATCACCCGAATATCCGGCAGACCGATCAGCCTAGCGTGACCGGTTCTGAAGCGGTACAAGGTTCCACAACCAAGAACTATCTAGGCTACGGTGTCGGACTTCGGTACACTGTAGCGGAAGCTTTAGCCGTGAAAGTGTCCTATGAGCATAGTGTGAGACTTCCCATCGCACGCGAACTATTGGGAAACGGTACTAATATCTACGCCAACGTAGCACTGAAACCGGAAAACAGTGATAACTTCAATGCCGGTCTATTCGGTACGTGGCATCCGGGTACCGGACATACCTTCTACTACGAAGCAAGCGGATTCTTCCGCAAGGTTGACAACTATATTCAGAGCGAAGTTGCTGAAAAAGAAGGTACAATGAAATATACCAATGTACCCGCAGTCCACATTAAGGGTGTGGAAGGAGAGGTACGCTACGATTGGCAAGGTAAGCTGCAACTTGCCAGCAACGTCAGCTATCAAGATGCCCGCGACCAACAGAAGTACAAGAATGGCGGAAAACCATCGGCTACCTACAACAACCGTGTACCCAACCGTCCTTGGTTGTTTGGTAGTGCGGAAGCATACTATATTTTCCGTAACGTGGCATTACCAGAAAGCAAGCTACGCCTAGGTTGCACTTATCAGTGGATACACTGGTATTACCTTTTGTGGGAGGCTTATGGTGCCACTGAAGGCAAGGCACGCATTCCGGCTCAACATATCTGCAATGCTGATATTACCTACTCATGGAAACGCGGACGCTACAACATTGCTTTAGAGTGTACCAATTTCCTCGACAAGACAGCCTATGATAACTATAAGTTGCAAAAACCCGGACGTGCTTTTTTTGCCAAGTTCCGATTATTCATTAACTAATCATTAATAATTATTCAAGATGAAAAAATTCAAATTTACACTCTTGGCCTTTATGGCAGCCATGATGGCAATCTCATTTACGGCTTGTTCTGATGATGATCCTACTCCTACTCCAGATCCGGGGATCAATGAAGGTGATTATCACTTCGACCTTTTTGTAACCGTAGGTAAGCATGGCGGTATGAGCAGTAAAAACACTACTATTGTCACTAGTACCAGTACATTGACGGCTGATAGAGGTGTCATCACCGTTGAAGGAGTAGGATCGGAACTCGGAGATTACTCTATGGAGTCTATCTCAAAAGGGAAATACTATTATCAAATCCCTGGTTCCGCTGACCGCTTCGTAAAGTATCAGATCAAGAATAATAAAATCGATGTGATTGCAGAGCGCCCTTTCAAGACTAATACTTATAAAGTACGTGCCTACACACATGCCTGGATTGACGATAACACACTCGTTATCATATCTACCAACGGCGACAAGGATAAAGTTCTTTATACGAAACTGAAAGCAGACGATTTAACTATCCTTGATGAAGGTGAAGTAACTATACCCGCTCCTACCGACTGGAAAAAGCTGACAAGTTCAGGTATTCTCACCTACCGCAAGTCAGACAATAAATTATATTACTTCTATTACTGGAAAGAAAAGGCAGGCCAAACTGTTGCAAGTGAACAAGAACCTAATTTTCATGCAGCCATCATCAACCCATCAACTATGAAGGTGGAAAAAGATATTATTTCTCCCGTTGAAGGTGAAATGGCAGGAAGTGCTTACGGAGAATTGATGCAGGACTGCGTAGCATATGACGAAGCTGGTAATCTTTATCTGGCTTGTTTCCATGAAGAAGCAAGCGGTCTTGAAAAAGGTATGTTGCTGCGTATCAAAGCGGGTGAAACAGAGTTTGATACCTCTTACAATGGTTATTCCAATGCAGATGGTAAGTTGATGACTGTTCAGTATTTAGGAAATAACAAAGCTCTGGTATATGCTCGCAACGATAATGCACCTATTAGCGACAAAGCTGCTGCTGCAGGAATAAAGAAACCTACAGCTATTGATGCATTCTCACATTACTATGCCATCATTGACCTTACTACTGGAACCAAAACTCGCCTGAGCTACAATGGCAAAGAAATTGCTTACAGCGGTGGCCGCTTCTCGCAACGTTCCGTTATCTTTAACGATAAAGCCTACATCGGTGTAGATACAGAAGAGGATGCCAATGCTATTATCTATATCTACGACATTAAGACCGGTACCGTAGAAAAGGGAGCAGAAGTGGAAGGTAAATTCTACTTCGACATGATACGTGTCGTTGAAAACGATTAATCATCATATATTCAGGTACAGGTTATACGATAACAAGAATCATTAATCTCTTTCTTGTAATTTTCGTATAATCTGTACTTAAAATATAAATTGACACATAACCTTTTTCAAAATATTTAAAAAGCATCATTTCTACCTTATGAAAAAGCTATTTATCCTTTTATTTCTTTGCAACCTCACTTTCCTATGCTCTGCGCACGAGGGGGAAAACTTCGTAGCAAGCGATATGCTCGCAAGTATGAAACCCGGCGATAAAGCCGCCCTGCTGATGGTACACTTCGGTACTACGCACGACGATACCCGTGCCCTGACCATTGACGCTATCAATGCGAAAGCCCGCGAAGCATTCCCTGATCTGGAAATACGTGAAGCCTTTACTTCCCGTATCATTATCCGTCGTCTTAAAGCACGCGGCATCGAGAAACTAACTCCGCTGGATGCTATGCTCCGTCTGCGTAGTGAAGGTTACACACATGTTATTGTGCAAAGTTCGAACATCATTGACGGCGTAGAAATGGAGTCACTTCGTCGAGATATGGAGAGCGTACAACCTTTCTTCAAGGAAATCCGTATCGGCACTCCCTTGCTTTATTCAGTGGAAGATGCAGAAAAGGTAGTTGAAATATTGAATAATAGACTCACCAATACGCAAAATCAAAAAGCATCCGCTAAGAAAGGTGAGCATTTCGTACTTGTCGGTCATGGCACCTATACTCCCAGCACCGCCATTTACAGCCAGATGGACTATATGCTGAAAGCTAACGGACTGAGTAACTTCCACGTAGGTACCATCGAAGGATATCCTTCATTTGAGACAATGCTGGCACAGTTGAAAGCCGGAAAGGCGAAACAAGTTACCTTGGTACCATTTATGTTCGTAGCCGGAGATCATGCCAAGAATGACATCGCCGAAGATTGGAAAGAAACACTCGAAAAAGAAGGCTACACCGTGAATGTCCGTATGGAAGGACTGGGACAAGTACCCGAGATACAGGAAATTTTCATCAACCATATCCGCTTTATGCTGAAACATCGCATACTGGATATCATGGAAAAGAAAGCCGGATATGCTGCCGGAAAAGATGTGGAATAACAGATGAATATCATTACCAAATTAATGTACTCTTTACATAGGATACTGGGCACACTGCTTTGTATCCTATTTCTTATGTGGTTCCTCTCCGCTTTTGTGATGATGTACCACCGCTTTCCACGTGTCAGTGCAAAGGAAAAACTACAAAAACAAGAATTACTCTCCGCCTCAGGTGACTCACTGCCTGATATCACTTCTATCCTTTCACGTCTGCCCAAAGGAGAAAAAGTGAGAAAACTCACCTTAGACCGCAGTCTGGGGCAAACAATCTTCCATATCCGTACCAACAAAGGAATACATGAACTTCACCTGGACCCATCGGACACCTTGTCGATAATCGACAATGAACGCATCCGGCAAATAGCCACCTTATGGTCCGCCTCCCCCATTGCATACATTGACACCCTACATACATTGGATCAGTGGATACCTTTCGGTGAACTGAAAAAGGAAACGCCCATTTATAAGATACATTTTGCTGATGATGCAAAAACACAGCTTTACATAAGTTCACAAAGCGGAGAAGTATTACAACTTTCCAACAGGAACGAACGCTTCTGGGCATGGCTGGGAGCTATTCCCCATTGGGTGTATTTCACTTGGCTACGGCAAGACGCCACGTTGTGGAGTAAAACCGTTATTTGGTTATCCGGCATAGGTTGCCTTATGGTAATTGCAGGGATATGGGTTACAGTCGACGTATGGCACAGGACACGTAAGAGTCATCATCGCCAAGGTTTCTCACCTTACCGGAAGAAATGGTATCATTGGCACTATGTCAGTGGCATTTTTTTCGGAATATTCGTATTAACCTTTACTTTCAGTGGCATGATGTCCGTTGCCGACATTCCGGAATGGATTCATAAACCGGCTTTGAAGAGCAGTCCGCTACGTACACTGCAAGCAAAGGCGCCCCAACCAGAAGATTACACGCTGGATTATCGCACCGTGATTACCAGTTTCCCAGAAGTGCGGCAGATAGAATGGAGCAATTTCCGGAAACATCCCTACTATACCATTAAAGATGGAAAGGGAGAACAATATATTGATGCTACGGATAGTGTACCACACACTCTGCAACTTCAGGAAAAAGAGATTCGGGAAGGTGTGGAAAGTGTATATGGTGCCGACAGTATTCCGACACATCAACGTCCGGAGATACACATGACACTATTGAACCATTTTGAAACTTATTACCGCGATATGAGTAGTATGTATCGTGGACGAAGTCAACTTCCCGTCTGGAAAATAACGGTGGATGATTCTGACCGGAGTGTTTTCTATATTCATCCCGAAACAGGTATCATCCGTTATGTCAATACCTCTTCCCGTTGGAAATACTGGAGTTATACGGCTATGCACCGGATGCGTCTTCCGGGCTTGAATTCAAATACCACTTTACGTAAGACAGTACTATGGATATTACTACTGGGTGGAACAGTAACTTCAGTAACCGGTATAGTGTTGAGCATAAATTATGTTCGAAGAAAATGTCGCAAAAAACAAAAACGCTTACTATGAACAAGAAAAGAACAGGAATAATCCTTGGCTGCATAATCGCCGTGGTCATCGCTTGCTTTGCAGCCTACAATTATTGGTGGGCACCTACCCGCATCCTCATCATCAATCCCCTGCCCGCACAAGCAGCAGACATCGCACTGAATAATGATTGCAGCCATATCCGCGTGAAGTGCATCAAGATGGAGGAAGTGAAAGACCTTTCCGGCTATGATGCCATCATGATGTACGGACGCGGATTGTTTCTGGACGAAACACAAGTAGCGGAACTGGAGCGGGTAGCTGCCAAAGGTATTCCAGTTTTTACCAATGCGCTAAGACACTTCAACTTCATCGTCAACCACAATATCACTCCTGAACAACAGGAGACCCTGCAAATGTATTTCCAAAATGCTTGCAGACAGAACTACAGGAATGCTTTGCGCTATCTGCGACACATCTCCACTCCCCATCGACTGGGTGACCGTTCTTTTGAAAATCCCATAGAATTACCCAACAATCTGTTTTATCATCAGGAATACGGCCAATACTTCAAAACTCCGCAAGAGTTGACTGAATATCTGAAACAAAAGCAACTCTATCACGAAGGTGGGCGCAATCTTGCTTTTATCTCAGGCATCAGTTTTCCGGTAGAAGGTACCCGCGCCCATGTAGATACCCTGATCTCCCGTCTGACACAGGCAGGTTTCAACATTTATCCCATCACCGGTAGCGGTAAGGGACGCGAAGACCTGATACGTACCCTTCATCCCGACGGATTGATTTATCTGCCTATGGGACGTCTGGGAAATGACTCGCTCATTAACTGGTTACATCAGGAAAATATTCCCCTCTTCATGCCTTTCCCACTGGTACAACCGCGTGAAGAATGGCTGAACCCCAACGTACCTGTAAGTGGAGGTACACTGACGGCACGTGTAGTAGTACCCGAAATAGACGGAGGTATGGCCCCCTTATGTATTTCCACACAAAATGAGAATGAAGAAGGATATATTCTGCACACACCGGAACCGGAACGGATGGATGCCTTAGTTGAGCATATCAGCAAATATATGTCTCTTCGCGATAAATCCAACAAGGACAAACGCGTCGCTATCTGCTACTTCAAGACACCCGGTAAAGATGCCTTGCTGGCAAGCGGCATGGAGGTGATTCCTTCTCTTTATAACTTCCTGAAACGCTTGCGCAATGAAGGATATGACGTAAGCAATCTGCCTGCCACCGTAGAAGAATTCGGAAACAGGATATATCGTGACGGCTCTGTCATGGGTTCGTATGCCAAAGGGGCACAGGAACAATTCCTGAAAACAGCACACCCTGTATGGCTGTCTACCGGACAATATGAAACCTGGGCAAAAGAAGTGATCCTGCCGGAAAAGTACAAGGAAGTGACTGACCGTTATGGAGACGCTCCCGGCAATTTATTAGCCACGAAAGACAGTATCGCCATTGCCTGCCTGCGATTCGGCAATGTGTTATTGTTTCCACAACCCCGTCCGGCATTGGGAGACGATGATTTCAAACTGGTACATGGCATGCCCGTAGCGCCGCCTCACAGTTATCTGGCACCTTATCTGTATATGCAGAAAGGTTTTAAAGCGGATGCACTGATACACTTCGGTACACATGGAAACCTGGAATATACTCCGGGAAAGAATGTGGGTTTATCACAGGCAGACTGGTCGGAAGCACTGGTAGGTAATCTGCCGCATTTCTATTTCTATACTACGGGAAATGTAGGAGAAGGTATTATTGCCAAACGGCGTACACATGCTGTACTCGTCACTCATCTGACTCCGCCTTATGCGGAAAGTGGCATGAGACAGCGATATAACCAATTACTGGAAGATATTCATAAACTTCTGGATGAAGGAACGGAAAGACATCGCATGCTGGGAATGCGCGTCAAGAAAGAGACTGTTCGCCTGGGACTCCACCGGGACCTGGAACTGGATTCCGTACCGGACAAACCCTATACTGCCGAAGAACTGGAACGTCTGGATGCCTTTACCGAAGAAATAGCTAATGAGAAGATGCTGGGTGCATACTACACGATGGGTGAACCTTATTCGGAACGTGACTTACTGCAAACCACCCTTGCCGTCAGCGCGGATGCCCTGGCTTACGAAACGGCCAAAACTGACCGGGATAAAGGCAAGATTACTACGGAACAATTGCAAGACTTTACATATATAGCCCACCATTATCTGCCAACGGCAAAGAAACGACTGACGGCTATGTTACAGAATCCGCCTCGTGATACGGTTGCCATTGCCCCGGACCTTCGCCCCGCATTGCGCTATCGCGAACAACTAATAGCTTCTACCGCCAATGAATTCAACGCAATGGTGCGCGGCCTGAATGGAGGAACAGTTCTGCCTGCTCCGGGTGGAGATCCGGTATTGAACCCTAATGTATTACCCACAGGAAGGAATATGTATAGCGTAAATGCTGAAACAACCCCTAATCCACGTGCATGGGAAGACGGAAAACGACTGGCGGAAGCAACCCTGAAACAATACACCGGCAAACATGGGGAATATCCGCGGAAAGTGAGCTATACTTTCTGGGCGGGTGAATTTATCACAACCGAAGGAGCTACGCTGGCACAAGTCTTCTGGATGTTGGGTGTGGAGCCTGTACGCGATGGACAAGGACGTGTAGTAGATTTGAGACTTGTGCCCAGCGAAGAACTGGGGCGACCACGTATTAATGTAGTGGTACAAGTCTCAGGACAGCTTCGCGACATAGCCGGATCACGTCTGAAGTTACTGACGGATGCGGTTCGCCTGGCATCGGAAGCAAAGGACGAAGCATATCCCAACTATGTGGCATCGGGAACAGTGCTACAGGAAAAGTTACTGGTGGAGAAAGGGACTTCTCCAAAACGTGCACGGGAAATGTCTGTGATGCGTGTATTCGGTCCTGTTAATAGTGGGTACAGTACAGGAATCATGGGATATACCGAGCATAGCGGATCATGGGAGGATGAAAAGGAAATCGCCCAAGGATATCTCAATAATATGGGTGCCGCTTATGGTGATGAAGATAACTGGGGCGAGGTTCAGAAAGATTTGTTTGCCTCTGCCCTCTCCGAAACAGATGTAGTCATTCAACCGCGACAAAGTAATACGTGGGGACCTATTTCATTGGACCATGTATATGAATTCACTGGCGGATTATCTCTTACTGTAAAAACACTGACGGGTAAAGAACCGGATGCTTATATGGCCGATTACCGTAATCGTACCAACCGCCGTATGCAGGAGACCAAAGAGGCAATTGCTGTGGAGACGCGGGCTACGATACTGAATCCGACATTCATACAGGAACGGATGAAAGGCGGTGCAGGTTCGGCACAAATGTTCGGAGAGATTTTCCGCAATATCTTTGGCTGGCATGTAATGCGTCCGTCGGCAATGGATAAGGAGATTTTTAATGACCTGTACCGGATGTACATTCAGGATGAAAATAAACTCGGAATACAAGATTATTTTCTCCGGGTGAATCCGGCATCCTATCAGGCTATGACTGCGGTGATGCTGGAAAGTGCACGGAAAGGCTATTGGAAAGCAAGCCCTGAACAGTTGAAAGCAACAGCTGCACTACATGCACAAATAACCCGTGAGAAGGGTGCCGCCTGCACGGAGTTTGTATGCGATAATGCCAAATTACAGTCGTTCGTTGCAGATAATCTGGATGCGAAAGAAAAACAGGAATTCAATCAGGATATGAAAGCAGTATATGAAGCCGCTTCGGTCAATGGAAAAGATGTAGTATTGAAAGAAAAGAAGCTGACACCGGAACAGGTAGCGCAGAAACGTACTACAAACGGATTAGTGATTGGAGGCGTGGTACTGGTAGTGTTCATTGGACTGGTTGCATTAATTAAAAGAAGGAAAAGTAAATAACTTCATAATGATTAGTGTTTAGTGATAAGTGATTAGCACCATGCGGAGTAATAGCGCAGCCACTAATCACTTATCACTAAACACTAATCACTAACAATTTACCACTCACCCAATAACTATGGATTACGTCATCCCCATATTAGCAATCTTCATCACCCTCAGCTTCCTGCTGAAGGTCGGCTTCTATCCCCGTTGGGGAACGTGGCTGACAGCACTATGTTGTGCCCTATTTGTTTTACTCATTACCCCTTGGGTAACCGAGCAATCTAAGACAGCAATAGCAACCTTTTTTGCTTCCCGGGAAAAAATGCTGGATGTATCTGTTTGCATCACACTGGAAGCCGCCATCCTGATAACCTTTTGCTTCGACTGCTTCTCCGAAATGCGTACAAGAGACACTGCATTCAAACGAAGCGTCACCTTTCTGCTCCACCTTTACCCCGGTTTATTGATAGGTGGTGTACTATGCTATATACTGGCTGAATTATTATTCTCTTTTCCAGGCATTGATTTCAATATGCTCTCGTGGACAGTAGCTACCACCACATTCTTACTTATCGGTGTCGGTGCCCGATTGCTACAAATCCTCTTGGGAGATAAAGCCTTGCGCCTCGAAATCCTTTTTATTGTAAACTTATTCATAGTCGTACTGAGCATCATAGCTACCGGCTACTAAATAAACAGTAACTACTAAAATTATAAATATCATTATGGAAACCATTTCAAACTCACTCTTCTGGATATCCAACGGACTACTTGTTCCAGTCATCGTATTATTACTCCTGTTCTTCCTCCGCGCCATTATCCTTGCCGGAGGTTTCTTCGGAGAATTCTACCAACGGATGAAACTACAAAAGCAACTCTCCGAGATGTTGGAAACCATCACTCCTGAAAACATTAACGAACTGTTGCAGAGCTTGCCCCAAGCCGGGAAACAACCTTTGCTCCGTTGCCTGAAAAAGCTTGCCGAGCACCGTGATAACGCCGCCTACTGCGAACGCCTGCTTGCCAACTTCGAAGTAGACGCCGAAAAAGAGCTGGGACGCTCGCGCACTTTCATCAAACTCGGCCCGATGCTGGGATTGATGGGAACACTGATTCCGATGGGTCCCGCCCTTGTCGGACTGGCTACAGGAGATATTTCCTCAATGGCTTACAATATGCAGGTAGCCTTTGCCACCACCGTGGTCGGTATGGTGATTGCCGCAGTCGGCGTCATCACTCTGCAAGTGAAACAACGCTGGTATGCCCGTGAAATAAATGATCTGGAATATCTGGACAAGACTCTGCGAAACAAAACCAATGAATAACCCTCAGCCTCATAAAAGAATATGAAACGAAACAGACTACTTCACAACCAAACGGACTCCGACCCGATGGGTACGGTAGCGAACCTTTTTGATGTAGCCATGGTCTTTGCCGTCGCACTGATGGTGGCCCTCGTCACCCGCTTCAACATGACGGAAATGTTTTCCAAAGAAGACTTCACTATGGTGAAGAATCCCGGAAAAGAGAATATGGAAATCATTACGAAAGAAGGACAGGAAATCAAGCGATACACTCCCAGCGAGGAACAGGAAACTTCCGGGAAGCGAGGGAAAAAAGTCGGTGTAGCCTACCAACTGGAAAGTGGAGAAATTATCTATGTTCCGGAATAACAATAGATATCCGTCACCCTTTGAATAAAAGTTAAAGAGTCCATACCTATAAACAAGGGTTTTTAACAATAGAAATACCCATCAGTGGGTATTTTCTTACCCTCATCTTCCCCATATCTTTGCATTTCCAAACAAACGATAATTTTATGATAAAGCAAAGATTCTTAACGACTCTCTTAATGGGAAGTATCGCTGCCGGTGCATGGGCACAGGCTGATAAAGGTGAAACTTCCGTAGATAAAACTGTGGATTTGAATCCTGTAGTAGTAACCGGTACGGGTACGCACCAGCGACTGAAAAATACTCCGGCACCGGTATCCGTCATCACCGCCAACGAAATAAAACGTGCCGGAATCACGGATTTCCAACAGGCCATGACCATGATGGTTCCCTCTCTCTCCTTCTCCCCGAATGCCATGGGTTCGTATCTGATGATGAACGGACTTTCCAATAAATACGTACTGATACTGATTAACGGACGTAAAGTGACGGGGGATATCAGCGGTAATATCGACATCAGCCAGATAGACATGAGCCGTGTGAAGCGTATCGAGGTTTTAAACGGCGCAGCTTCTTCACTCTATGGTTCGGATGCGATTGCCGGTGTTATCAACATCATCACCAACCAGCCGAAAGATGAAATCTCCTTCACCACCAACAGCCGTTATACAAGAAAGAATCAGTTTTCACAAGGCCTCAACCTGGACATTGCCAAAGGAAAGCTCGCCTCTTACACTGCTTATAAATATGATCACTCGGATGGTTGGCAGAACAGTGGCCTGACCGTAGACAAGAATGATGACCTGGTTGAAACCCTCGATCAGCTTTCCATCGGCTACAGCATGAATAACTTTTCTCAGCAATTCACCTACGATGCTACGGAAAAACTCTCGTTCTATGCCAATGGCGGATATTACTGGCGTATGACCGACCGCCCTGCCAAACGCGACGGCATGACAGGCGGAAATGATTATAATACGCATTACGAAGGCTACAACTGGGGTACAGGAGCCAAGTACAGACTGAACAAACGTTCCTCCATCCAGTTGGATTATGTAGGCAACAATTATACTTCGCGCTACAAATACATGCTGGCAGCCGGTGATTACCAACCGGGTGACTACGCATTCACCAAAAGACAGAAGTTTCATGATGCCGAACTGAAAGGTATCTTCGGTTTCACCACCAACAGTACCACTGTCTTCGGAGTGGACTACCGCAAGGACATTCTTGTTCGTCCCGATGCCGATGTAGACAAAGGAGTATATACTTTGTCGGGCTACGGACAGCATGAGGTAAAACTGTGGGATCACTTCACAGGCATTGTCGGTGCACGCTATGACTATCACGAACAGGCAGGCGGACGTTTCACCCCGAAAGTGGCAGCCATGTACAATATTGGAAACTTCAACGTACGTGCCACATATGCAGCAGGTTTCCGTGCTCCCGGTGTAGACGAATTGTATTACAGCATGTTCAAGAAAATGGGTAGCAAATACACTATCTCCATCGGTGATGCTGACCTGAAGCCTGAACACAGCAACTACTACTCCGTCAATATGGAATACCGCACCAACCGTTTCAGTGCCTCTGTTACGGGATATCTGAATTATCTGACAGATATGGTGTCTTCCAAAGTAACCGCATTCAATGATTTGTCCGCTGAGGCCCAGCAGCAACTGAAAGAAGAATTCCCCGAACTGGCAGACTTATCATCTACCAAGAATGTGAACCTGAAAGAATACATCAACTTTGAAAAGGCTACCGTCCGTGGTTTTGAGGTGAGTTTGTCAGGCAATCCGTTCGCCGGCTTTACGCTGAATGGTAACTATACCTACGCTTATGCCCGCGGTAAAGGTGAAGAAGGCTGGCAAAACATTCAACGCAGTATCCGCCACACGGCAACCATCAGCGGAAACTATGCACATTCATGGGGTGACTACACCATGAACCTCAACCTGAACGGTCGTCTGCAAAGCAAATGCTACTATCCGGGAGATGCCGACGGAGATGCTCCGGGTTACGGTATCTGGAACCTGAACACCCGCCACTCCTTCGACTGTTTCAGCAGTTTCTTCCTGGAACCCGGTATCGGTATCGACAATATCTTCAACAAGAGGGATATGAGACCTCTGACGAAGAACTTCACCCTGTACTCACCGGGACGTATGTTGGTGGTGAGTCTGACTTTAAAACTAAAGAATTAACGCATAACAACTTATTATTGATATGAAGCATCTTTTCATCACTCTTTGTTTACTGAGTGTGGCTCTCTTCTCCTCTGCACAGGGGGAGAAGACCGCCCTTCTCATTACCCATTACGGAAGTTCGGATCCTGATACGCGTGCACTGACGCTCGACGTAATCACCCGTGAGGCAAAAGAAACTTTTCCGCAGTTTGAAGTGCGCGAAGCGTATATCTCTCCCATTGTTCGGCGCAGGCTGGAGAAGCAAGGCGTTCATAAAGACAGTCCGGTAGACGCACTGCTGAAACTCAGAAGCGAAGGATATTCGCATGTACTGATACAGAGTACAACACTGATTGAAGGAAGTGAAATGACTTCCGTCCGCCGCGATGCGGAGAGCGTGAAGCCCTTCTTTAAAGAAATAAAGGTGGGTAACCCATTGCTTTATACAGTGGAAGATTGCGAAAAGGTTATCGAAATTCTGACACAGGAACAGCCCGGAAAGAAAGAGGATGTCATCTATGTGGGACATGGCAATCAATTGCCAAGTACCGCCACTTACGCCATGCTGGACTATATGATGAAAGCCCACGGACTGAAAAACTTCCACGTCAGCACCATCGAGGGTTATCCTACACTGGACGCTACACTGGCACAGTTGAAGGAGACACGCCCGAAACAAGTGACACTGATACCGTTGTTGCTGGTATGCGGTAATCATACAAAAGAAGACATCGTCGGAGTATGGAAACCGGAAATGGAAAAAGCAGGTTATCAGGCCAATGTCCGTATGCAGGGACTGGGCGAACAACCCGCTATCCGGAAGTTATATATGGAACACATTGAAGCGTTGCTGAAATAGCTACACCCTTTCCCTCTTATGGCTACACCTTTTGCCCCGGATGGCTACACCATTCCAGGCAAAGGGTGTAGCCCTTTTTACACCCTTTTATACCCGAAATTTAGAGAATAGAATGTATCTTTGCATGATAGAAATATAAGCGATATGAAACAGCCAAAGATAATAGTTGCCGGCATCGGACCGGGCAGCGAACAAGACATTACGCCTGCGGTTCTGGAGGCGGTTCGCGAAGCGGATGTAGTAGTGGGATATAAATATTATTTCCGTTTTATCCAGCCTTATCTCCACCCTGAAACAGAATGTATAGATACGGGTATGAAGCGGGAACGCACTCGTGCAGAACAGGCATTTGAATTGGCGGAACAGGGAAAAACGGTTTGTGTCATCAGTTCCGGCGACGCAGGGATTTATGGAATGACTCCGCTGATTTACGAGATGAAGCGGGAACGGAACAGCAACGTCGAAGTAATTGCCTTGCCGGGTATCAGTGCTTTTCAGAAAGCGGCTTCACTGCTGGGTGCTCCTGTGGGACATGATTTCTGTGTGATTTCCCTCTCCGACTTGATGACACCGTGGGAACGGATTGAGCGTCGCATCCGTGCGGCAGCCATGGCTGATTTCGTAACGGCTGTATACAATCCGAAAAGCGAAGGGCGGTATTGGCAACTCTATCGACTGAAAGAGTTGTTTCTCGCAGAAGGACGCGCTCCGGAGACTCCGGTAGGTTATGTACGCCAGGCCGGACGGGAGGAACAGGAAGTACATCTGACGACACTCGCCGATTTCAATCCCGAAGAAGTGGATATGTTTACGGTCATCCTGATCGGTAATTCGCAGTCTTATGCGTGGAACGGCAAGTTCATTACTCCCCGGGGATATTATAACCGTCCGGATAAGGATGAACAACCGACTAAGGGGATAGGTCAGGACATCATGATACAAAGTTTTCGGACCATTGAGTCGGAACTAAAGAATAAGAATATTCCTCTGGATCATAAATGGGCTTTGCTGCACGCCATCCATACCACCGCTGATTTTGAAATGGAAAAGCTGCTATATACGGACAAAGGTGCTGTGGAAAAGCTTTATCAGAAAATAGCGGACGGTCGGTTGAAAACGATTGTTACGGATGTGACGATGGCGGCCAGTGGTATCCGCAAAGGAGCTTTACAACGGCTGGGGGTAGAAGTGAAATGTTATCTTTCCGATGAACGGGTAGCGGCAATGGCAGCGGAAAAAGGGATCACCCGTACACAAGCCGGTATACGTCTGGCAGTGGAGGAACATCCGGATGCCTTGTTTGTATTCGGTAATGCGCCGACGGCTTTGATGGAACTTTGTGATCTGGTACGTAAAGGAAAGGCTGTACCAAGCGGTATTATTGCCGCGCCTGTGGGTTTTGTACATGTACAGGAATCCAAACACATGGTGAAGCCGTTCATGGAAATACCCAAACTGATAGTGGAGGGACGAAAAGGAGGAAGTAATTTGGCTGCAACGCTGGTGAATGCAATCTTGTGCTACAATGATGCGGAACAGTTAAGGCCGGGACGGGATGTTTAAATAGATACGCTATGATACGAAACTTTATCATCATAGGCATGGACGACAACCGGGAACCTTTCTTCCCGCCCGAAGTGCTGCGGCACATCCGGGAAGGAAAAGTTTTCTCCGGCGGCTTGCGGCATCGGGAAATTGTAGAGGAGTTACTTCCGGAAGGTGCGGAATGGATTTCCATAACAGTTCCACTGGATAACGTCTTTGCCCAATACGAAAACATTTTTGCAGACTTTGAGAAGAAGGCTTCCGATGCATCGATTGTCGTATTTGCATCCGGAGATCCTCTGTTTTTCGGCTTCGCCAATACGGTAAAACGAAAACTGCCCGATGCAAAGATACGCCTCTACCCGGCTTTCAATTCCCTGCAAACATTAGCGCACAGATTGGTGATGCCCTACGACGATATGCGTACCGTCTCTCTGACAGGACGTCCATGGCAGGAACTGGACAAAGCACTCATAGAACATGCCCACAAAATAGGTGTACTGACAGATCGGGAGCATACCCCTGCCACTATCGCCGCGCGGATGTTGGAATACGGATACACCGATTACACGATATACATCGGTGAACACCTCGGCAATCCCGAACACGAGCGCATTCGTCGGATGAGTCTTGAAGAAGCTGAAAAAGAGACATTTGAGCACCCGAATAACTTGCTGCTCTGCTACGACACCCGTAAGCGGTCAGCTACGACACCCGTAGACGATCAGCTACGGCACCCGTATACGGTCAGCTACGACACCCATAGCAAGGAAGCTCTCCTCCCTATAGATAGTCAGCCCTCTATAACTGAACAGCCCCGCCCCTTCGGTCTTCCCGACGAACAATTTGCCCACTTGGACGGACGTGCCCGCATGATTACCAAAGCTCCGATCCGCCTCCTTACTTTGCAGGCATTGGAACTGAATCGCCGCCGTGTTTTTTGGGACATAGGTTTCTGCACAGGCTCTGTCTCCATCGAAGCCCGCCTGCAATTCCCGCATCTTACGGTTGTTTCGTTCGAGATACGTCCCGAAGGAGAAGAACTGATGCGCATCAACTCCCACCGTTTCGGTGCGCCGGGAATCACAGCCTTAATCGGAGATTTCCTGCAAACTGATCTGGAACCTCTCCCCCGCCCCGACGCTGTCTTTATCGGCGGACACGGTGGAAAATTAGAAAATATACTGGTACGCCTGAAAGAAGTATTGCAGCCCGGCGGTTGCATCGTCTTCAACTCCGTATCCTCCAATAGCAGGGAATTGTTCCACAAAGGAGCAGAAAACGCAGGAATGTCTCTGCAACCCTCCCTGCACATCGCACTCAATGATTATAACCCGATAGAAATAATGAAAGTAACCTTATGAATAAAAATAATGAGAGCCACCCTATGAAGGTAGCTATTATACTGATTTCCGAAAGCAGTTTGCCCATCGCGCGAACGCTGAGTAACGAGTTTCCCGATTCCGAAATAATCACCACGACTCCTGCACCCGACTGCACATACGTTTCTTTTTACGAAGAATTTATGGCTCTGTCTTTCCATCGCTACGATGCCTTTATCTTCATAGGTGCCATGGGCATCTGCGTCCGCACCATCGCCCCGCATGTGAAAGATAAACATACAGACCCCGCCGTGATCTGTGTAGACAGCACTGGCCGCTATGCCGTTTCCGTCCTCTCGGGACACATCGGAAAGGCCAACGAAATGACGGAAAACATCGCCCATATTCTCGGCGCTGAACCTGTTATCACCACCCAAAGCGACCGTACCGGCCTCTGGGCACTGGACACCCTGGGTGATAAATTTGACTGGGCCGCCATTCCCGGTGAGACGGAATATGGTATGATGAATAACATCATCAGCCTTTTTGTGAAAAAAGTTCCCACCGCCCTCTTCCTCGAAGTGCGTGATCAGGGAACGGAATATCTGGAAAAGACCTGCCCGCCACACGTGGATATACATTACGGCTTATTCCGGGATATAGACCTCAGCCGTTACCAGCTGGTTATACTCGTCACTCCTTTCCTGCACAATACGCATGACACCCCTGCGCTCTTTTATGTGCCCAAGGTATTGCATGTCGGCGTAGGTCTGGCACATCAGGCAGGTCCCGTGCATGACATCGTTGAAAACATCCTTGGTACGATGATTAACAGTACCTTCATGCCCCGTGCCGTAAAGTACATCGCCACCATTAACGAGAAACGCAACGAACCGGTCATTAAGGAGCTGGAACGTGCCTATCAGATACGCTATTACAGTGCGGAGGAACTGAAAGAAATCTCCGTCCCCAACCCCAGTCCGGTAGTAGAGAAGCATATGGGTACGCCCAGCGTTTCCGAAGCCGCCGCCTTTCTTTCCGCGAACGGTGGTAAACTTCTGTTGGACAAGCAAAAAGGCGGAAACTACACCATGGCCATAGCCATTGAAGAAGGTGTGCTCCGTTACTACGGACATATCGAAATCGTCGGCGCAGGTCCGGGTGATCCCGACCTCATCTCCGTGCGCGGAAGGCAAATGCTGGAGAAGGCAGATCTTATCCTCTACGCCGGCAGTCTCGTTCCCCGCGAACTTACATTCTGTGCCAAACCGGGTGCTACGGTACGCAGTTCGGCTTCCATGGACTTGGAAGAACAGTTTGCACTGATGAAGAAATTCTATGATGAAGGCAAATTCATCGTCCGCCTGCATACGGGAGATCCCTGCATCTACGGTGCCATTCAGGAACAGATGAACTATTTCGACCAGCATCACATGAGTTATCACATCACCCCGGGTATTTCTTCCTTCCAGGCTGCTGCCGCTGCGCTGAAGTCTCAGTTTACCATTCCTGAGAAAGTGCAGAGTATTATCCTTACCCGCGGTGAAGGACGTACCCCCATGCCGGAACGCGAACAACTCCACCTGCTGGCACGCTCGCAAAGCACCATGTGTATCTTCCTCAGCGCCGGCATTGCCGAACAGGTGCAGGAAGAGCTCTTACAGGAATATCCCGAAACCACTCCCGTTGCCGTTTGCTACCACCTCACCTGGAAAGACGAACGCATCTATCGCGGAGAGTTGAAGGACCTTGCCAAGATTGTGAAAGAGAACAACCTGACGCTCACCACTATGATTGTCGTAGGTGAAGCCATCGACAATCGCGAAGGCCTTTCCCGACTCTACGCCCATGAGTTCAAACATCTCTTCCGTAAATAAGAAGGGAGTGATAAGGTGATAAAGTGATAGGGTGATAAAGTAGCTGTATTATATATCACGGAGTGTTATCCCACTATCACTTTATCACATTATCACATTTTGTTCAACTAAAACCTAAAAGTAATGATATTAATATTAGGCGGAACCACCGAAGGACGCATTGCTGCCCGTACCCTTGAAGAAGCTGGAAAACCATTCTACTACTCTACTAAAGGAGACGAGCAGGAAGTAACTATGCACCACGGTATCCGCCTGCAAGGTGCCATGGACGACCTAGGCCTGGAACACTGTTGCCGGGAACATAACATTCAATTACTGGTAGACGCCGCCCACCCCTTTGCCATACAACTGCACCAGACCGTAGAGAAAGTAGCCCATACCCTGAACCTGCTTGTCATCCGATTCGAACGTATTTATCCGCCACGCGATGAAGAACACATCACCTGGTGCGATGATTTTGAAGATGCCATCCGGCAAATCAGGAAAGAAGATATCTTCACCCTCCTGGCACTGACAGGCGTACAAAGCATTGCCAAGCTAAAGCCCCTCTGGCAGGAAAGTACCTGTTGCTACTTCCGTATCCTTAACCGTGAGAGCTCCCGCCGCCTGGCCGAACGTGAAGGTTTTCCCGAAAAATATCTGCATTACTACCATGCAGGCGAAGACGAACGCATCCTGTTACAGCAACTTCACCCCGAAGCCATATTGATAAAGGAAAGCGGACTTTCCGGAGGATTCAATGAAAAAGTGGAAGCTGCCCTTCAAGAAGGTATCCGCATTTTTGCAATCCGTCGTCCGCCAATGCCCGGAAGTTTTATGATAGTGAACGGTGAGCATGGTTTGCGCCGGATGATTGAAAAACATTTTCCTGATTTTTATCCTTTGCGTAGTGGTCTGACTACGGGTACTTGTGCAGCCGCAGCCGCTGTAGCTGCAACCTGGGATATTTTCAACGTTCAACGCCAGCCCCGACCCGCAGAATTCCCCGTTATTCTCCCTAACGGAGAAACCATTTATGTTCCCGTCGAAGAGCAAGAACTCTACCCGCATCCCAGCTGTGTGAACGATGACTGGATGCTGGAAGCAGATGCCACTGTCATCAAAGATGCAGGTGATGACCCCGATGTAACTAATGGCATGCAGATCAAGGCCAATGTTGCCGTGCCTTTCCGCTTTGACGATCCAACACCCGCAGAACTTGGTGCTGATGATTATACCGTTATCGTCTGTGGAGGCGAAGGCGTAGGCATTGTTACCCTATCGGGTTTAGGACTGGAAGTGGGAGGACCTGCCATCAACGTTACTCCCCGTAAAATGATTGAAAACAATGTAAAGGCATGCCTTCAACGACTTGGCATTTCCAAACAACCCAATCCTTTTGCCGTCACCATTTCCGTGCCGGGTGGCGAAGAGATAGCCCGGCGGACTTTTAATCCCCGTCTGGGTATTGAGGGCGGTATTTCTATCATCGGAACTTCGGGTATCGTGAAACCTTTTTCTTCCGAAGCATTTGTAGATTCCATCCGCAAATCCATGGAAGTAGGTCGAGCAACAGGAAGCCCGCGCATCGTCCTTAATTCCGGTGCAAAGAGTGAAAAGTATGTCCGGGGGTACTATCCCGAACTGCCTGCACAGGCATTCATTCATTACGGAAACTTCATTGGAGATACGATAAAGATTGCCGCAGATTTGGAAATCAAAACCGTGACTTTGGGTATCATGATAGGAAAAGCCGTGAAGTTGGCAGAAGGCAATCTGGATACGCACAGCAAACAGG
>PPYE01585371.1_pt1 | contig 21833 bp, 20 predicted proteins | sample 1559881 | NCBI WGS metagenome assembly PPYE01 (sample SAMN08240022, study PRJNA423297) | Human gut metagenome, whole genome shotgun sequencing project.
CCCTGCCTGGATCTGCCGTTTTTTATAGTAGGAGGTGAAAAAAATGCCTGACCGCTGCCAGCTGCTTCAGCAGATTAATGAGATAAGTTTTGTTGTCAATGACCTGAACCTGTATCTGGATACCCACCCAACAGACGACCAGGCATTAGACGCGTTCAGCCAGGCCATGGCCCAGAGAAAACAGCTTCTGGATTCCTTTGCCAAGGAATATGAACCCCTTACCCTGAACTGTGTCTGCCCTGAAACCAATAACAAGTCCGAATCCCATACCAAGTATCCCGGCCAGAAGCATTTTACCTGGTCAGACGGACCTCTGCCATGGGACTGCCCGGAACATTAAAATAAGGAGGTGTCTAACCATGTGGACTTATGAAAAACGGTTACAATTTCCCGTAAAAATTACCCAGACCTGTCCCAAGACAGCGTCCCTGATTATCAGCCAGTTCGGAGGTCCTGACGGCGAATTAGCTGCTTCCATGCGTTATCTTTCCCAGCGTTACACCATGCCATGCAAGGAAGTGGGCGGACTGCTGACAGATATTGGCACAGAAGAGCTTGCCCATCTGGAAATGATCTGCGCCATTATCTATCAGCTGACCAACAGAACAGAAAGCCAGGACCACGTATGACAACCTGATCCGCATTATTGAAAACCCGGAGGTAAGAGAACCCCTTAAATTCCTCCGGGCCAGGGAAGTCGTGCATTTCCAGCGTTTCGGGGAGGCACTGGAAAAGATAAAGTCCAAGCTGGATGAAAAGAATTTTTACTATTTCAATCCTGAGTTTGATAAGCAGTTTGTACAGAACCAGAAATAAAAGATAAAACACGACGCTGCCTCGTATACTGAACTGTATGCGGAGCAGCGGACTACATACACTAACTTTGGAGGTTTTACGTGATTAACTCAACTGACACTCAAAGGGATTCCTGGAAAACAAATTGGGGATTTATCCTGTCCTGCATCGGTTCCGCCGTTGGAATGGGCAATATATGGATGTTTCCCACCAGAGTCTCCAAATACGGCGGCGGCACCTTTCTGCTTCCCTATTTCCTCTTTGTCATTATGATAGGCCTTTCCGGCGTTATCGGGGAAATGGCATTCGGCCGCGCCGCCCGCTCCGGCCCTATAGGCGCCTTTGGCCAGGCCATGGCCAGCAGGGGAAAAGGACGGCGTCTGGGAGAAGCCATCGGATATATCCCGGTTCTGGGCTCCCTTGCCCTGGCTATCGGATACTCTGTCATCGTGGGCTGGATCCTTTGCTACAGCGCCGGTTCCCTGACCGGTTCTGTACTGGCTCCCGGAGATGTGAACGGCTTTGCCCTTGCTTTTAGCTCCATGGCCCGATCCTTCGGCAATAATTTCTGGCAGACCGTGGGACTGGTTATCACCTTTATCATCATGGTACTGGGCATATCCGGCGGTATTGAAAAAATCAACAAAATAATCATGCCCCTATTCTTCCTCTTGTTCCTGGGACTGGCTGTCTACATAGCATTCCAGCCCTCTGCCGCAGATGGATACCGCTATATCTTCCGTATTGACATTAAAGGCCTGGCAGAGCCCATGACATGGGTATTCGCCCTGGGACAGGCTTTCTTCTCACTGTCACTGGCAGGCAACGGCACCTTAATCTACGGTTCCTATCTGAATGACCGGGAGGATGTGACAAATGCAGCATGGAAGGTAGCTCTTTTTGACACCCTGGCAGCCCTGCTTGCTGCTCTTGTCATCATCCCGGCCATGGCAACTGCGGGATCCGGGCTGGATGAAGGCGGTCCCGGACTGATTTTTGTTTACCTTCCCAACCATTTTAAATCCATGCCCGGAAGCCGTATCCTGGTTATCGTATTCTACACAGCCGTACTGCTTGCCGGGATTTCTTCCCTGATTAATCTGTTGGAGACACCCATTGCCGCTTTACAGCAGCAGTTTAAGCTCAGCCGGAGGACATCTGTCTCCGTGATAGCGGCTGCCGCCCTGGCAATCGGACTGTGCATCCAGGGCATTGTATCCGGGTGGATGGACTTTGTATCCATCTATATCTGCCCTCTCGGAGCAGGTTTGGCCGGTATTATGTTTTTCTGGGTATTTGGATCGGACTATGCGAAAAAAGAAGTGGAAAAAGGCCGTCCGCGTCCCGCAGGACCCTGGTTTTCTTTCATGACATCCTATCTGTTCTGCGGTCTTACGGCTGCGGTCTTTGTTTTGGGAATTGTATTTGGAGGAATCGGGTAGTATAATTATATCAATGATACATGTGATTCCCTGTCATCAGCAAGCTGACAGGGAGTCTTCTTTTATTCACGAAAGACGAGGTAGCTTATGAAATCTTCACCATCTCAAGAAAATCCACTGGGCATTCTGCCCGTGAACCAGCTTTTGGCCCGTTTCGCCATTCCCAGCATCATAGCCATGCTGGTCAGCGCCCTGTATAATATCGTAGACCAGTTTTTCATCGGAAGAAGCGTGGGCATGCTGGGAAATGCTGCCACCAACGTGGCCTTTCCCCTTACCATCACCTGTACTGCCATCTCCCTGATGTGCGGCATCGGCGGGGCTGCCAATTTTAATCTGTCCCTTGGCAGCGGCGAAAAAGAGGAAGCCACACGCTATGCAGGCAACGCTGTATTTATGCTGGCTGCCATAGGGGTCCTCCTGTGTCTCACGGTCAGGCTTTTCCTGAAACCGCTTATGATTGTATTTGGGGCCACTCCGGATGTTCTGGACTATTCACTGACCTATACCGGAATCACGTCCCTTGGATTTCCATTCCTTATCCTGACCACAGGCGGCTCCAACCTAATCCGTGCAGACGGCAGTCCCCGTTTTTCCATGATGTGTACCCTCACCGGCGCCGTCCTCAATACCATACTGGACCCGTTGTTTATCTTCGGCTTCCACATGGGGATGGCGGGGGCCGCACTGGCTACCATCATCGGACAGATCATATCCGGCATCATGGTCATTGTATACCTGACCCGGTTTAAGACAGTGCACCTGTCCCTGGGCTCCCTTGTGCCTGTGCCATCCCATATGAAGGCCATTGCCGCCCTGGGTATGGCCCCCTTCTTTAACCAGATGGCCATGATGGTGGTACAGATTGTAATGAACAATATCCTTCGCTATTACGGAGCCCAATCCCATTATGGAAGTGAGATTCCCCTGGCCTGCGCAGGCATCATAACCAAGGTGAACATGATATTTTTCTCCCTGGTCATCGGTCTGTCCCAGGGATTACAGCCTATTGTCAGCTTTAACTACGGCGCCAGGAAATTCAGGCGGGTCCGAGAAGCTTATCTGAAAGCTGTGCTCATCGCAACCATGATTTCCACCCTGTCCTTCCTGTGCTTCCAGCTGATACCCAGGCAAATCATCGGCATCTTTGGCTCAGGCAGCGAGGAATACTTTCACTTTGCGGAACAATACTTCCGCATATTCCTGTTCTTCACATTTTTAAACGGGCTCCAGCCTATCACGGCTAATTACTTTACGTCCATCGGAAAGGCGGCAAAGGGTATCTTCATCTCTCTTACCAGGCAGATCATCTTCCTTCTGCCCCTGATAGTGGTCCTTCCCATGTTCCTCGGCATTGAGGGCGTGATGTACTCTGCACCGGTTGCTGATTTGATGGCCGCCCTCCTGGCACTGGTATTTGTTACCAGGGAGCTTCGCAGAATGCGGGGTATGGAAGAAGAGATGAACTGCGGGGCGGAGATGGCGGACTAATCGCAGCCTAAAGGATTGGCGGCCTGACGAATTGGCAGCCTGACAGATTGACAGCCTGACGGATTGGCGGCCTGACAGATTGGCGGCCTGACGCATTAAGGACGGCTCAGATGTCCCTTGCAGCCCGGATAAAGAAATCCTCCTGGCCGAAATTGCCGGATTTAAGAATCAGCTCCATCCCTTCCTGTCGCGCAGGATACATAACCGGAACCCCCGGAGCAATGGATTGTCCGATATAAAAGGTGTGCATTCCCAGTTTCTGCATGACGGCGCCTGACGTCTCCCCTCCTGCTGCTATGATTCTTTTTCTTCCAGATTCCAAGGCATAGGCAGCTGTCCCGGCCAATAATTCCTCGTTATAATGTTCCAGGGGCGGGTAGGACTCCCTCCACTCTGCTTTTATATGATTTACCTCATCAGGCGGCGCCGAAGTGTACACCAGCGCTGCCTGATCTTTATTTTCTTCCAGGAATGCCCTGATGTGTTCCATTGTCTGGATGCCCTGCACAAACCGGAGGGGATGGATACGCAAAGAAGCACCGCCCTTTGACTCATAATACCTGATTTGTGTCCTGGTGGCCTCAGAACAGCTTCCGGCCAGTATGATCGGGGCCGTACAACGGGACGGTGTGTGAACATTTCTCTCCTCATCCGGTTCCCATGTACGGGCAATCATCCTGAGCAGACCGGATCCGCCTGACAAAAGCGGAAGATTCCCGTATTGTTCAGCAATCATTCTCCCGTGCTTCTCTTCATAATAATCCGGTATCAGGTAATAATGCCCTGTTTTTTCATAAGGCCTGAACTCCCGTTCCAGTTCACCTGCTCCCAGGTTGAAGCAGGGGTAGCGGCTCTGCCTCTCCATCAGGTACTTTAGCCTGGAATCCCTCATTGGATTCAGAGGGTGATCCTTCATCGGACTATCTTCCAGCAGTACTCCATTGACATACAGATTTCCATCCTTCACGCTTCTTCCATTTTCCAGCAAAGCAGGGCATAAAAGCGTGTACGGTATGTCCCACCGTTTTAGGGCGGCATCCAGAACCGGGCCTATGTTTCCACTTTCCGTGGAATCAAAGGTGGAACAATATTTAAAATACAGCATACGTGCCCCATGGGCCTTCAGCCAGGAAAATGCAGCCATACTCCGGTCCACCGCCTCGCCGGGAGGACAGGTTCTGGTTTTCAGTGCTATGATCACTGCCTGGGCCTCCAAGATATCCTCATCCTCCCTCTCAGGTATCCCGTTGCTGAGTATCACATTTGCGCCTCCTGCCTGAAGAAAGGAGGCGGCATCGCTGGCCCCTGTGAAATCATCTGCCACACATCCTAATATCATACTTTAACCTCTCTTATAACCCCTTTAAGGCCTTGGCAGCTGCCTCCACGCCTGAATCCATGCTGCTCAGGATCGGCTTTGTGATATCTGCCAGACATGGGATCAATACGCTCATGCTGGCCTGTGCCAGGACCAGAACATCATACTGGTTCCCTGTATCCCGAATCAGCGATTCCAGTATCTGATTATGCTTTTCCTGATTCTTCTCCACTGTCAGCGCTTCAAACGCATCGGAAGCCAAATAGGAATCCACCACAACCTTCTTTTTCTCTGCTTCTGCAATACGGTTTATGAGCCTCGCACTTGGCTCCAGCGTGGTTTTCACCGTGCCGTATACAGCTATCTTTTCACCCTTTTCCACTGCAAAGCGGGCCATGGGTTCATCAATTTTAAGGTAAGGAATCTTTAAAAGGGGTCTTATGACATCCACTCCCTCCCCCACCGAGGAACAGGCGTTAAGAATCAGCTCTGCTCCCCAGTCCTGGGCTTCAAGAGCATATGTTAAAAGCCGCCTGGTAACCTCCTTTGTCAGCATTCCTTCCTTTTTCACATCATTTAAAAGACTATCATCCACAATGTTCATCACCTCGGCGTCCGGTACCAGCGCCTTAAGCCTGCTGTTGATGCCGTCGCAGGTAACAACTGTGGTATGGATTACCGCAACCTTTCTTTCCATATGCCCCTCCTGATTCTATAAAACTACATTTCTTCTTACCAGCGACTTCTTCTTTGCCATTTCCATATAATCCTCAGGCAGTTTCCTTACCTGACGCCCTGCCCCCAGGATTGCCAGATACATTTCACAGGCCCTCTCCACATTGTCGCTGGATATCATGGCATCTTCCATGGTAAGACCTGTGCCGATGGCGCCATGGCTGGCCATGAGCAGGCCTGCGTTTGTCCCAATGGTATTCCTTACATGCGCTGCCAGCTCACCGGATCCTGGAGGTGCAAACGGGGCCACCAGTATCTCCCCGCCCAGATACACCACGCCCTCAATATCAATGACCGGCACCTTCTCAACGCCGTCCATGGCGCTGACAGCCGTGGCAAATTTGGAGTGTGTGTGCACGATGCAGTTTACCTCCGGTCTTTCCTTATAAATACCCAGATGCATGGAAAATTCAATGGAGGGCTTATAGGGTCCCGACACCACATTTCCATCCATATCCCCCACAGCCAGATCCTCCGGCTTCATCGTGAGATACGGTCTGGCTGACGGGGTAATGACAAACAATGGTTCTCCCTCCACCCTGGCGCTGATATTGCCTGCTGTACCCAATGCATACCCCTTGTCCACCATGGTCCTGCATCCCCACATGACCTGCTCTTTTGCTTTTTGTATTGCTCTTTGTATTGTTTCCTGTGACATATGATTTTCTCCCCTCTTTGGTTCCTATTATTTTAATCGCTGTTAATTCAAATATATTTTCGTATCAGCCTGGCAATCTCATGTGCGTCCTGCGCCCTCCGCATGGCGCTTATATTACCCTCGTCCTCCAGCAAATCGAACAGCTGGTAGAGTGCCGGCAAGTGTCTGGTCTTATCCGGCGTGGCCAGCACCACGATAATATCGGCATCCATGTATCCGTTAAAGGACAGTTTTTCAGGAAGCCTGAGAAACGACATTCCCATGCTGTAAACACCGTCATCCACGCCTGCATGGGCGATAATCACGCCGTCTGCAATCATGATGAACCGTTTATCCGTTTCCACCATATCAATGGCTTTTTCAATATAATTCCTGTTAATAAAACCATTGTCCAGCAGCGGCGCTGATGCCATACGGATTGCATTCTGCCAGTCGGGCATTTCCCGGGTAATCTGAATCCTCTCGTCCGGCAGCAGGAAGGGCAGACGGCTCTGAAGCTTTACTTCTCCCTCCGATACCCGTATGTTATCCAATACCTTTTCCCTGAATGATTTCTTGGCAATATCATTGGCAAAAGGAAACACCACAAACTGTTTTTTATCTGTCTCCAGCCTTACGGTGGAGAACACTATCTGAAAATCCTTATCATATTCATAAAAATCCCTTAAGGACAGGCACTCTAAAAATTCAATCTCAGGCAGAAGCTCTGACAGAGACACAAAGAGATACTGCGATACGGTAAGTCCATTGGTACACACCACCACGGCCCTCTCCTTTTCCTGGACCTGAATCAGCTTTCCCTCCTTATGAAGCCATGATGCAAAGAGAACCGTAATATACACAAGCTCAGGGTCCGGAAAGGTACATGTGAGATACACTTCATAGGGCCTTACGGCCTTTCTCACGATTTCATGAAGATACTGGTATTTTGGCAATATCATGTCCGTGATATCCGGTTCCACATGATATCCATACCAGATCCGGTACACGGCAGGCTTCATGTGCTGATAAAGGATTTCCAAAAATTCCGTTCTTCCGTCCAGGCGCACACAGCTGATGGACTCAAAACGTTCCAGCATGTGCATGCCCGCGTCCCTGAGCAGCTCCAGATTCCCCATATCTTCATAGACCCTGTTATGGACCTTTGAAATTTGTATCTGAACCGCAAAATATACGATCTCATTTTCGTCCTTTATCCTGTACTTATCTGCAAAGGCTGCCACCACAGAATACTCTTTGGTGGTGGTTACCAGGCGGTACTGGTCCATGGCTTCCACGGTCTTTTCATTTTTAATCCGAATCAGGGTAAAATAAAAAATATACAGAAGCTCCTTCAGACGTTCATCTGTAAATTGAAGCTGAAGCTTATTTTCTATCTCCTCGATATTTTCCCTGAGATTCTTTACCCCTTCCTCCCTGATTCCGTATATACGGTTCAGGTTCTCCTCACCGCCCGGCATGTTCAGAAGCTTTCTGAGGGCATGTGTCAAAAGCTCTCTTTTGTGATATTCACTTCCGTAAAGGCGGTACCCTTCCTTCCTGTTATACGCCAGCTCCAAACTGAATCTGTTTACCCGTTCCTGTACCTTCTTTAAGTCACTGAGCAGCGTGTTTTTACTGATTTGAAGCTCTTCTGTAAAATGATAGGTGGAAAGCTCATCCTCATGGCAGAGCAGCCTGAGTTCAATCCAATATGCCCGCTCCTCGTCCGAATAGGTATAGGAGGACTTGGTGATTGCTGCTTCTTTGGCAGAATAATGCTCAGCCACCGGACCGGGCACCATAAAGTACCCGGTCTTCAGCCGCTTAATCTCCGGATGGCCGTTTTCCCTAAGATAGTCATTGATTTTGTCAAAGCTATAGCTGAGCTGCTTTCTCGTAAGATGGAATTTTTCCTCCAGCCCCTTGCCTGTAGCTGATGAATTATCTACAATCTCCTGAAAAATCATATAACTTCTGCTATCCAGATACACGATATCACCTCGTCAATTCGATTGCTTACTGTCCCGCCTTGGCATTTGCAGCCTCCAGAGCCGCGTCTTCCCTGGCCTCACGCATTAAATCACGGTAATATAAAACAAACCCTGCCAGCCAGACTGCGAATATAATCAAAGGCATGAAATTACCCTTTAAAAACATAAACAGATGGGAAATAGAATATGTAAATACAGGACCATTAATCAGGCTGTTGCTGATCAGCTCTCCCGCCTGAAGGTCGATACTGCCTGTTGCGATGGCTAACTCTGTCATGAACGGTGCAAAGGCAGTTCCCACCCACAGGAACACCGGAGCGCCGATGACGCAGAGGATAGACATTTGAAGCAGGTTTCCTCTTGTCACCAGAAATGCCGGCAATGCCAGGGATGCGCTCATAAGACCTGCAAAGGGAAGGATTTCATTGCCTGGCAGCACCATGGAATAAATCAGCATAAACGGTATGCTCCAAAGGATAGCCAGCCATATCTCATTACAGCCGCCAAGGATAGGCCAGTCCAGACCTACAATCAGAGTCTTTCCTTCAAACTTTTTATTCATGAAAGCGCTGACCGCCTCAGAAATGGGAGACAAGGCCTGCATGAAATATTTGGCCACCACCGGGAACAACGTCATGGCAGCTGCAGCCTTGATTCCTGTGGTAAGAATCTGGGCCAGGGAATACTTTGCGAGAATTCCAAACAGGCAGCCCAATATAAATCCCATCACATGGTTTTCCGCAAAAATACCAACCTTGTCTTTTAACATATCTGTGTCAAACTCTCTGTTAAGTCCCGGAATTTTTCTTAAAACAAGGGCAATCGGGTATAAAATAGCTCCAAAGAATAACGTAGCATGGGTCACGGACACACCTGGAATTCCTGTAAGCTTTTCAATTCGGTGTTGATGTGCGTCCGAAGATTTAAGTTCCAGTATAATCTGAACCGCCGCAATTACAAAGGCCAGAATTACACTATGAGTAATGGATACCACGGCAACTGCCGTAAATATCTTAAGCCATACATTCCATAAATCTGCGTTGATGGTATTTGTCTTGTTGAGAAGAATCATCACTACATTGACTGCTATCAAAAGCGGAAACATGAGAAATGCATAGGGCCATGCCCATGATATGGTAGCCATGGTGCTCCATCCGCCGTCAACAATGGGCAGCGAGATTCCCGTAGAGGTCATGATGGCCTGGGCGGCCGGGGTTATGCTGTCTTTCATAAAGGATATGAGAAGATTCATGCCCGTAAATGCCACGCCAAGTGTGATGCCGGATGAAATCGCGTCCTTTATCTTCATCCCCACCAGTATACTGCCGACAATCATTATAATTGGTACAAATATGGGAGCCCCTAATCCCAAAAAGAAATTAACAACATTTGTTAATACCTGCATACCTTACCCCTCCTTCTGCCTATCAGCTTTTGTTGACCGCATCAATGAGCTTTTTCAGTTCATCTTCCTGCCTGACCCCTGTCAGGAACGCGATTCCATTGATAACAGGTACCGGATATTCCTTTACCGTCTTTGTGATGGTTATATAAGCCACACAGTCTTTTATATCCCTGTCCAGGGACTTGATATTAACCGCGTCCACCACCGCGTCCACCTTTCTCTCTTTAAGCAGACGGTTTACCTTACTGGCAACAGCCTGTGACGTGGCAACTCCATTAGCACATGCAACTATAATTCTCTTCATATGTTCACCCTATACCTTCCATTGATAATACCAGATTAAAATATGCTTCTATATTAGCAGCCTGCCTCAGCCTTTCCATAAAATCAGGTCTCTGGCAATTGTTTACCAGTATCTGAAGCAGTTCCACATGGGCATCCCCCACCGCCTCCTGCTTAAAACCAAGCAGAAATACAAACCGCACCATATGGACTACCTCGTTGGCAGCCATCTCCCTCCATGGAATCGGTTCCTTCAGGCGGATACAGGCAATAAATGCATTCTTAATGCATCCCGGGTCTGTATGGGGTATGGCCACTGCATATGGCTCTATGGGGAGGGCCGTGGGATATTCCTTCTCTCTTTCCTTTATACTTTCAAGAAAATCCCCTGTCACATATCCCAATTCCATAAGCCGCCCGGCCATTACCTCGAATAATTCGTCTGTGTTTCTCACATCCAAATCCAGCTGAATCAGGTCCTTGTATACAATATCTCCCGTCATGATTTGGTACTCCTCATTAATTAATATTAAAGTTACACGCGCGCTCATGTATCTTCTCCATATCTGCATTATAAAGGCCGGACATGTGTATTTCAATTCAAATAGGGTCCATATTTTGTGTAATATGATGCTCATTCCTGTGATGCGCAATTATTTTATACATAATTGTGCCTTATTTTCCCTGTTTCACCCGGATACCATGTCACTATTCACAACAACATGGTTTACCAAATCACATGGCAGAATACACCTTCTTATTGTTCCACAAAAAAATCCTGATGACAGGTACTTCTCAAACCGTCATCAGGATTCTCCCTTTATTCTGTTTTCTGCGGCTGTCCAATCTTCTCTCCCAGCCTCACACCCAGCCGTCAATCACATCAATTGAAAACTTAAAATGGTCTTCCGGCATACCCTGCTCCTTCAGCCGCCGTCTGATGGTCTTCATATAATGGTTTGATATGGCCCTGCATATTTCCTCCGTATTTCCGGTGCGGCACACGTCCACCAGTTCCTTATGGATGGGGTACTGGCGGTCTATCATGGCCCGGCTGTCAGGGTTGCCCGCATAATAATTGATGGCATTTCCATAGTTTAAGTCCGTCCATCCCTTAATCAGCCGCGGTAAGCCGGTGGAACGTATGATGGCCTCATGAAGCATGTTATCACAGGCAATGGATTTGTTATAATCTGTTTCCTTTAAGTCCTTCATGGATTCCAATGCAGCATCCATCTCCGCAAAGGCAGTCTCTGAAAACACTCCTCTGCACAGCTTTACTGCCAAAATCTCATAGGTGGCCCTCAGCAGATAAATCTCGTAAATGTCCTCCAGGGTGATATTTTTCACCGAACACCCCACATTCCTCACATATTCCACCAGGCCTTCCTGTTCCAGCTGTCTTAAAGCCTCCCGGATCGGCCCGCGGCTCACCCCAAGTTCGTCCGAAATATCCTGTTCAATAATTCTCATTCCCGGCGCCAGCTCGTGGTTGAATATTTTCATACGAATGACGTCCACCACATTTTCACGCAGTGTCTGATACGTTAATTTTCCCATAAAAGCAATTCCTTTTCATAATCCCACAACAATTCCAGTGTATTCTGTCACAAACTAATAGTATCATAAGAAAATCTCACGGTAAACATATTGTCCGAAAAAATGACAAAACTCCGGCACCTTGGATCACAAGCGCCGGAGTTTATCTTAGGCTTTAGCCTTTCTTAATGGTTACAGGCCGCATATACCCTTGATGACATAGGATACAAAGATGCCCACATAGTTTCCGCAGGCTCCGGCTATTACACCCATGATTAAGCCGACGTTAATCAGGGATTTCCAGTCTGCGCCTGCCGCGGTCAGGGATGAGGTTGGTCCGTCTACAATACATCCCACCATGGACAGGATTACATACTCATACTTAATCTTAAATATGCGGCAGATAATAAGGTGCAGTACGATACATCCAATCAGCATAAACAGTACATACAGGGTCATCATAAGCGCGGAACCGATAAACTGCTGCAAATCCACAGCAAATCCAATGGTTGCAAGGAAGGTCAGGGAAATAAACAGACCCAGATCAAGATTTCCGCGCAGCTTCTGGACAGGCTTTAACTGTGCCAGGCCAATGGATACCGTGGTAAGAATCAGCAGCCTTCCCGCTTTCCAGAAGGTATCCGGAAAAATAGACTGCGCAATCACAGTACATACAAAGGAAACGCCGAAACCAATGGTCAAAAGCCATGCAATATCCCGGATAGACCATCTCTTATCAGACATCAGGGGCTCGTCCTCTCCGTCGTCCAGCTCCTCTTTTGTAAACTGGTAAGGCCACAGCTTGTTCCAGCGTTTGGACGCCTTTAAGATAGCCGGAGCCGCAAACAGAAATACCATTAAGGGGGTGGACACCACGTAGTCAGCTGCATTGGCTGCCGCAAGGGTTTCTCTTGAACAGTCCAGACCGGTTGCAATAGCTGTCAGGTTAGGTGTTCCGCCTGTGTAGGTGCCTACAAACATGCCGGCGCACTTCCAGCCCTCGGTAATCCTTGGAGCAAAGAATAATCCCAGTATGATGGCAATAAAACATACAGAAAAAATAGCGGATACCAAAGCAATGACCGGCTCCCTGTTCAGCTTCTTCAGCTCACGCATATTCATGCTGAGCAGACAGATGGATATGGCGGGCGTCACGCAGTATGTAGACAACGCACTGTAAAAATCATGTGAAATCGGCACCACATGGGTGTTGGAAAGAATAATTCCCAATACCACTACTGTCAAAACCGGCCCCAGTGACTTAAATGCTTTGAATCTCTGTAACCAAAGCGCGAATGCTACCATGATTAAAATCACGAATATCAGGCCTTCGGTACGTGTAATAAGTGCTTCCATCTTTTTTTCCTCTTCACCTTTCATATATTGATGATTGTAGATTGTGGATTGTGGATTGTCAACAATCTGTATTAACATTATATTAACACAAGTTTTAAAAATATTCAATATACAAAAGTAAAAACCATGTTTTTTATGCATTATTTCCAGTTTCTGTTGATTTTAGGTTAAACCAGACCTGGCTGTGTCTCCCGCCGTATGCACAAGCCATAAAAGGAAGAAAATCCCGCAGACAAGCCAATATGGCCTGCCTGCGGGATCTGATCCCCATCTTATATATTCATTCTGCGCGATACAGGGCAGACTACACAATACCCTGTCCCAGCATAGCCTCAACCACCTTCTCAAATCCGGCGATATTAGCACCAGCCACATAGTTGCCTGCAACCTGATAGCGCTCTGCTGCCTCTGATACCTTTGCAAAAATATTTACCATGATGGTGTGAAGCTTATCGTCCACTTCCTCAAAGGACCATGACATTCTTAAGGCGTTCTGGCTCTGCTCCAGTCCGGAAGTTGCCACGCCGCCTGCATTGGCAGCCTTACCCGGCATAAAGAGAATCTTCTTCTCCACAAACAAGTCTGTGGCTTCCCTGGTGGACGGCATGTTAGCGCCCTCTGCCACTGCAAAGCATCCGTTGGCGAGAAGTGTCTGGGCATCGTCCAGATTCAGCTCGTTCTGGGTTGCACAGGGAAGGGCGATGTCACATGGGATGCTCCAGATTCCTCTTCCCTCTGTATACACTGCGGTTGGCACCTCTTCCACATACTCCTTGATACGTCCTCTGCGTACTTCCTTGATTTCCTTCACAATATCCAGCTGAATGCCGTCCTTGTCATAGATATAACCGTTGGAATCGCTTAAAGCCACTACCTTTGCTCCCAGCTGCTGTGCCTTCTCAGTTGCGTAGATGGCCACATTGCCGGAACCGGATACAACGATGGTTTTGCCTGCCATATCCTTGCCGTTGTGCTTTAACATCTCATCCAGAATGTATACCAGACCATATCCGGTTGCCTGTGTCCTGGCCAGGGAACCGCCAAAGGTGAGTCCCTTGCCTGTAAGTACGCCCTCATATAATCCTGTGATTCTCTTATACTGTCCAAAAAGGTATCCCACTTCCCTGCCGCCTACGCCGATATCTCCGGCCGGGATATCCGTATCCTTGCCAATGTGGCGGTACAGCTCTGTCATAAAGCTCTGGCAGAAAGCCATAACCTCACGGTCTGATTTGCCTTTGGGATCGAAGTTGGAACCGCCCTTGCCTCCGCCCATGGGAAGGCCTGTCAGGGAGTTTTTAAGTGTCTGCTCAAAACCGAGAAACTTGAGGATGCTCTGGTTTACAGATGGATGGAAACGCAGGCCGCCCTTATATGGTCCGATGGCGCTGTTGAACTGGATCCTGTATCCCTTGTTCACCTGGACAGCTCCATTGTCATCTACCCACGGTACCCTGAAAGATACAATTCTTTCCGGCTCCGTGAAACGCTCAAGAATACCTTCCCTGCGGTATTTTTCCTCATTGGCATCAATGACCAGTTTTAAGGAATCCAGTACTTCCTTGACAGCCTGATGGAACTCCGGCTCACCCGGGTTCTGTGCTACAACTCTCTCGTAAATCTCATCAACGTATGACATTTCAATCGACCTCCTGGATTTTTGTTTGTGAAGTGTGGGGATGCTGTGCCGGCAGTGGGTCCGGCACACACTTTAGAAAAAGTATAACAAGTTAATATGCTAAAGTCAAGAAGTATGTAAACCGATTTTCAAAATCACTGCAGCCGGATTTTCCGCGGTTTTACGGGATGTTTCATCCTTTACCACCTGAAATCGGTCCGGAACTCCACTTCACCCCTTTGGCCGCTCCAGACAGAACAGCTTCTTATTCTCTGAACCGCACTGCGTCACCTTAAAATTAAGCAGGTTTCCTTCCTCGGTCCAAAACTCCATGGCATCCAGAATCCGCGTTACCGTGGACCGGTTCATAAGCTGTTCTTTTTCCATGGCAAAGGGTCCGAACTCCCTGTTGACAAACTCTGTTATCTCCGTAATGGAAAGAGGTCTTTCCTTTGTGGCATGATTCTCCAGGATATTAACAATCAATAATGGAAACATGGTCTGATGCATGTGGATCTTCCTCTCTTTCCGCATCAAAAAAGGGCCTGCCTGGGGCCCTTTGTACCATGTTCGCTAAAGGTTCATAAAACGTATTTATGAATCGTTTCTTCTTATCCGGGGCTTTGGCAGTTCCTGTTTTCAGTTACACCAATCAGTCCGCTGCCATAGTATAGATAACTGCCGGCACCGGACTGCCCATAACTATATAACCTTACCTTTATGAAAACTTCTTCTGCCATAATGCTCTCCTTCCGATTATCAGTATACACGTTCTCTTCCAAATTTGTCAACGCAGATGGGAGGATTCGGACCTCCGGACCGGTTACTGCCGGCCTGCTCCTTAGCGGGGAGCCGCATTCGACCACTCTGCCACATCTGCTGATTGCGCGCCCATACCTTATCCCGGTATGGGCGCGCCCGGAACCTGTCTGTTAACAGTCCTGATGCGCCGGGTTGGATTCGAGCCAACAATGTTCACCACCTGGGTCACGGTTTTACAGACCGCTTGCTTCAGCCATTTGCATACCGGCGCTTATGGAGGGAGGCCGGGGAGGCCTCCGTTCTCTTATGTCAGTACTATAGCATATGGACCTGGGCAAATTTGCATTATTTTTAAATTAACCCGGCATTCTTATTCCTGTACACCATTATCCCCATAAACCGTTAATCCTGCACCCCGGCCAGCTCTGCCAGCTGCTCCAGCACGCCTTTACCGCCGTTAAGGGATATATTGCCCACCTTGTCGCAGATCTTCTCCAGATACTCCATCTCCTTCAGCTTGAACAGGGTGCGGTTTTCATCCATAAGCCTGGCAGTGTTCAAAAGGCTTCTGGTGGAAGCCACTTCCTCCCGCCGCATGATGACATTGGCCTGGGCCTTTTTTTCTGCCATCAGCACGGTATTCATGATTTCCCTTATCTCTCCCGGAAGGATAATGTCCTTGATACCTGCCCCGGTTATCTCCACGCAGTATTCCTCCTGATACTCCTTTAACTTATCCAGCACAAACCTTCCGATTTCCTCCTTCTGTTCCAGGAGCTCATCCAGCCTGTACCGCCCCACATACTCCCGCAGCTTCAGCTGGACATAGGTATAGAGCTGGGAAGCCACCCCCTCTACGGTCTGAACCAGCTTCTCCGGATTGGTAATCCGGTAATTGCAGATTATGTTTAACCGCACCGCCACCTTATCTGCGGTAAGGATTTCCTGGCCGGAGATGTCAAGCTGCTGGATCTTCATGTTGAAAATTTTGCAGGTAACCTCCCTTCCGTAATTCCAGAAGTAATAGGTTCCTGTGTCCAGTTTCTTTTCATAGCGGTTGTCAAAATACAAAAGACCTGTCTCTCCGTCCTTTATAACTATTTTCTTATAGTACTTGGACGGCATCAAATCCATATACATCCGGGGAAGGGTATCCTCCATATAAGGCTGTGTTATGTCGATGAGCCGGAATTCATTTTTCTCAAATACATTCCAGTACAATGTCTCAGGTTTTGTGATTACTTCCCTGTACGCCTTATTCACAAACCGGAGAGCTATGCACTCATCCGGCAGCACTGCCTTCACTACCCTGGAGGCAAACTTCTCATCCTTCATGAGGATTTCCTCCGGTATTCCGCATGTTTTGACTTCCCCTGTCATAGGCACTGTCTGTACCTCATATCCCAACATGTTAAGGTAAGAATACCTGCCTGCTGTCAGCAGTTCCACGAACCGGCCGTCCTTCATCAGATAGCCGCATTCCTGCTCTTTGATTATATATTTCTTTATCATCATATCTGAATCCCTCATTATTATGAATCTGTAAAATTTGTTTGATGGAAAAGGCGGATGCCCGGCTCCATCCTTCTGCTGCGGGCTTCTGCTTAAGCACATCCTGGAAGGGCTGGTCGTTACGGCCCTACCCGGATCCGATCCGTAATGCGCTGACACGCATTCCGTACAGGCTCCATCCGAACGGGAAACACTTTATCATCCGGCCTATCCGGATTGACCGTATTTCCGGCCCGGCCCATTTTGTGCGGTATCCGCAGCCGCGCTGGGCCGCAGAAGAACTGCCTTTCCCTGTTTTAAACAGGTTCGGCAGGAGCGAAGGCATCCCTTCTCCTTCCTGGAGACATTTGGTTATGTCATCATTTTTAATGATTGCTATACCCACTTAGCTACGTGTTACCATACACGGCGGGAGTCGAACCCGCGACACATCATCCTAAAAAACTGCAGATTGCCGGCATACCCTTGAACCACAGGCCGGGCACCGGGGAGTCCCAGGAAGTAAACTCCACCTCTTAAGGCAAACTGCCGATATTTATGTAGGACAGGCCTTCCGTCCCTCTGACGGGCGCCTGCTTGTTTTTCCCCGGCCCCGGCATACTGCCGCGGCCTTCTATCCTTTCACCACGCCTATGGTCTTAAGGCGCTTCACGGGCACCACCAGATCCTGCTGGTTATCCATGACCTCCTCAATATTCTTATAGGCAAACCGGCTCTCCTCCGCCACGTCGGCCTTTCCCTTTTTACCCAGAATCACACCCTGCTTCTGTAAATCCAGAATGACTTCCTCACAGGAAAATGCCGCCATGGCACCTTTTCTTGAATACTGCCGCCCGGCTCCATGGGATGAAGAGCAGAAGCTCTCCTGATTTCCCTTTCCCATAACCACATAGCTGTAAGAACCCATGGCCCCCGGAATAACGGCTAATTCTCCGTTCTGAGCGCTGACAGCGCCCTTCCTGTGGACCCACACATCCTTCCCATAGTGGTTTTCAAAGGAAGCGTAATTGTGGTGGCAGTTTATGTCGCGGGAAAACTCCAGTGAAAGTTCGGTATACTTTCCAATCCATTTTTCCAGAATGGCCTTCACGGCTAACATCATCTTTTCCCTGTTCTCTTTGGCAAAATCCATGGAAAGCTGCATCCAGTTAAGGTATTGTTTGCCCTCTCTGGTATCCACCGGCAGGAAGGCCAGCCTGTATTCATCGGGCACAGCGCTGAACCATTTCTGGTTTAGCTGTCTTGCCTTATAGTGGAAGTAATCGCAGACAGACTTTCCGAAGTGACGGCTTCCCGAGTGAATCATTACAGCCAGATAACCGTCGTCATCCTCCTGAAGCTCAATGAAATGATTTCCGCCTCCCAGCGTACCAATTTGGTAATATCCCGCCTCCAGCTGTCCTAAGAGCTCCCCATCCTCCTCATACCGGTCCATTTCCTCCAAAGCACCGTCCATGGTATAGCTGGGCATCATGGTCTTATGGTGTGCAAATCCCACCGGAACGTTGCGCATGATATCACCTATAACAGCCTGGAGGAGAGAGCCGTTGCCCGTGATAACCTCCCTGATATCAGCCACCTTAATGTTGGTCTCCGCATAAGCCATACCGCAGCCGATGTCCACACCCACTGCATTGGGAATCACCACGCCGTCTGCTGCAATAACACCTCCAATGGGCATTCCCATTCCGGCGTGTGTATCCGGCATCAGACTGACCCACTTGTGAAGGAAAGGCAGCTGTGAAAGATGATATGCCTGTTCCAGACAACTGCCTTCCAAATCCTCTCGTTCCTTAAGCCATACCCTTACAGGAACCTTCATCTTTTCTTTTTCATACATCACAAACATATATCTCACATCCTTTCTTCTTCACTCTGTACGCCGTCAATGGATGACAGGGATAAATCCCGCCCTGCCGGCGCCGTGGTAATCCGTCTTACCGTTCATATATTTGCGTATGTATCTTAACTACATGCTTATAATACTCAATTTTAACATGGTTATCATTTAAAAAAAGTTGCGAACTTCCATTATTTGCTATAATATCTATACTAACGTTTCAATTGAATGTATGCTGTAAGAACAGGTGTGTCAGCTTGACAAAATAGAACCTTACATTAAAATGATAGATAAAACAGTCAGAAATCCACGGACAGGAGGGGTATATATGGCTGAATTCCAGGAATTAATCAAGAACTTTGACCGCATCCGGGACTATATGCGCCAGTTTTACGTATATGGGTTCAAGGTAAGAAATGATTTCAGCGAAAAGAGCGCCAGAACCTACGACAATGAGCGCCGGCGTATTGAGAGCTGGCTCTCCCGGTATACAAAGTCCGACTACACCTCAAAGGGAAAGCATGTCTACATCAATGTAGACAGCAAGACCATACCCCAGAATCCCCTGTACGCTGCCTGGAAGTCCAAAAGCTTTACAGACAATGACCTGATGCTCCATTTCTTCATCCTGGACCTTTTATGGGACTGTCCTGAGGGCATGTCATCCGGCGCAGTGACCGACCTTATATCCCATAACTACGGGGTGGTTTTCGACACCCAGACCGTGCGACTGAAGCTGAAGGAATACGAAACCCTCGGTATACTGGTATCCCATAAGGACGGCAAGACCCTGTCCTACGCGCTTGCTCCTCTCATGCCCATGGAAACAGAACCGCAGCGTGTAAATTCCGGTGACATGGAACCGGATGGGACAGAGGAAGGGGAACAGAACCTGTGGCAGTGCCTCATGACAGCCGTGAAATACTTCCAGGAAGCCGCCCCCTTTGGCTGCATAGGCAGCACCATCCTGGACCGTCAGGATGAATGCAATGACCTGTTCCAGTTCAAGCACCATTTTATCGTACATACACTGGAGGACGGCGTATTGGCCGACATACTGACCGCTGTCCGCGGGAAACGCATGATTCGGTTTGAGAACAAAAGCAGCCGCAGCGGACAGGTTTCCACCCTGTCAGGGGTGCCCCTGAAGATATTTGTCAGCACCCAGACCGGGCGCAGGTATCTGTGCCTGTATCTGCCGGAGCGCCGCCGCTTCAGCAACTCCCGCCTGGATTCCATCACCCGGGTGACCCTTCTGGAGCCATGTGCATTTTATGATGAAGTACTTCGTGATTTGGAAAAGAATAAGGAGAAATGCTGGGGCGTGTCCTTTGGAGGCGGTACAAGCCGTATGGAGGAGGTCTGTATCAAGCTCTACATAGACGAGGAAAAGGAACCTTACATCCTGAACCGTCTTTACCGTGAAGGCAGGGGAGGGGAAATTATGAAGATACGTGAGAACCAGTTTCTCTACACGGGTACATTTTTCGATACCAATGAAATGCTGTCCTGGGTCAAAACCTTATACAGCTGTTATTACAATGTGGTCCGCCACATACTGGATGAAGCATGGCAAAGCCCCATCACCAGGCAGGATATGGAGGATATATGCCGTGCTTACGGATTCCAGGAAAGCGCCCTGTCCATCATCCCCAAACTGACGGACGGCACATGGGCCCTTCTGGAAGAACAGGATAAACATACCTTCAAGTCCCGTCTGGGCCATGCCGTTCCTGCGGTCCCTCTTACAAACCTCCAAAAAGCATGGCTTAAATCCCTGATGCAGGATCCCCGGTTCCAACTGTTTTTCACAGACAGACAGTTAGAACTCCTGGCCGGGGAATGGGACGGTTTGCCCTCCCTATACTGCGAGGACGACTTTTACTGCTATGACCGCTACAGGGACGGGGACTCCTATGGTTCCCCCTCCTACAGGAAGCATTTCCAGTCCGTTCTTAAGGCAATTCAGGAGGAACGTGTTCTTCTGGTGGCCTATGAGGGAAAACACGGCCGTGTCCACTCCTTTGAAACTGCGCCTTACCAGCTTCAGTATTCTTCCAAGGATGACAAATTCCGGCTCTGCTGCCTCCAGCTTCACGGAAATACGTTCAGCCGCAGCACCATACTTAATCTGGCACGCATAAAGGACTGCCATGTGACCTCAAAGTCATGCCCACCAGACCTTGAAGCCCGCTGTTTTGAACCTATCCAAAAGGCCTCGGAACCAGTGGTTCTCAAAATCAGCGGAGAACGCAACTCCCTGGAGCGGTGCATGCTGCATTTTGCCAACTATGAAAAGCACACGGAATATGACGCGGAAAATAAATGCTGGATCTGTTCCATCCACTATGATTTGGCAGATGAGACAGAACTTCTCATAGATATTCTGTCCTTTGGCCCTGTGGTCCGCGTACTTGGCCCTTCGTCCTTTGTACGGCAGATCCGCAAACGGGTCAAAAGGCAGCATGAGCTGTTTTACAGCGAGATTACATAGGGTACGCCGGGTGACTGCAGAAACCACAGCAGCGCTTCCTGCTCCAGCGCCTCCTGCCCCAGCGCCTCCTGCCCCAGCACCTCCTGCCCCAGCGCAGGACTGCGCTCCGCACAAAAATACGCTCCGCATAAAAACAGAAATAAAAACAGGATAATTGAAAAAGGATGCTGTATGGCTGTCCGGATATACCATAATACATCCGGACAGCCATACAGCATCTTTTTTATCTATCGTTCCTTATTTTCCTCTAATCTGATAATCAGATTCTTTACAAGCTCTTCCTTACTCTTAAATTCCGTCCTGACGCCAGTAATATACCGGAAAGCCTCCTCCCATTCGCCCATGGAATAGGATGACATGCTGACCGTGCGCACGGCATATATAATATCCTCAATATAAAACGAACTGTGAAGGTCCGAAAGGTACTGGCAGCCGGAGAGTTCCTGCAATCTGGCCAACAGCCCCCCCTGGGATTTATCTGGCATCATATAAAACTCCTATTCTACTTTCTGCATGTATATTTCCAATTTCTCTTGTGCAATCTATACATTGCAATTATATATGACATTTGTCGTAAAATCAAGGAAATGCAACCTATTTCTTGCATATTCCG
>PPYE01740277.1_pt1 | contig 21829 bp, 21 predicted proteins | sample 1559881 | NCBI WGS metagenome assembly PPYE01 (sample SAMN08240022, study PRJNA423297) | Human gut metagenome, whole genome shotgun sequencing project.
GCCTTGCAGCGCTGGGGCTCGTTCTGGAAGCCGCGCTCTGCGTAGAACTCCTGCTCACCGGCGGTGAACACGAACTCCTGGCCGCACTCTTTGCACACTAAAGTCTTGTCTTCGTACATGATTTTACCCTCTCTTTGAAAAGAAAAATATATTGCGTTCAGCTCTCGCTGAGTTCGCCGGAAATGAGCTGCCGTGCCACCTTGCGCCGAATACGCTGCACGGCGTTGTCCACGGACTTGGGGGGCTTGCCGACCAGGCCGGCAATTTCCCTGCATGAAAGGCCATCTAAATAGTACCCCAAAATCTTTGCTTCAAATTCGGACAGCTGTTTCCGGACACCGGCTAAAAGAGCCGCGGTATGTTCCCGGTCGATCAAAAACGTCTCAGGGTTTCCCTGGGCCAGATCGTTGGTACCGGAGGTGTAGGAATTGCTATCAAAGAAGGGCGGATCCAGAGGGACCGACTGGTTCAGCGGCGAGTGCTTATCCCGCGCTGCTGCGCGAAGAACTGAATACAGCCGGTTTCTAATGCAGACTTCTGCGAAGGTCCGGAAAGATGCCGCCTTTTCTGCGTCATACTCCCGAACGGCTTTGATGAGGCCTACCATCCCCTCTTGGGTCAGATCCTCGCTGTCGCCGCCGATCAAAAAGAACGGGCGGGCGCAGGTGCGGACCAGTCGCGTATACCGGCAGACTAAAATCTCCTCCGCTTCCCGGCTTCCAGATGCTGCCAGGCGACATAGGGACTCGTCGTCCTGCCTTTCCAAAATCTGGGATGGTTGTTCTTTCAAACTGAACATACTGTATTATACCCGTCCATCCAGCAAAATGTCAAGCAAATTATCAAAAACAGCGGGACGGATCCTCAAATTTTTAGTGATTTTATAAAATTCACCAGCCGCTGCGCCACATCAGAGGCGATTTCCTGGGTCTTTGCCTCCACCATGACGCGGATCAGTGCCTCCGTGCCGGAGGGGCGGACCAGCACGCGGCCCTCGCCGCCCAGCGCATCCTCTTCCTGCTTGACCGCCGCTTTCAGCGCATCAGAAGCCATGATCTTCTCCTTGACGCCGCCGCTGTGAGGCACTTCCACATTCACCAGCACCTGCGGATAGGTCGCGCAGCAGGAAGCCAGCTCCGAGGCCTTCTTGCCGGAGGCGGCAAGTACCTGCAAAAACTGCAGTGCCGTCACCTCACCGTCGCCGGTGGTCTCCAGCTCGGTGAAAATCGTGTGACCGGACTGCTCACCGCCGATGCGGTAATCGTGGCGCAGCATCTCCTCCAGCACATTGCGGTCACCCACAGCGGTGCAGACCAGATTCAGTCCATGGTTGCGGCAGAATTCGTGCAAACCCAGGTTGCTCATGACCGTGGCCACGATGGTATCGCCGTTGAGTACTCCACGGCGCTTCATATCCGTGGCGCATACCGCCATCACCTTGTCACCGTCGATGGTCTGGCCGTTCTCGTCCACCAGCAGGCAGCGGTCCGCGTCGCCGTCAAAGGCCACGCCGATGTCATAACCGCCCGCCACCACAGCGGCTGCGAGCTTTTCCAGATGGGTGGAACCGCAGCCGTTGTTGATGTTCACACCGTCCGGCTCCGTATGGATGAAATCCGTCTTGGCCTTAAACCGGGCAAACAGGGCGGGCGCCGTTGCGCTGGATGCGCCGTTGGCGCAGTCGCACAGGATCTTTAGACCAGAAAGATCGCTTTCAATGGTAGACGCCACGAAGTCGATATACTCCTCCCGCAGTGCCTCGCTGCCATGGTGGCAGCGGCCGATGTCTCCGCGGGTCACCTGCGCCATGGGCGCATCAGAGAGAATGTGGGCCTCGATCCGCTCCTCCACTGCATCAGAGAGCTTGTAGCCCTCTCCGCTGAACACTTTGATGCCGTTATGTTCGTAGGGGTTGTGAGAGGCAGAGATCACAATGCCAGCGTCCGCCTTTTCCCGCACGGCCAGATACGCCACGGCAGGCGTGGGGATCGTCCCCACCGGCTTGACATCACCGCCCACAGAGCAGATGCCCGCCACCAGAGCGGCCTCCAGCATATCGGAGGAAACGCGGGTATCCTTGCCGATGACCACGGTAGGCCGGCTGCCCTTGTCCTCTTTCAAGACCGTGGCAACAGCCTGCCCCACGCGGAAAGCCATCTCAGCCGTCAGGTTCTCCCCCACAACGCCCCGGATACCGTCGGTTCCAAAAAGTTTTCCCATATTAAAAGATCCTTTCCGAATAGAGTTTCGTATGATTTTCCCTCGTCCGTTTCCGGCAAAGGGATAACATTCACATTAATCCAGTGTAAGCTGATCCATGGGCGACTCCGGTGCCATGCCGCCCGGTACCGTCCGGTGCAGGTGGCGGTATGCCTTTTGCGTCACGCACCTTCCCCGGGGCGTTCGCGTGATGAAGCCCAGCTGCATCAGATACGGCTCGTAGACATCCTCCAGCGTCACGGACTCCTCTCCAATGGTGGCGGAGAGCGTCTCCAACCCAACCGGGCCGCCGCCGTAGTGATCGATGATGGCACTCATCATGCGGCGGTCCACACTGTCCAGCCCCAGCTGGTCGATCTCCAGCGCGCACAGAGCCTCGTCCGCCACCTTGGCCGTAATGATTCCGTCCGCTTTCACCTGGGCGAAGTCCCGCACCCGCCGCAGCATGCGGTTGGCGATACGGGGCGTGCCCCGACTGCGCCGGGCGATCTCATAGGCTCCCTCCGGCACAATATCCACATTTAAGATACCCGCCGAGCGGGTGACGATCTTCGCCAGTTCCTCGGGCGTATAGAGCTCCAGCCGCAGCGTCACGCCGAACCGGTCCCGCAAGGGTGCGGACAGCTGACCTGCCCGGGTAGTGGCGCCGATCAGCGTGAACTTGGGCAGATCCAGCCGAATGGAGTTTGCCGACGGGCCTTTGCCCACAATGATATCCAGGGCATAATCCTCCATGGCGGGATACAAAATCTCCTCCACGGAGCGGTTGAGCCGGTGGATCTCGTCTACAAACAGGATATCTCCCTCGCTGAGGTTGGTCAAAAGCGCCGCCAGGTCACCTGGCTTTTCAATGGCAGGGCCGGATGTGATGCGGATGCCCACTCCCATCTCCTGGGCAATGATCCCTGCCAGGGTGGTCTTGCCCAAGCCGGGCGGGCCGTGGAGCAGCACATGATCCAGCGCCTCTTCTCTTCTGCGGGCTGCTTCGATGAAAACCGCAAGGTTTTCCTTGGCCTTCTCCTGACCGATGTACTCCCGCAGTGTCTTGGGCCGCAAAGAGCCCTCCTGGGCATCCTCCTGCAAAAACGTCTTGGCTACCAGAGGCTCTTCATAAATGTCATTTCCAAAGTCGATGCTCAAAAATCGCCGACCTCCCTTTTAGTGAAAGCAGCGGATACTGGCAAAACCAAGGCCATACACCGCCAGCAGACACACCACAAAGATGACGGCGTTTTTTACCATCAGCTTCCGCTCCGCGTCCGACAAGTCCGTACCGCTCCGCTTCTTGTGCCGCAGCACCTGAAAACGCAGTCCGAACAGTGCTGCCGGCAGCGCGGCGCCGGCGGCAGCAAGTGCCAGGATAAATCCCAATGCTTTTTCGCTCATCGTTATTTCACCATCTTTTTCAGGCTCCGGCGGATGATCTCCTCCAGCGGCAGATTTTCCACATCCACGCCCTTCAGCGCCACAGCCACCTCTGCGCTGGAATATCCAAGCACAGCCAGTGCCTGCGCCGCTTCGGACGCCTTGTTTGTAAAGGAAACAGCGTTCACAGCTGCACCACTGCCGGAAAAATCCAGTCCCGTGGCAGCAGACTCCTTGGCCAGCTTATCCTTCAGCTCCAGGATGATCCGCTGGGCGATTTTTTTGCCAATGCCGGGCGCCGCAGTCAGCGTCTTTTCGTCTCCCGTGATAATGGCCATGGCCAGCGCGTCCGGTGTTCCGGTGGAGAGGATGGCCAGCGCGGCCTTAGGACCTACGCCCGACACGCCCAGCAGCATCCGGAATGTGTGGAGCTCGCTTTGCGTGGCAAAGCCATACAGATCAAACACGCCCTCACCCACATTTAAGTAGGTATACACCTTGCCTTTTTGCCCCTTCTTCAGCCGGGACAGGGTGTTATTGGTGGTCTTACAGGCATATCCTACACCGCCGCAGTCAATGACCGCCAAGTAAGGCAGCAGCTCTGCCACCGTTCCTTCCAAATAGTAAAACATGGCTTTCTCCTTAGATAGTCTCCCGCACATCGCTGCGCTGCGGGAGCCGTGAAGTAAAACTCCTTGCGTGGCAGATGGCCAGTGCCAAGGCGTCCGCCGCATCGTCCGGGCGGGGTACCGCACGCAGCTTCAAAAGCCGCCGGGTCATATCCATCACTTGCCGCTTTTCCGCTTTACCGTAGCCGGTCACGGCCAGCTTCACCTGCCCGGGCGTATACTCATACAGCGGGATGCCGCACTTTTCCGCGGCATACAAAATGACGCCGCGGCCATGGGCCACCGCAATGCCGGTGGTAATGTTGGTGTTGAAGAACAGCTCTTCAATGGAGATCACATCTGGGCGGAGTTTTCCGATCAGCTCCTCCATATCCGTGCCGATCTGGTAAAGCCGCCTGGAAAGAGGCAGTCCTGCCGGCGTGGTGATGGCTCCATAAGTCACCATGCGCACCTGTGCCCCGTTGGATTCCACCATACCAAAGCCAATGGTAGCATAGCCCGGGTCGATTCCCAAAATGCGCATGGTGCTCCTCCTCCAGTTTACATTCTTTGTTAGTATAGCAAATTTCACCGGATTGCGCAACAGAAAAAAGGGTACCCGCAAGCACGGGCACCCTTTTGCGTTCATCATTTGATCGGAATAGAGACCGGCTGTGGTGCCTGTGTCGAGCGGGAATAATAGGCTTCCAGCCACACCCGGTCCTCATGATAATCCGGCAGCGGTATATGCAAAGCAGAGTCTTCTCCCTCCAAAACGGAGAATCCCTGACTGCCCATTTCATGGGGCTGTTCGTTTTCATCGTAAAAGGTCATGGAAAACGGCTGTCTTCGGATTCCCTCCTCCACCGCAAATCGCAGTGACCATCCATCGGGATACTCCTTTGCCTCCAGCAGCTCCACCCCCTCCGGGAGCCAGGGTGCTGTCTGATTATTCAGATCGATCTCCACCCGCTGGTGGGCTTTGTCCAGCCATTCGGCACCGGTAATATGCAGGGTCAGATGTTCGCTGCGGCTGAAATAGGTGCTCTCCAGCCGGAAAGATACATTGGCCGGGGTATCTTTGTCCCCGCTGGCCACGATCCCGTTGGAGATCGCCTCGAACCGGTTCCCCTGCTCATCTTCCAGATAAAACTCCAATCCCTTCAGCCAGGCAGTATTCTTCTCCGCCCCGATGACATAGATCCGCACATGGGTGGGATACACCTCCGCCTCTGTGACCGTGAGTGTCTGCCCATCCAGCGTGAACTCTTCCTGAACGGAAATCCGCTCTCCCTGATCCGTATACGTGGGGTCGAAGCGCAGGTCAAACGTAAACTCCGCCAGCATCTCCCGCTCCGGCTCTTTTTCAGGAGAGAGCAGGTCTTCCTCATAGGACCTCTCCAAAGGGACAGGAGCATTCTGCTCCCCCGACTGTTCTCCAAAGACGGGGAACGTCATGGTAAATCCATCCGGCACGTTCCCCTCTCCATAGTCCAGTGTGAAGCGGAGCAGCGTGCCCGGCGGCTGCCGGAAATCCGCCCCCAGAACGGAGCATCGCTGCACCGGAGAAAAGATCGGCATATCGGCAGAGAGATACGCATACTCCCCCTCCAGCGTAAAGAAAATGTTCACCTGCTTTTGGTCCACGATCACATATTCCACCGTGGCAGTGATGCCGTTTTCCGTCTGCGACATTCTGATAGGCTGCACATATTGGTTCTCCACCGCAGCAGACAGGCTGGGAGACCAGGCCACCGCTTTCGCCAGTTCCCGCAGCACGGGGACTCCGCCGCAGGCGTAGGCAAAGGTGGGGAACAAATTTACCAGCAAAACAAATGCTGTAAAGCAAATCGCCAGACTCCCCGCCGGAACGCCCAGCAGCCGCCATTTGCGCCGGCATGCCTTTTCCCTTGTCTGTGCCCGCTGGAGCGTATATTCCAGCGCCGGCGGCGTCTTGTCCAGCTGCTCCAGCAGCTGCCGATACTCCTCGTTGCGCGTCATCTCATCCCCTCCTCTCCCAGATCCAGACGCAGAAGCTCCAAAGCGCGCCGCTGGCGGGTAGCCACCGTTCCCTGAGGGATCTCCAGTGCGGCAGCCGTCTCCGCCTGGGTATAGCCGGTAAAGTACCGCAGGATCACCACTGCCCGCAGCGGCTCCGGCAGCCGTTCCACCGCCTCTTTCAGCGGCAGCCGATCGTAAGCATCCGGTCCGGCCGACTCCGGCAGGGTCTCCGACGTGCTCACCCGGGAGCGGCGGCGCAGCTCCCGATGGCATTCGTTGAGCAAGATCCGGGTCAGCCATGTTTCAAAAAAGTTCTCCTGCCGCAGCTTGCGCAGGCTCCGCAGAGCCAGATACACCGCCTCGTCCACCGCCTCCAGGGCATCCGCCTCGTTGCCCAGATACAAGTAGGCAGTCCGGTACAGCCGCTCTTTCAGCCGTTGTGTACGCTCCGCAAATTCCTCTCGATCCATGCCTCCGCCCTCCTTTCTACCTATTAGAGTTCCGGGCCGGGGATTTTGTTTTCTCTTCCCTGCAAAAAAATAAAAGCACACACCCGGCCGGGACAGGTTGGTCGGGAGCGTGCTTTTTCGCATATAGCGTTTTACGCCCTTGGATGCGCTTTTTGGTAAATATCTTTCAGCTGGTTCTTTACCACATGGGTATAGATCTGCGTGGAAGAAATGTCTGCGTGGCCCAGCATCTCCTGGATGGAACGCAGGTCCGCACCGTTTTCCAGCAAATGCACCGCAAAGGAATGGCGAAGGGTATGGGGTGTAATGTCCTTCTGGATCCCCGCCTTTTCCTGATAATACTTGATGATCTTCCAAAAGCCCTGGCGGCTCATGCGCTCACCGTTCATATTCACAAACAGGGCCTGCGTCTCGTCATCGTTCACCAGGCCGGGACGGATGTTGCGGATATAGTCCTGCAGCGCCTTGACCGCGCCGTGATACAGGGGAATGATCCGCTCTCTTCCCCGGCTGGCACAGCGGATGAAGCCCGCAGCCAGGTTCACATCCCGCAGATCCAGAGAGATCAGCTCGCTGACCCGGATACCGGTAGCATACAGCAGCTCCAGCATGGCGTGGTCCCGGTAGCCCTTGGCATCCACGCACTGGGGCTGATCCAAAAACAGCTCCACTTCCTTGGCTGTCAGGATCTCCGGGTACTTACGCTCCGCCCGGTCCGCGGAGATGCCCTTTGCCGGATTGACCTCCACATCTCCCGCTGTCAGCAAAAAGCCGTAAAAAGACTTGATGGACGCCAGAAAACGGGTGACCGATGCGGCGGATTTTCCATGCCGGTGCATCCAATCCATATAGTCCCGCACCATGCCGCTGTCTGCCTGGCGCAGGGTATGCCCGCGTTCAGCAAGATACTGGGAGAACTGTGTTACATCCCTCAGATAGGAACTGACGGTGTTTTGCGAAGCATGTCTTACCCCCTGCAAATACGCGCCATACCGGGAAATATCCTCCTCGGGCATCGTACCGTCCCCCTTTCATCCTCAAATCAAGATCCGTTCCAGGACCAGCCGCAGTAAATACGGCGGCAAAAACAACTCCACACACACGCCGGCCAGCAGCACACCGCATACAGCGGCAAACCGCAGCCAGCCGCTCCGGCCGCACACCGGCGGCACAGACCGCCTGCCGCTCCCAACAGACAGGCGGGACGCCGCCAGCCCCCACGAGGGCGCCGCCAGCAAAAAAAAGCACGGCATGGTCACCATGCACCGAAACCCAAACACCGCCAGAGCCAGCAAAACGCCGTCCTCTCCAAACGCAGCTGTAAAACAGCAAACCGAAAACGAGAGGAAAAAACCAAAGACGGCCGAAACCGCCGGCAGGAGCACCACGCCGGCAGATACAAACCCCAGCACAAACGCCGCCACAGGATAGCGGAAATAAATGACGAGCGCAGACAGCAGCGTCTTTGCCTGCCGTCCTTCAGACCCAACCTGGACAAATCCCGTCAAATACTGTTCCAGCTCTGTTCCTGTACGCTCCGGAACGGAGCGGGCCAGAACCTGTCCCAAAAAAACGCCCGCTAAAAAAAACACTGCCAGCAACACCAGACGGGGCAACGGAGCCCCTTCTTGTCCGCCGGAAACACGGATCCGACCCTGTCCTTTCAACCGCCTCACCTCCATGCCACCTTATGCGGCAGGCAGGTCTCTTATGCCAGCGGTTGACGTAAATCCTTGATTATTTTAATATAGTGCAATTTGCTCGATTTATCAAGGAATTTGCGAAAACTTCTCCTTTTTTGTAATTTATGACAAAATATTATGTAAACATTTTTATGTCAACTTTACAAACCAAGCGTCCAACGAGGCGCTTTTCCTCCTCCAAACCCCAGATCCTGTACCAAAAAGCAGCGGATAGCACATATTTGTTGGGTTGTACCCTTCCTCCGTTTAAAAGCAGCGCGCGGCGGCGGCAAATGGTCCATTTCCATTTGCCGCCGCCATTTTTGTCGAAACTTACAATTTGCGCCGCTGCGTTCTCCCCCGCACTCTGCGTCCCGGCCGCCTGCCAGCCAGTCCGGCAAGCAGTCCGCCCGCAGCGCAGCAGGTCAGCAGGACTACCGCACCGGCCCCGATCCCCTCTTCCCAAGTCAGTCCTACCGCCACCATGCACAGCGCCAGTCCTCCGGCCACTGCCAGCGCTCCACTCATGGGCGGCCAGCTCCCCTTCCGGGCACTCAGCAAGCCTCCCGTAAACGCCGCCGCAGCGCAGGCTCCTCCCATTGCAGGCAAGGCCGCCTCCTCCCCTACCGTTCCGCGGACTGTCAAAAGTGCAACCAGGGCCACCAATCCCGTATAAAGCCCCAGCGTCAGCAGCAGTCCCCGCAGCGGCCATACCCACTCTGCCGTTTTCTTCCGTTCCTTTCCCATAAAAAAACCTCCCCGGGCATAAGCTCTGATACGAGCTTATGCCCGGGGAGGAACCCTTTAGACCTTGTCAGTCCTTCTTCTCCTCTTCGGCAGGCTTTTCCTCCACGGGAACAGCCTTCTCCACCACAGGAGACTCCTCTTCCTTCTTTTTCTTCTTGTCGTTGACCGGCTGATCGCTGGCCTGAACGCCAGTAGTGGAGATAGCCCACTTGGTGATCTCCATACGGACGCGGTCCTCGCTGGTCTCAATCACCAGCGTGTCCTTATTCACCATGACCACGCGGCCGACGATGCCGCCGATTGTGGTAATGGTATCGCCCTTCTTGATGTTCTCCCGCATCTCCTGGGCCTTCTTCTTCCGCTTGTTCTCGGGACGGATCAGCAGGAAGTAGAACACCACCATCAGGACGACCAGCATCATAAGGGAAGCGCTGCTCTCGTTCATGTTTAAAAAACTCCTTTTTCCTTCGTGAATTCAGAATGACACCATTATACCAAAACCTGCCGGTTTTGCAAGCCCTTTTCTCACACTCGCTGTTCCAGAACGCCGCTGTACTTGGCACGGAATGCATCAAAGCGGTCTTCATCCAGCGCCTGGCGGATCTTGGCCAGCAGATCGTTGTAAAAATAAAGATTATGCAGCACCGCCAGACGCAGTGCCAGCACCTCGTCCGCCTTGAACAAATGCCGTATATAGGCACGGGAATAATTCCGGCACAGGGGGCAGCCGCAGCTCTCGCTGACCGGGCGGGGGTCCTCGGCGTACTTTTCGTTGAGGATGTTGACCGTTCCCTCCCAGGTAAAGAGCTTGCCGTGGCGGCCGTTCCGGGAGGGCATGACGCAGTCGAAGAAGTCCACGCCCCGGCTGACCGCCTCGATGATGTTGCTGGGCGTTCCCACGCCCATCAAATAGCGGGGCTTCTCCTTGGGCATATGGGGCTCCACCGCGTCAATGATCTCATACATGACCTCCGCAGGCTCTCCCACCGCCAGACCGCCGATGGCATAGCCATCGCAGTCCAGCTTGGCGATCTCCTCCATGTGCCACACGCGAAGATCCGCAAAGGTAGCGCCCTGGTTGATGCCGAAGAGCATCTGGTGGGGGTTCACCGTCTCCGGCAAGGCGTTGAGGCGGTCATGCTCCGCCTTGCACCGGGCAAGCCACCGGGCCGTCCGCTCACAGCTGGCCTTGGCATACTCATAGGTGGCAGGGTTCTCCACGCACTCGTCAAAGGCCATGGCGATGTCGCTTCCCAGATTGGACTGGATCTGCATGGACTCCTCCGGTCCCATGAAGATCTTGCGTCCGTCGATGTGGGAGGAGAAGTACACCCCCTCTTCCTTGATCTTCCGCAGAGAAGCCAGGGAGAACACCTGGAATCCGCCGGAGTCTGTCAGGATAGGACCATCCCAGTTCATGAACTTGTGCAATCCGCCCATCCGCCGCACCAGTCCATCGCCGGGACGCAGATGCAGGTGGTAGGTATTGCTCAGCTCGATCTGGCAGCCCACTTCCTTCAGGTCCTGGGCACTGACGCCGCCCTTGATGGCCGCCTGGGTGCCCACATTCATGAATACGGGTGTCTGCACCACACCGCCGTGGGCACAGGTGAACTGGCCGCGCCGGGCGCGGCCCTGGGTCTTGATGACTTTGAACATACGTCACTCTCGCTTTATCAGATTATCGCCGTTCCGGCGAGGATTCAGTACAAAAACATGGCGTCGCCGAAGGAGAAGAACCGGTAGCGCTCCCGTACCGCCTCGTTATAGGCGTTCAGGATATGCTCTCGGCCCGCAAAGGCGGACACCAGCATAATGAGGGTGGACTCCGGCAGGTGGAAGTTGGTCACCAGAGCGTCCATCACCTTGAACTTGTAGCCGGGATAGATGAAGATATCCGTCCACCCCGCCGCAGGCTCCATATGCCCATCCTCCCGGGCAAAGCTCTCCAGCGTGCGGCAGGAGGTGGTCCCCACACAGATGCAGCGCCCCCCCGCGGCCCGGGTCCGGTTGATGAGGTCCGCCGTCTCCTGCGAGATCACGCAGTACTCGCTGTGCATGGGGTGAGACTCGATATCGTCCTCTTTCACAGGCCGGAACGTGCCAAGGCCCACATGCAGCGTCACATAGCCGATGCCAACGCCCATGGCGGCGATCTTCTCCAGCAGCTCCGGTGTAAAGTGCAGTCCCGCCGTAGGCGCCGCCGCGCTGCCGACCACCTTGGAATATACGGTCTGATACCGCTCCCGGTCCTGCAGTTCCTCCTTGATGTAAGGCGGCAGCGGCATTTTTCCCAGCCGCTCCAGTACCTCCAGGAAAATCCCCTCATAGTCAAAGCGCACCAGCCGGTTGCCGCCGGGCAGTTCCTCCGTGACTTCCGCCGTCAGTTCCCCATTGCCGAAGGAAAGCCGCGTCCCCGGCTTCATCTTCCGCCCCGGACGCACCAGGCACTCCCAGATCTTGTTCCCCCGGTCGATCAGCAGCAGCACCTCGCAGGCACCGCCGCCCGGCAGCCGCTGGCCCAACAGACGGGCCGGCAGCACCCGGGAGTTGTTCAGGATCAGGCAGTCCCCCGGCTTCAGAAAGTCCGGCAGCTCGTAAAAATGGTGATGCTCCAAAGCGCCGTCCGAACGGCGCAGCGTCATCAGCCTGGACGCATCCCGCCGTTCCAGCGGCGTCTGGGCGATCAGTTCTTCAGGAAGCTCATAATTAAAATCACTGGTTTTCATCTGTTTCCTCACTCAATGGTCACATCAGTATAGTAAAACGAAAGGATATCCTCATAGCTGTACCCGTTCTCCGCCATGGCCTTGGCCCCGTACTGGCTCATGCCCACATGGTGGCCGTTGCCCGTACCGGTGATGACGAACAGGTCTCCGCTGCCGGAAGAGGTTCCGCCGGAGGCGGCCTCCAGCGCCACAGTGCCCGAGTCGGTCACCGCGCACCAGCCGCTGCCCGGAAGCTTGGTCTGCTGGCCGCCGGCGGTGATCACCGCCGCGCCGGACAGGCTGTCGATCCAGTTGGATGCACTGTTGACGCAAAAGCCGCTGCCGCTGGTTTCCCCGCTGCCGCCGCTGATGGTAAAGTTCAGGCTGCGCACATTCTTCCCATAAGTAGTGGAGTAGAACGCATTGCTGCAGGCCTGTCCCGTCACCGTCAGAGTCTTGCCGCTGGTATCGGTGAACACCACCTTGCTCACATTGCCCAATGCGGTCCGTTCCGCCACATATACATCCGCCACGGTCCCAATGGTATAGCCGCTGTTTTGCAGCACCCAGGTCAGCTCTGCCGGGGTGTAGGTCACCGTGTAGCTGTAATTGGGGATGGAGATAAGGGACTCATAGGGGTCCTTTTTCCCCTGAAGGTACGGCACATCACCGCCCCAGACGTTCTTGGCATCCTCCGTGGCGCCGCCGTCTGAGGAGTGGTACACGGCTTCGATCAGTTCCCCGTCGTACCAGATGCAGACCCCTTCGGTATTGTCCACTGCCTCATTGCTGCGGTCCGTGGCCGTATTGACGCCGTTATACACCTGGCAGCAAATGGCACCGCACACATCAAAGTCATAGCTTGCGTGCTTGGTGTTCCGGCAGGCAAATGTGCGGGCACAGACCGCCTGGGCCTCCAGCGCCGCAAGGGGCCAGTCCCCGTTCATCTCGTAGGGCACCACGCCCTTGACGTAATCCTCCAGATCCACCACATTGATGACCCGCAGGTTCCCGCCATCCGGCCGGACATACTCAAAGCCGCCGTTGTACTTATAGCCCTTGAACCAGGTCTCCGCCTTCTCTCTCCGGCCAGCCTGGGGCATCACGCCCAGAGACTCGCTGCCGCCGTAGTCAAACTCGTACAAAATCTCCGTGGATCGCGTCCGGGTGATGAGAATGGCGTCATCAGAGGAGCGCACCGCCTTGCCGCCCAGATCGTCCGCCGCCCGATTGGCCTCGTTTTTTGAATCGTAGCACCCCGTGCGCACCGCATAGGTCCCGTCCAGGAAAACCGTCCAGCCGTCGGCCTCACGGGCAGCATCCTCCGCCTCTTCGAAGTCGTCATATTCATCCAGCTCCACATGCCACGGCCCCAGATGGGTCCCATTCCCCGTCGCGGAATATTCCCCAGAGGAGCTGACATATATTGTACCCGCGGCAGTCATGGAGATACTGGTCTCATCGGTCCAGCCAAGGGACACGAAGTCCCGTCCGTCTTCAAAATAACCCAGCTCATAGCCGGAGCCCACGGCATTTTCCAGGTTGGCCGAGAACATGGCGCTGGAGCCATATCGCAGCCCCACCCGCAGTGTCTCTTTCGTCGCCGCATCCGCGCTGGCGGTATTCAGAGCAAAAAATGTCACAACACAGGCAAGTGTCAAAATTGCTTTTTTCATGCATCCTCCCCATGGCATCCAGCTTGACGGGAACGGGAAAGTATGCTACCATACATACAAATGTCCGCCCCATATGTACAAGTTAAATCAGTTTCCAATGTGAAACATTATAGTACAATTCCGCGGCACATTCAACCAAAAATCGACAGGGCCGCCCCCGCGGGCGCCCGGCAGGAGGAACGCACTATGGAACAGTATAAAGTGGGCGTAATCGGCTGTACCGGCATGGTGGGACAGCGGTTTGTTACATTGATGGAACATCACCCCTGGTTCCGCCTCACTGCGCTGGCAGCCAGTGCCCGCAGCGCCGGAAAGACCTACGCCCAGGCCGTGGAAGGCCGCTGGGCCCTGGATGTGCCCATGCCCAAGGAGGCAGAGTCCCTGGTGGTGCTGGACGCGGAGGCCGATGCGGAAAAGCTGGCAGGTATGGTGGATTTCTGCTTTTGTGCAGTGGATATGAAAAAAGAGGAGATCCGGGCACTGGAGGAAAAGTACGCCAAGCTGGAGTGCCCCATCGTCTCCAACAACTCCGCCCACCGCTGGACAGATGATGTGCCCATGGTGGTGCCGGAGATCAACGCCGAGCACATCGCCGTCATCGATGCCCAGCGCAAGCGTCTGGGCACAAAGCGGGGCTTCATCGCCGTCAAGAGCAACTGCTCCCTGCAAAGCTACGTACCCGCCCTGCATCCTTTGAAAAAGTATGGGCTGGAGCGGGCGCTGGTGTGCACCTATCAGGCCATCTCCGGTGCCGGAAAGACCTTTGCACGCTGGCCGGAGATGGTGGATAACTGCATCCCCTTCATCGGCGGCGAGGAGGAAAAGAGCGAACAGGAGCCCCTGAAGCTCTGGGGCCACATCGAGGACGGAAAGATCGTCAAGGCCGAAGGCCCTTCCATCACCGCCCAGTGCTTCCGGGTGGCCTGTCAGGATGGCCACATGGCGGCGGTGTTCATGAAGTTCGCCGATGGCAAAGCCCCCTCCATGGACCAGATCAAGGCTGACTGGGCCGCTTTCCGGGGCCCTGCCCAGGAGCTGGACCTCCCCTCTGCCCCCAAGCAGTTCCTGCACTACTTTGAGGAGGAGAACCGCCCCCAGACCCGTCTGGACCGGAACCTGGAGCACGGCATGGCCGTGTCCATCGGCCGTCTGCGGCCGGATACCCAGTACGACTACAAGTTCGTCTGTCTCAGCCACAACACCCTGCGGGGCGCGGCGGGCGGCGCCGTGCTGCTGGCGGAGCTGCTGTGCGCCAAGGGATACATTCAGCCCCAGTAATAATCGAATCCACACCAAAGAAAGCGGATGCCCAAACCGGGCGTCCGCTTTTTTACATGAATAAAAGGAGGCTGCGATTGTGAAAACCCCACTCTTTACCGGCAGCGGCGTTGCCATCGTCACGCCATTCAACCAGGAAACAGTAGACCTGGAAGCGCTGCGGCATCTGCTGGACTTCCAGCTTCAAAACGGGACGGACGCCGTCATCGTCTGCGGCACCACCGGCGAGGCGGCCACCATGTCCTATGCCGAGCGCATGCGGACCATCGAATGCTGCGTGGAGCATGTGAACGGCCGGGTGCCGGTCATCGCCGGGACCGGCTCCAACTCCACGGAAACCGCCCGGGCCCAGTCCCGGGACGCCGCCCGGGCCGGCGTAGACGGCGTGCTGGTGGTAACTCCCTATTACAACAAAGCAAGTCAGGAGGGCCTGGTGCGGCACTACAACGCAGTGGCCGACGCCTCCCCCGTTCCTGTCATCGTCTACGATGTTCCCTCCCGCACCGGGGTAGCCATCGTGCCGGAGACTTACGCCCGTCTGGCCCAGCACCCCAACATCAACGGCGTGAAAGAGGCCGCCGGAAATCCCGGCGCCCTCCAGCGTACCCGGAACCTCTGCCCGGAGGATTTTTTCATCTGGTCCGGCAACGATGACGAGACCGCGGCCATGTGCATGCTGGGCGGAAAAGGCGTCATCTCCGTGGTGGCCAACGTGTTCCCCGCGGCCATGCACCGTCTGACCGCACTGTGCCTGGCCGGGGACTACGCCGCCGCGGGCCGTCTCCAACTGGAGCTGAAAGCGCTTTGCGACGCCATGTTCTGCGAGGTGAACCCCATCCCCGTGAAAACCGCCCTGAACCTTATGGGCTATCACGCAGGGCAGCTCCGTCTCCCCCTGTGCGAGCCCAGCGAGAGTGATCTGGATCGCATCCGCCGGACATTGGAACAATACGGGCTGCTGCCGGAAGCATAAAAGGCGCCGCCGCTGCCCGGAAGGGCAGCGGCGGCATGATGCGCACAGGCAAAAGCTCAGGCGTTTGCCTCCTGGCGCTGCTTTTCGATGTACTCATCGTAGGTGCACAGCCGGTCGATGAGCTTGCCGTCCCGGATCTCCATGATGCGGTTGGCAATGGTCTGGACAAACTCATGGTCGTGGGAGGCAAAGAGCACCACGCCCTTGAAGTCGATGAGGCCGTTGTTGACAGCGGTGATGGACTCCAGGTCCAGGTGGTTGGTGGGCTGATCCAGCACCAGCACGTTGGAGCCGAAGAGCATCATGCGGGAGAGCATGCAGCGGACCTTCTCACCGCCGGAGAGTACCTTGACGGGCTTGAACACGTCGTCTCCGGAGAAAAGCATCCGGCCCAGGAAGGAGCGCTTGAAGGACTCTGTGCTCTCCTCCGCCGTGTTGCCGGTGTACTGGCCCAGCCAGTCCACCAGGTTCAGATCACAGTCGTTGAAGAAGGCGGAGTTATCCAGGGGGAAGTAGCTGGTGGTGATGGTAGTGCCCCACTTGAAGGTGCCCTCATCGGGCTCCAGCTCCTCCATAAGGATCTTGAAGAGGGTGGTCTTGGCGATCTCATCCTCGCCCACGAAGGCGATCTTGTCGCCCTTGTTCACCCGGAAGGACACATTGTCCAGCACCTTGCGGCCGTCCACGGTCTTGGAAAGGCCCTCCACCGCCAGGATCTCCTTGCCGGGCTCCCGGTCCATGGTGAAGCCCACGAAGGGATAGCGCCGGGAAGATGCGGGCATCTCCTCCACCGTCAGCTTATCCAGGAGCTTGCGGCGGGCGGTAGCCTGCTTGGACTTGGACTTGTTGGCGGAGAAACGGGCGATGAACGCCTGCAATTCCTTGATCTTCTCCTCGTTCTTGCGGTTCTGGTCCTTGATCATCCGCTGCATGAGCTGGCTGGACTCATACCAGAACTCATAGTTACCTACGTACATCTTAATCTGGCCGTAGTCCACGTCCACGATGCTGGTGCAGACGGTGTTGAGGAAGTGGCGGTCATGGCTGACCACGATGGTCAATGCCTCGCAGTCCATAAGGAAGTCCTCCAGCCACTCGATGGCCTGGATGTCCAGGTGGTTGGTAGGCTCGTCCAGCAGGATGATGTCCGGCTTGCCGAACAGCGCCTGGGCCAGCAGCACCTTCACCTTTTCCTTGGCGGTGAGACTGCTCATCTCGCTGTACAAAATGTCGTTGGAGAGGCCCAGGCCCTGGATCAGGCGGGAGACATCGCTCTCGGCCTCCCAGCCGCCCATCTCGGCAAACTCCGCCTCCAGCTCGCTGGCCTTCACGCCGTCCTCGTCGGTGAAGTCCTCCTTTTCATAGAGGGCGTCCTTCTCCTTCATCACGTCGTAAAGATGCTGGTTGCCCATGATGACCGTGTCCAGCACCGTGTAGGCATCGTACTGGAAGTGGTCCTGCTTGAGGATGGACATGCGCTCTTCCTTGGGAATGATGACCTCGCCGGTAGTAGGCTCCAGGTCGCCGGAGAGGATACGCAGGAAGGTGGACTTGCCCGCGCCGTTGGCGCCGATGATACCATAGCAGTTGCCGGGGGTGAACTTCAGATCCACGTGCTTGAAGAGGGTCTGCCCGGAAAAGTTCATGCTGACGTCGTTGACTGTGATCATGTTGGTTCCTTTCTTGAAAAAAGTTTCAAAAACGCCAGAACAGGCGCGGCGCAAAAGCGCCGCGTCTGCCCTGTTCTTTTATTCTTCCATCAAGGCCTTGTGATAGACCTTCTTGCCCTTTTTGATGATGGCGCCGTCGCCGCAGCAGTCCTTGCAGCTGAACTTGGCCTCAATGTCGCCCACCTTCTGGCCGCAGACACTGACGCCGCCCTGCTGCACCAGACGCCGGGCCTCACCCTTGGAGGCTGCCAGACCGCACTTGACCAGAAGCGTCAGGATGTCGATCTCGCCGGACTCGGAGAAGTCTGCCCGGCACAGCTTCGTGCAGGGCATGTTGGCAGAATCGCCGCTGCCGCCGAAGAGGGCCCGGGCAGCTTCCTGGGCCTTGGCAGCCTCTTCCTCGCCGTGGACCAGCTTCGTCAGCTCGTAGGCCAGGATCTCCTTGGCAGTGTTGAGCTGGCTGCCCTCCCACTTGTCCATCTCGTCGATCTGCTCCAGAGGCAGGAACGTGAGCATGCGGATGCACTTCAAAACGTCCGCGTCGCCCACATTGCGCCAGTACTGGTAGAACTCGAAGGGAGAGGTCTTGTTGGGGTCCAGCCACACGGCGCCGGAGGCGGTCTTGCCCATCTTCTTGCCCTCGGAGTTCAAAAGCAGCGTGATGGTCATGGCATAGGCGTCCTTGCCCAGCTTGCGGCGGATGAGCTCCGTGCCGCCCAGCATATTGCTCCACTGGTCGTCGCCGCCGAACTGCATGTTGCAGCCCAGGGTCTGGAACATATGATAGAAGTCATAGGACTGCATGATCATATAGTTGAACTCCAGGAAGCTCAGGCCCTTCTCCATGCGCTGCTTGTAGCACTCGGCCCGCAGCATGTTGTTGACGGAGAAGCACGCGCCCACCTCCCGCAGGAGATCCACGTAGTTGAGCTTTAAGAGCCAGTCGGCGTTGTTGACCATGATGGCCTTCCCCTCGCCGAATTCAATGAACCGCTCCATCTGCTTTTTGAAGCACTCACAGTTGTGCTGGATGGTCTCCGGCGTCATCATGGAGCGCATGTCCGTGCGGCCGGAGGGGTCGCCAATGTAGCCGGTGCCGCCGCCGATCAGGGCGATGGGCCGGTTGCCGGCCATCTGCAGCCGCTTCATGAGGCAAAGAGCCATAAAGTGGCCCACATGCAGGGAGTCCGCCGTGGGGTCAAAGCCGATATAGAACACGGCCTTGCCGTTGTTCACCAGCTCCCGGATCTCCTCTTCGTCCGTCACCTGTGCGATCAGGCCGCGGGCCTTCAGTTCTTCGTAACAAGTCATGGTCATTCTCCTCCACCCATTAAACAGTTTCTACGGAATTTATGGTCGATTTTCTGCTTTTTAATACATTATAAACCAGCACGCTGGCAATGACGATGCCCGCGCCCACCAAAGCGAAGCGCCCCACGCTCTCTTTGTAGAATACCGCCACCAGCACAGGGTTGAGCACCGGCTCGATGCCGGAGATCAAGCTGGCTGTCACCGGCGGCGTGGTTTTCAGTCCGATGCACAGCAATACGTAGGCAACGCCAACCTGGAACGCACCCAGGATCACAAGGCTCACCAGAGCCGTGGCAGTGAACTCCGTCTCCCGGAAGAGGAACGGCAGTCCCGTCAGCGCCGAGAGCACATCCCCCCAGAACACGGAGGAAATGGCGTCCGAGTCCGGCAGATCATTTAAAAGGAACACGCCCGCATAGCTGACGCCCGCCAGCAGCGCCATGGCGTTGCCGGCTCCTCCTCCCATTTCCAGGCTGTCCAGGAAGAAAAAGAGGATGCCGCCGAACACCGCCGCGCAGGCCCCCAGGTCCAGTTTGTCCGGCCGGCGGCGGAAAAACACTCCGGAAAAGACGATGACGAAAATGGGTGCCGTGAATTGCAGCACGATGGCGTTGGCCGCGGTGGTCATCTTGTTGGCCAGGGAGAAAAACGCGTTGGTGCCGAACACCGCCAGCGCCCCCAGCAGCACCCACCGGTTCAGCTTTAACCGGTGGCGGGTGACCGCCAGATATGTGCCGATGACCACCAGAGCGATGGCCGTGCGGCCGCCGTTGATGGCCATGCCGCCCCAGGGAATGACCTTGATGCAAAGCCCGCCTACACTGTACAGCAGAGCAGCCAGAAACACGAACAGCGTGCCTCTGCGTTCTTTCTTCAAACCGCAACACACTCCTTGCTCCGGGCATAGAAAACGCCCCCGTCCCGGCAGGGGACAGAGGGCGAACATGCTTCGCGGTACCACCTCTGGTTCGCCGCCTCCTCACGGAGCGCGGCCTCGGGCCGTGCCAACACACGGCGGCGCGATAACGGGCGCACCCGGAGCACGCCTACTGGGCCAAAGGGCCGTTGGGGTGCCAGCTCCAAGGGGTATTCACCGCCGGGCCCTCTCCCCCTTCCACCAACCGGGGGCTCTCTTTGCAGCGCCGTGACGACTACTCTTCCTTTTCCTCGCTGTATACGGGTGGGATTATATCCGATTCCAGTGAAAATGTCAAGAGCGGGCCGTCTGGGCTCTGGAGAAAATGCATGGTTCCCCCGTCTCCCCCACTCTTCCACCCAAGGCCCCAGCTCATTTTTCGTGCAAAAGTGAGCAAAAGCCCACCTGGCGAAACAAAAAACGGCCGACGAAAGTCAGCCGTTTTTTCTATATCATGCCGCCGCCCGGATGCCCAGCGCCCTGCCCAGCAGCACGCCGCCCAGGCACAGCCCCAGACTCAGCGCCATGTACGCCCCGCCCGCGGCCACGCGGCCGCTCTCCAGCAGGGTCAGCGCCTCCAGGGAAAAAGTGGAGAACGTGGTAAAACCACCGCACACGCCCGTTTTCCAGAACAGGATCTGGTTGGGCGTCATGCCGCCCGCGCTCCCATAACCCACCACAAAGCCGATGAGCACTGCCCCCAGCAAATTGGTGACCAATGTCAGCACGGGAAAGCCGGCCTGTACCGGCAGCAGACTGACAGCATAACGTCCCGCCGCACCCAGAGCGCCGCCGCAGGCCACAAAGAAAAAGCCCGTCATGGATGTACCTCCAGCCCGGCCCGGTAGGTCTCTGCCTCATCCAGCAGCTCGCCGGCGCTCTCCAGCAGCGCGGGCGTCACCTTGGCACCGCCGGTGATGCGGGCCAGCTCCGCCATGCGGCGCTGGCGGTCCAGCAGCACCACCTTTGTATAGGTACGGCCGTCCCGCTCCCCCTTCTCCACGGAGAAATGGGTGTCCGCCATGGCGGCCAACTGGGGCAGATGCGTCACGCACAGCACCTGCTTGCGGCGGCTCACCTGGGCCAGCTTTTCCGCCACCTTCTGGGCCGCCCGGCCGGATACGCCCGTATCCACCTCGTCAAACACCAGCGTGCCCACGGACTCCTGCTCCGCCAGCACGTTCTTCAGCGCCAGCATGATGCGGGCCAGCTCACCGCCGGAGGCAATGCGGGCAATGGGCCGCAGGTCCTCGCCCACATTGGCGGACATGAGGAAGCGCACGGTGTCGCACCCGTCCGCTCCCGGCTCCCGGGGGGAAAAGTCGATGGCAAAGCGCACCTTGTTCATATCCAGGTCCCGCAGTTCCCGGAGGATACGGGCCTCCAGCTCCGCGGCGGCAGCTTTGCGCGCCGCCGTCAGCGCCGCGCCAGCCTCCTCCACCGCTTTGCGGGCACTGGCCAGCTGCTTTTCCAGGCGGACCAGGGTGTCGTCCGCCGTCTCCATGGCGTCCAGCTCCGTCCGGCACCGGTCCAGATAGGCAAGCATATCCTCCACCGTGGCGCCGTACTTCTTTTTCAGCCGGTACAAAAGGTCCGTCCGGCTCTCCACCGCGTCCAGCTCCGCCGGAGAGAAGTCAAAGCTCTCCCGCAGGTCCCGCACGGTCTCTGCGATGTCATAGGCCTCGCTGCGCAATGCGCCCAGCCGCTCATAGAGCCGTCCCATCTCCTCGCCCAGCGTGCGGATGCCATAGAGGGCCTCCTCCGCGTCCCGGATGGCGCTGACTACGCCGCCGCCCTCCTCGCCGCCGGAGAGGCAGTAATCCGCCCCGGACAGGGCGGAGAGATACTTCTCTCCGTTGCGCAGGAGGTTGCGCCGCTCCGCCAGTCCCTCTTCCTCACCGGGCTGCAGCTTCGCCCGTTCCAGCTCATCGATCTGAAAACGCAGGCTGTCCATCCGGCGGGCCTTTTCCGCCTCGTCCATCCGCAGGGCGGAGATCTTCCGCTGCAGCTCCGCCATGGCGCCATAGGACGCCTGATAGGCCGAGAGCACATCTTCCGTGCGGCCGAAGCGGTCCAGGTAGGAGACGTGGCGCTCCTCGTCCAAAAGCTGCACGCCGTCGTGCTGGCCGTGGATATTCAAAAGCTCCTCGCCCACACGGCGCATCTGGGACACGGTGACCGGGCGCCCGCCTACCCGGCAAAGG
>PPYE01586125.1_pt1 | contig 21826 bp, 41 predicted proteins | sample 1559881 | NCBI WGS metagenome assembly PPYE01 (sample SAMN08240022, study PRJNA423297) | Human gut metagenome, whole genome shotgun sequencing project.
CGGCCAGCTATGGCTACTGGCAGGCCGCTGGTGATTTCACTGGCAAGATACGCGACCCCGATTCGCCAGTATAGTGTCTTTCCACAGTCATAGGAACCTGCAAGATTTGAACTTGCGACCTCTACCCCTCTCGGTTAAGCGACGGATTCCGCCCCGCCCCAGGTTCCGCATGCCCCCGTCTATTCCGGGGTGTCAGCTCCGTGTACTTTGGAGCAAGTTTCTATAATTGGTTACCGCGAAAAGTGCGGGTCACCAAGCCCAGGGCCGGAATCGAACCGACATCTACTACACCAGATCACGGTGTCGCTCTCACCATTGAGCTACCGGGGCACGGGTGCCGCCCCTCACCTGGAGGGGGAATACAAGCGAGGAGCGGCAAAAAGGATGGGGGAGAAAGGAGTGGCCCGCCCCAGCCTCGAACTGGGTAGCGGCCTTTACCGACGGGCCATATAGACGCAAAAAAACGCACCATCCCCACAACCTATTAACGCCGGTTAACGATCGACGATAACGGTTGCGCGAACAGTGCGCAGAGCGGTTAGCTTCGGGTGCAACCACCAAAACCTCTTATTTAAATTAATTTTACCACATACCAGACAGAAGATCAAGATTTTTCGGTTCTAATGCTGGCCCGCTACTACGAGTACATTGTGAGGGGCTAAACAAAGGGCGGGGGCAATAGCCTCCGCCTTTTTAGAGTTACTTATTGATATTATACGTGTATTTCATTATTCCTCTATTGCTGATCTATTGCATAATTTATTCTTAAAAGCATTGAAATTACTTGATTTATGCTTGAATGGGGTTCAAGAGGCCGCTGGTTCGAATCCAGTCACTCGGACCAAAAAGTGCTGAGATTTTGGAGTTTTCCAAATTTCTCAGCACTTTTTTATTTTACTGAATTTTAAAAAACCGTGTAACATATCATGCTATTGCTGATCTATTGCAGAATAGATTTAGAGCATATCGGTTACCCTTCTAAGGTCTTCAAAAGATACATCCTGATAGTGACGAAGCATTTCGGAAGATGTATGTCCCATAAGCTCTAGTTTATCCTTATCTGCACCCGGTACTCGCTTCATCAAAGTTGCAAAGGTGTGTCGGCAACTGTGTGGAGTATACTTGCGGCGCTTTACGCCGCCCTCGTCGATAACAGGGTTATCTATACCACATCTTTCTAATACGCCGTAAAAAAGCGCTCTATAGGCTGATATGCCGATTTGAGAGCCGTCCTTCGCACAAAATATAGGTCCGGCTATTTTGTCCTTAACTAGGCGGTCTATAATAGGCTGGATTTTAGGGGAAACAGTAACAACACGATCCCGTCCGGCGTCAGTTTTTGAGCCGCCGACAAAAGCTCTCTCAGTCCGGTTATAGTCTTTTGCATCCAAAGCCAAGAACTCAGACGGTCGAAATCCCAGATAGCAATGGCAAAGGATATAGTCTGCGCCCGAAACGCCTCCGACGGCCTGCTCAATGGCTTTTACGGCTTCCAATGGTAGTCCCTCTTTCCCCGATCCTTCTTCGCCTCCTACGATTAGATATTGCCCCATATTAAGCTTTGCCATATTACGCGGGATGGCGTATTTGTAGACCAACCCGGCCAGGGCTTTCATGTTCTCTTGTGTCCGCTTTCCTTTCCCGCAGCTATCTAGGCATTCCTGCAAATCGTCCACGGTAATGTCGGAGAGGCGTTGGTGCCAAATGGGCTTGAAATACTTGTTTGCGGCCCGATAGCAGTCCATGGTAGACTTTCCGGCGCGGTGTGTAGGCTCCCATGCCTCGTAGAGCTGCAAGAAGGTCGTGGGACGCACTTTCTCTTCCTTCCCCACTAGGGGTAGATATTCTATTGCCTCTCGTTTTGTACGGAAGCCAGATTTCGAGCGAGTGATACGCTTCGTAGTACCGTCTGGAAGCGGTTCATACCCTATTGTTTTAACCGCGATCCATTTCTTGTTTGGCAATTGGTATACAGAACCCTGACCATTACCGCGGCCTTTTGGATTTTGCCGGACATTTTGCGCTGCGCCACAACACATACAAAATTTGCTTTCATCTGGTATCTCTGCCCGACATTTTCGGCATTTCACTTGCAAAAACCTCCTATTCTTGCTAGAATAAAAGGGCAGTGAGCCCGTCAAAACTTACTGCCCTCTATGTGAGCCGTCCCTGGTGTTCCAGCACCGGGGGCGGTATTTTTATTGCGCTTTTTTCAGCTTCTCCATTTCACGGTTCAGCTTCTTCACCATAGCCTCCAGGGCGGTGATCCGAGTGTCTATGACCTCCATGTCGTCCAAGCGCTCCAGTTTTTCCAGGATGGCGCTCTGGCCCTCTGCGAGCAAATTAAACCGCTTTTCAAATTTGGTTTCCATCATCATTACGGTGTTTTTGGTGATGCGCTGTTCAGCGTCCGCGATAATGGATTGGATTGCCTGCAAATCTTTTTCGTCCAACATAGAAAGTGCCTCCTAAAATCCTACTACGTTTCTAACATTTAGGGATGATTGCGGGATTACAGAAAATTGATATGCTAGATTCGATGTAATCTCAGCTTTGTATCTGGTAAATATGTTGTGCCGGGCCTCTGCGCAGGGGAGTGAGATCCCGCAAAGTCGCGTAAGGTGTTCTGGCTTTAAGAACTTGTCATAAGAGTAGAAGAACTTGGGCGGACACACTAGGAAGCCAGCCCCCAGACGAGCCTCTTCATCATATTGGGCATATTTCTCGTTTGAATAGCCCTGACGGAAAAGACTAAAGGCTGGGTCGTTCACATGACCGTACACAATATGGGCAATTTCCTCGCTTATGGTAAAACGGATACGACCGCTTGGCTGGTTATCGTTATAGGCGATGCGGTATCGGTTTTGATAGCAGTTTACAGCCCCGTCTGTGTTGCCCCAAATTGAAAATACGGCGTTCTCTGGCAAGCCGGTCCCGCGGACAATTTCAGATAAAGACACAAGCTCAATACCTGCACTGGTACAGACCTCACCAAGCTGTACGGGAACCGTTCTCACCTTGTGGTACTTCATAAAATGGAACATTTTACTATACAGAACCTGGCGTCGTTCAGGTGTCGTCATCCTTGAAAGCCTCCGGGAACATAAATTCAGCGTATTTCCGTAAGTTCTTCGCCTGATCCGGTGTCATTTTTTGCCCAGCACGGGCAATCATACGAATATCAGGATTCTCAATCTCGCGCTCACCCTCCTGGGTGGGCGCTTTTTCTTTTTCACCTGTTAGTTCTGATACGGGTACGCCGAAGTAGTCGGCTACTTTGCGAATATTTGCATCTGTTTGACTTTTTCCTTGTTTCCATCTTGTGACCGTAGATTTTTCTATACCAATTTCAAGCGCAACAGCCGATGGAGACTTGCCAACTGAATTGCAAAGCCTCAAATAGTTGTCGTAAAACAAAATAAACCCTCCATTTTTGGTAGAAACATATAAGTTGAAAATGTTTACGAAAAGCTATTGACAGTTGCAAACGTTTGATATACAATTACGTTGTGAGTTGCAAATGATAACAAAACGCCAGGCCCCGTAGTTACCTCCCGTGTCAATTGCTTTTATGTATCTCGCAAATTCATAATAGCATATGTTGTTAACTTTTGCAACTACTTTTTGACTGATGTGGGAAGGAGAACCGCCCCGTGCGGATACACAGGGCGGCTATGGGGTTACTTACTACCTAGCATTCGGCTCCACTTAGAGCCTTTTTCTAGGTGATAAGAGAAGGCCCCATCAGGCGAGAAGTGGGATAGCGCAACGATGGCGTATCCGTCCTTCAAATACCTGTCCTTCTCCTTTTAGATTGGAGGGGTGAAATTGCCGGAGGCATGGACTGGGAATCTCATTGGGAAGATGCACAACAAGGGAATTACATATGATGACCTTGCCGAAGAAATGGGCGTAACTAAGTCTTACATTTCTATGATTCTGAATGGGAAGCGAAAACCGCCTGGAATCAGGGGCCGGATGGACACTGCGGTAAATACCATCGTTCAGCGGAGAAACGGCATCGCTGCGGACGACCTTCTTTTAGAGAATGATACCACAGAGCAAGTCCAATAAACCGGATAATAAAGCTAATTGATGATGGTAAGACGGGTCACGGAAAGGAGGCAAAATCGGTGTACGTTGCGATGTTTTTTATTGGAATAGCTGTTGGCATGGCACTTCATCGACTGATTATGGCGATGGTGCTTGAGAAATCACCGGATACCCTGTGCGCATACTGTGAGTGGCTTGGAAGAAAAAGAAGCCGCCACAAGGAGTGACGGCTTGACCTATTACTTTTTTGGCGGTTTTGGAGGTGGTGTTTTGATTTTGTATGTAGGAGATTGAGAAATCCCACGGTCATTTACAACGACTCTCCCAGATTGCTTTTGACCGGATGGTTTTGGCAAAGGGTTACTCATTTTCTAGCTCCTCCTCAATGTCAACATCATGGTTATACCAGAAATATCGCCGATTTTTTTCTTTGGCAACTATTTCAAGCCGCTTTTTGGAAGGGAAGTCAATGTCACCAGCAAAGCGATCACGGATTGAGCGCTCCTGCTGTTTCCATTCTTTGATATGAGCTCGTACTTGGCTTTCCTGTTCTGGAAGAATCTCGTATGCGCCGACATCATTCCAATAGGTGCATACTTCATCAAATAAAACTTCTTTGTCTTGGATCATGTATTTCAAGGCGGCGCGTTGCTTGGACGCTTGGGTAAGGGGCTGTAGAACTTGCAACACTTGAGCCAGCACAGCGATTATTGCCCATAAAACTGGAGCGGCATCCCAAACAGATAGCGTAACAATTCCGCCAGCAGATGCAAGCAATAAAAACCCGGAATAGGCACTACTTATTCTTCTCGCTGAGATATAGTATACACGCTCATAGTTAAGACTGTGCCCCAGTTCGACATAGTATTTAAACAGTTCTTCATTCATCGACACCACCGCCCATATTTATTATACCAAAAGACAGAAGCGGCGCAAGTGTAATCTAATTAAATGCCGACAACCAAGGGGCATAAGAAAACCGGGAGTGCTGTCACACTCCCGGCCCGGCCTCAACGACCTACCCGAACACGCTTAGTCACGGTTCTAGTAGTTTTCCCATTCGACACATGCGTAGTAGCAATAATGCGACTACCAGAGTGCAGGGCAAAAGAAGCCCGCCCCTGACGGGGCGGAGAAGGAGGGAATATAATGATCGAGTCCAAGCATGTAATAATCAATCACCTCAACAGGTGGGTGGAATCATATGACATCGTAAAAGAATGGGATTCCGACGGACATATCATCCGACAGGAAGTGGTTAATTATCGGCGCGAATGGACCTAATCACGAATCCAGCCCCGGAGTCACGAGGGAAAAATAAGCGCCCCGGCCAGTGTTGCACCACCGACCAGGGCATGACACCACGTAAGCATGCTACGAGGTATCGGAGACAGTATATCACATCCTCCGGCCTCTGGCAAGATTGGAGGATTTTTTATGACCAAAGATGGATAGCTCAACGAGAGCAGTACGAAGCGGGAGATTGAGAACCGCTTCACAAATGCACGCCGCGTCATGGACGACCTATGCCGGGCCTATTACGGGATGACGTGGGACGAGCATGAGCGGCTGCACGGAAAGGGAGGGGAAGAGAATGGCGACAATGACGCTGGATGATATCAAATCCATGGATCGGGAAATGCTCACTCCGTCCATTGTGGGGAAGATAATCGGATGTGACCCGTACTACATAAGCCTGCAAGCGAGGCAGCGACCTGAACTGTTGGGATTTCCCGTACATGTTCATGGGACACGGACGTTGGTTCCGCGAAGGGCGTTTATCCGATGGATGGAAGGAGGGAGCGCAGTATGAACGAACCAAGAAATGAACGGGAGAGGCGCGCAAAGGCGTACAGCTACCGGGCTTACCGCCGCCGGGTACAGCAGGCGCAGGCGATGGCCCAGCGGGTACAACTGGCGGTGGTTGCCGGAGCGGTGCTGGTGCTGGCTATTCTGGTGGCGGTTAGCCTATGAAGAAACAACTGATCGTGACCACCGTATACCTGTTCTTTTTGTTGGCACTGGTTGCACTAGTTGAAATCGTCTGGAACCAAGAGCCGGAGCAGCCAGCCATTGAGACCCCGGCGGCAACCACCACCCCGTCCCCCACGCCCACTGGCCCGCTCACCATCCAGATCACCGGCCTGGAGGGCGCGGAGAGCATCGACGATGTGTGGGCGATCATCACTATCCCGGAGCAATAAAAGCGCCGCTCCCCGGTGTGCGAGACCGGAGGGCGGCAAAAAGGAGAATAGAATGAAATCTATCATCATTAAAACATATCCTGCACCAGAAAGCAAGTGTGAATTGGTGCGATTACAGAAGGATGCGAATGATGTCGTAGCTTCCCTACAGAGGTGCTCTGGACTCACAAAGGCCTATATCGTTTCTGAAATCATTCGACAGGCCGCTCCTTATGTGGAGTTCAAGTTACAGGAGGTAACATTCAGTTATGAACCCGATACAGAATCCTGATGCGCAGGCCCGCCCTCCGGTTTCACATTGTGGACGGTGTGACGGAGAGGTTTGGAGTGACGAGCCAATCTTCCAGTGGGATGGACAATGGATTTGTCTGGATTGTTTCAAAGATGCTATTAAGGCAATGCTGGAAGACGACCCGGTTTTGCTTGCCTATGAAATGCAGGTAGAGGTGGTGAGATATATTTGAAAGCCTCTGGAAATTGCGTGACCTTTTATAAAACAGGGAAAGCAACGGTGTTGGTTCACTATCCCAATGGGGATGTTTGTTGCAGATGGTGTCCGTATGTCCGATACGACGAAAGTCTACGGCGGCACCGCTGCTTATTCACTGGTGAATACCTCCCGTTCCCGTTAGAGACACGGGGAAATGAATGCCCGGTTATTTTAGAGGAAGGAGAAACAGAATGGGGATCCCAGTGATGGTATATGGACAGAGTGGGTCAGGAAAATCTACCAGTCTGCGTAACTTTCTGACTGACGAGGTTTGTGTAGTCAATGTCAGCGGGAAACCGCTTCCCTTCAAGACAAAAATCAAGACATACAACTGTGACGACTACATGAAAATCGACACAGCAATTAGGACTGCCCCTGCCAAAGCGATTGTAATTGACGACGCTACATATCTGATGACCAATGAATTTATGCGTGGAGCTAAAACGACCGGCTACCAGAAGTTCACGGATATGGCACTGAACTTTTGGACGTTGATTCAAACAGCGATCCGACTCCCCGATGACAAAGTAATTTATTTCATGGGTCATGTAGACCTTGACCAGAACGGGAACGAGAAATTCAAGACTATTGGTAAACTGCTGGACGAAAAGGTCACCCTGGAAGGGCTGTTTACTGTGGTGCTAAAGACAGTCGTAACCGACGGGAAATACCAGTTTTCCACACATACAAACGGAGCCGATACGGTCAAGTCACCAATGGGCATGTTCTCTGAAAACCTGATTGATAATGACTTGAAGATGGTTGACAGCGCAATCCGTGATTACTGGGGCTTGTCCCCATTGAAAAATGAGGAGGAACACAAATGAGACAGTATTCTGATGTAAAGGCCGCTCCCAACAAAGCCCGTGAAATTATCCCTGCCGGCGGATATGTGGCGAAGGTAAATGCAGCAGTAGTCGAAACTACAGATTATGGGGATCGCCTTATTATTTATTTCGATGTAATCGAGGGCGATTACAGAGGATTCTTCCAGAAGGACTATTCTGAGCAAAACCGAGAGGACAAAAAGTGGCGCGGAATCTACCGCATGTATCTTCCCAAAGATGACGGCTCTGAAAAGGACTCCTGGAGCAAGCGGACTCTTGGAAATGTGATCTGGTCATTTGAGGCAAGTAACAATGGCTACCACTGGGATTGGAATGAATCTGTCCTGAAAGATAAGCTGATCGGTGTCCTTTTCCGAAACAAGGAGTGGGAGTACAACGGACAGACTGGTTGGACTACTGAATGCTGTGCCGTTACAGACATTGAAAGCATCCGGGCCAATAAGTATAGGACTCCCAAGGACAAGCCCTTGTCTAACAAAACGCCCGCCGGGTTCACTGACCTTTCAAATGAGGAAGATAAAGACCTTCCCTGGGTAATGAACTAATGCACCCGTGCAACGTGAACGCGGCCCTCAGTAGCATGACGGTTCTAGTCGATACAAGGGAACAGGATACGCCAAGCGCCAGGCGGCGCATGAAGCAAATCGGAGTCCCGATTGAGAGGGTTGCCCTCTCTTTCGGGGATTACTCCACAAAATGCAATGTCATAGATCTGAGAGACCAAGTTGCTATTGAGCGAAAGATGGACTTAGATGAACTATGTGCTTGTTATGGAAGAGACCGCAGCAGATTTACACGGGAATTTGAACGCGCCAAAGAATCCGGAGCAAAGTTATACATGCTGGTGGAAAACGCAGATTGGGAAAAGGCGTACAAAGGAGATTACCGGAGCCGGATGTCGTCCGCGTCTTTGGTAGCCAGTATGCAAGCATGGCTTGCCCGCTACAATTGCCAGATTCTTTTCTGCGCCTCGCAGACAAGCGGGAGGCTCATTCATGACATTTTATTCCGAGAGCTGAAAGAACGGCTGGAGGCCATTCCGGATGAAGATTGCGGATGAAATCAAATCTCTGGTTACGATGCAGCAGGTCGCCGAATTTTATGGTTTTCAGGTGGGGCGGTCAGGGTTTATATCCTGCCCGTTCCACACTGGGGATCATACAGCCAGCCTAAAAATCTACGATGGCATCGGAGGCTTCCATTGTTTCGGATGTGGCGCTCATGGCAGTGTAATTGATTTTGTGATGCTGCTGTTCAACTTGAACTTTCAGCAGGCCGTCCTCAGACTTAACGCGGATTTCCATCTGGGGATATCCAGCAAAAAACCAAACAGGTCTGAACGTTCTAAAATCTTGGAGGAACGGAAAGTTGAGCAGTGGGGCAAGGAGCAAGCAGAGGCCAATTTCCAGCGAATGATTTCAGAAATGAGATACTGGGAAGAGGCGCAGGAAGTCTTCCAACCGGTCAAAACAGTAAATCGCGCATACTTCCATCCGTTATATGTTGAGGCCGTCAAGCGCCTCCCATACATCCGGTATTGGCTTGACGAGTTTATAGAGAAGGGAGGCAAGAAAGAGTGGAAGAAATTCCAGCTTACACAAGAGACGACTACTTGACAAGCACAGAACCATTTGAGTATTTATACGCCCACAAAGAAAATAAATTTGAGTTGAAGCAACTTCTTGGCCGCATGTCGGCCCAAGCGCAAACTGTTGGTGTTCGGAATTTAGCTGCGCTGTTTAAGGCATATTTGGAGACAGTCAGCGGATCTGTAGCGCCTGGGTTCAACAGGACAGACTTTACCGGTCAAGCGTTGGAGTTAGATTGCGGTGGATGGACGGCCACAGACACCGGAATTTACGGCACCGACAAGATGGGCTTTGAGGTCGTGGCCTGCTACCACCCCATCATGCCGGTTCAGCGGTTGGTAAACGTAGATACGCGGGAGCACAAGGTTATGCTTGCATACCGGCTTAGCCGCCGGTGGGACATTGTGATTGTGGATCGCAACGTAATTTCCGACAGCCGCTCTATCATCGGACTCTCCAAGTATGGAATCATGGTCAACAGTGAGACCGGCAAGGCCCTTGTACGATATCTGGCTGATGTGGAGCAGCTCAATTATGACCTGATCCCGGAGGTATCCAGCGTGGGGCGGCTGGGCTGGATTGAGGAATATGGCTTCTCGCCATATGAGGAAGAGCTGGTCTTTGATGGAGAGGAAACCTACCGCACTCGTTTTGAGAGCATCCGGGAGCATGGGAGCCGGGAGGCCTGGCTGGACTGCGCGAGAGCTGTCCGGTCAGGCAAAACCCCCGGCAACGTGATCGCCCGTATCGTTCTAGCCGCTTCCTTCGCCTCTGTTCTGGTGGGACCGTGCCGTTGCCTACCATTTTTTGTACACCTGTGGGGCGGATCGGAAACCGGAAAGAGCCTGAGCCTGGTTCTGGCCGCCAGCGTGTGGGCCAATCCGGAGATCGGCGTTTACATCCAGACCTTCAACGCCACGGAGGTGGGGAAGGAACTGGGAGCAGCGTTCTGCAATTCCCTGCCCCTCATCATTGACGAGCTCCAACTGGTCAAGGACAACCGGAAGGACTTCGACCGGATGATCTATCAGTTATCAGAAGGTGTGGGACGGGCCCGTGGCCGGAAGCAGGGAGGCCTCCAAAAGACACCTACCTGGAGGAACTGCGTCATCACCACAGGCGAGTTTCCCATCATTTCCGCCAATAGTGGAGAGGGAGCAGTCAACCGGACAATCGAGGTGGACTGCCACGATACCAAACTCTTTGATGAGCCGAAAAAGACCGCCACCAGCCTGTACGCCAACTACGGCTTCGCTGGGCGGGAGTTTGTAGATCACCTGATGGAGGATGGCGTGATAGAGCGCGTCCAGAAGCTCCAGGAGGACTTACAAAAGGCCATTAAGACCGGTGACACTATGGACAAGCAGACGGCATCTGCGGCCCTTATACTGGCCGCTGACAGGCTATCAGAGGAGTGGATCTTCCAAGATGGCGTTCTCCTTCAGCCAGACGATATCCGGCCATATCTGGTATCAAAAGAGACCGTCAACCAAAACGCCCGCGCACTGCAATACCTATATGACTTCATTAACATCAACCAATCCAGATTCTCGCCGGGTGCGGACGCCCACCAGGGCGAAGTGTGGGGCGATCTGGACGATGATTACGCTTATATCATTCGTTCCAAATTCGACCAGATCCTTCAAGACGAGGGTTACAATGCCTCTGCTTTCCTCGGATGGGCGAAAAACAACAACCTAATTCTTCCGGGTAAAGATGGGAAAATGACCCGAACAAAACGGATTAACGGGCGAGTTTCACGTTGTATTTGGCTCAAAATGGACAATTATTTGAATGATTTTGAGGAAAACGTAGAGGAACTATTGCCGTAATTGGGAATTCGAAGTTGTAACACCGTAACACCTTGTAACACCCTTTTTGATATGTTTCCATAAAATAAAAAAATTGCGTACGCACTTTTTAAAAAAATTCAAAGTTAAAAAATAGGTGTTACAGGTGTTACAGTTCCTCCAATCCGTTGCGGCGCAATGTTTATAGCGTAACACCAGACGTGTTACAAAACGGTTACTTAGTGTTACAAAGGAGAGGCTATGATATTTCCATTTGAAAGAGAAGCTGAGCAAGGGGCCCCCATGCCGGACGGTTTATCTCTTCCAGATCAGCTTGCGTTCCGTTTTTTGTCCAGCATGTATGCAAGTATTAGAGCGGGATCTATAACCAGAGAACGGGCGATTTCTGATAAGGGGAAAATGACGTATCAATATAATATAGCAAATGAATCCATGAAACAATGGAAGGAACTAGGGCAGCACTGGTCAAACATTATTAAGTATGTTGAGTTCGCACAAAGTCAATATAGAAAGAATCGTACTTTGGAAAATGCGGATGTACTAAGCAAGGCGTTAGATGGGGTGCTGATATGATCACCAGGGACCCCTACGGCATCAGCGGAGCGGTGGCGCCCTGGCGTAGCCTGGACACGATGGAGCCGATTGTGGAGCGCAATATCACGGAGCGGGACGCGGAGGAGGCGGCAATCTGTGGACAGTGCCCGCTGCCGGACTGCAACCCGAAAAGAGTTGGCTGCCTCCTGCATACCAGGGCGAAAAAGCCAAAGCCGTCCCGCGATTTGCTGGAGCGCATGGCGCTGGACGGGCATGGGCCGGAGACGATAGCCCAGGCCACCGGATACACTGTATCGACTACTATGACGTATATGCAGCAGGTTTTTAGGGATGGGCCATGTGTGCGCTGCTCATCCAAGAGCATTTGTGATGCGGCCGGCGGGACGTGCAGCAGAAAAGAGCGCTGGAAAGCAGCCAAGGAGGTGCCAAACGGTGGACGATAAGACGCGCGCCCTGCTGGGTGATCACGAGGCGGCTAAGCTATGAGGGTGTTGGTGGCCTGTGAGGAGTCGCAGGAAGTCTGCAAAGCGTTCCGGGCGTTGGGGCATGAGGCGTACAGTTGTGACATTGAGCCGTGCAGCGGGGGGCATCCTGAGTGGCATATCCAATGTGACGCTCTGGAACTGCTGAAAATGCAGTGGGACATGATTCTGGCATTCCCGCCGTGTACTCACCTGGCTGTGAGCGGCGCCAGGTATTTTGCGGAGAAGCGTGCCGACGGAAGGCAGCAGAGAGCCATAGACTTCTTTCTGCGGTTTGCCAATGCAGATTGCCTCCGTATTGCCATTGAAAACCCAGTTGGAATCATGTCAACTCAATGGCGAAAACCGGACCAGATTATTCAGCCCTGGCAATACGGTCACGGGGAAACAAAGGCAACGTGCTTATGGCTGAAAGGGCTTCCGAAACTGGAGCCAACTGATATTGTAAAGGGCAGAGATCAGCGTGTATGGCGAATGCCGCCGTGCAAAGACCGCGCCAGACTGCGCAGCAAAACATTTCGCGGGATTGCGCTGGCTATGGCCGAACAGTGGGGAGGTATTTGAGATGGATGATATTAAATTAGCCCTGCTTGGCAATCAAGAGGCGGCCAAGCGGCTGACGGATGCGGGGGTGCTACTGCCATGCCCGGGTTGCAGGGGTGAAGACACAAAGCACAGGGCTGTAATGGCATGCGTAATGATTGAATGCCTGTGTGGGTTTATGGCGGCGGGCTACGACTTGGAAGAAGCACGGCAGATATGGAACACCCGCGCGCCGATTCTGAGCGCGGAGGAGATGGAGATGCTGGAGGGGATGGAGTGAACACGCTGATTTTGTGTACTCTTGCTTTTGCGTCACTGATTGTCATCATTGCTGGTGCGGTTTCCGTGGTGGTCATGATTGTGTACTATATCCAAGTCATGTGGTCAAAGATTTCTGCCTGTGCAAAGAACACGATGGAGTATTTGCGAAACAAGCAGGATTTTGAGGTTTACAAAGCCGACATACTCCGCTGGGATACAATGAAGCGAGAGAAGGCGTTGAAGTGCCGGGAGTGCGCGTACAGGAAGAAGTATATGGACGAGGAGGCACGGCCATGACGCTGGAAGAAGCGATTAAAAACCGAGAGGACTGCCTGAAATATTTGGAGGGGATAGGCCGGAAGGCAAGCCCTGAATGTATGGAGGCCGTTCGATGGTCTGTAAAGGCGCTGAAAGCCCTCCGCCCCGTCAGCCGGGAGCAGGTGGAGAAGGCGTGGAGGGGTGAGTGGATAGGCATGACTGATAACGATGGATGTACTTGGCAGGAATGTTCAAGGTGTGAACACGACCTTGATAGTATGGAGGAAGCACAAAACTTTTGCCCAGCCTGCGGCGCTCCCATGACGGACGAGGCCGTGGATATGGTGCTGAAGAGATTGGAGGTGCCGAAAGATGACCAGACCTGAATTTATTGCCCTGATTGGTCAGGATATCGTGGTAGATTATCCATTTGGTCGATCTCTAATATGCCCACCCTCACCCCGCCGAACGAGCCGCTGACATGGAATGAGCTGGGCAATATGGTGGAAAAGCCTGTATATATCGTCGAGCTGGAAGATGGGGAAAGTTGCTGGGTATTAGTGCATACCGTTGACGATATTAAGGCTTTGTTTGTGTCGGCGTTTGACCAGTACGATTACGGAAATAGAGAACTATACGGCCAAACATGGCTTGCCTACCGCCGCCTGCCGGAGGTATCGCCATGAGACGCCAATACACCCGCCAGGAGCTAGAATCCATCACCCAGGAGACCGCAATCTACATTGAGGGAGCAGGGATAGCCCAGCTCCAATGGGGCGGCCTGGAGATTGCAGAGGGGTGCAGGGATGGATACCTGTACTGCAAGCATATCAAACCGTTTAGCCTGGAACTGTACGGCCAATACTGGACGGCCTGGGATGGGCCGCCGGAGGAGGGAAAGTGATGGACATTGAGAAGCTGATTGAGCAGTTGCGATCTGAGATTAGAGGCCCCGGCGGTTTGCTGGAAGAGGCCGCCACCGCCCTCTCCACGCTCCAGGCCGAAAACGAGAAGCTGCGGGCCGAGCTAAAAAGCAAGGTGGATTTAGTATTTCAACAGGCGAAAGAACTTGATAGGAGGCACTTGCTATTACAAGAGCAAGAGGCCGATCTGGAGCAGGTGAAGCGGGAGAGGGATGAGTTAGAAAGGTTTTTAGGAGAACTTGAAGGGGCGGTTTATACCGGACAATATTTTCACTTACGGCCTATGATTGAAAAATGGCGCGGCCAGAAGGAGGACTGACATGGAACGGCTGACATACTGGTGTGATAATGGGCATGGTGATGGAAAATGGTTTGTAGCTATCGATGCCGAAGGAGGAGAAGATTACGGTCCGCACGTTGACCGCCTCGCAGCCTATGAGGAGACTGGCTTGGAGCCAGTGGAAATTGAACAACTTAAGGGTGAGGTTTTCGGGCTAAGGTTGGACAAGCAAGAGTTAAGTGCTCTCGGCCCCATTGACCGCCTCCGCGAACTGGCCCAGGCGGACAAGTTAATCGGGAAAACGGTGTATTACCCGTATGCAGAGAAAATCCTTGAAAAGCGCGTGAGCCATTTCATCATTTACGATGAACGACGGGCAAATCTGCCGCCAAAAGAAAGTTGGTTTTGCATCAACGATGACAAATCAGAAACTTTTGGCTTTGAGGACATCGGCAAAACCGTTTTCCTGACCCGTGAGGAAGCCGAGTCCGCACTACGGAGGGAGCAGGATGGCTGATATCCTGACGATCATAGCTGCTGTGGAGTGGATGGCGCTTGGCCTGCTTGTCCTGTGGAAGCTCAAGGGGTGGAATCGAAAGATGGAAGAGTTATACGAAGACATGAAGAAACAGTGGGAGGCGGAGGAATGAAGGAGTACATCGAGAAGGCGGATGCTATCAATCTGCTATGGCTTTTCGCAGACGAATCATGTGCCTCTGTTGTTTCGGACTTTGAGGGGCTCCCCGCCGCCGACGTTGCGGAGGTGCGGCACGCTTTCTGGTCAGATTATGGTTCTGGGGTATGCTGTACAAACTGTGGGGTTTCTTTATTCCATCAAGACGAAAATAACAACTGGGGCATTGAGCCAAGTAAATTTATGTTTTGCCCTTCGTGCGGCGCTCTCATGGACGAGGAGGCCGATCATGAGACTAGTTGATGCGGATAATGCACGAGAGTGCTTTGGTGGTGATGGGGTGACTGGAGCCGTCATGAAGCGTATGTTTGATAGCCTGCCCACCATCGACGCCGTGCCTGTGGTCAGGTGCCGGGAGTGCATATACGCCACCAGACCGGGAGACAACCTCGTATACTGCGACAACTTTGAGCGTGATATGATGCCGGACGATTTTTGCAGTGTTGGGGAGCGGAAGGAGGCCGACCATGAGTAACCTGATATTTATGGATGCTGAGTGCCCCAACTGCGGCCGGAGCTGCGGGAACGGAGGGCGTGGAGATACATTCTACTGCCCCTCTTGCGGCTGGAAGGGGAAAATCAAGGGCGCCGAAAATGACATGAAATTTATCGAGGAATATATTCGGTTTTGTATGGAACGGGATAGGAGGGCCGCCCATGAAGTTTCGGAACCCTGAGACAGGGGAAGTATTTGAAACTCATTGTGACACGTGTGGGGCAGGAAGCTCTGGTTGTAAGCTGGTTTGGAAAAATGTCTCATGCGGACGACTAAAAGAAAATCCCTACGAAGCCGCCCGCCTGATGGGGTTCGAGGTGGTGGAGGATGATATGCCGGAGGCGGCAAAACATAAGGAAACCAACGCCATAGAAGGTATGTGCTGCGACTGTGCTCACGGCGGCCCCTGCTGCTCCTGGGACGAGAACGAGGGCTGTCAGTGCCGGAAAAAGGACGGAAGCTGCTGGGTGCCATACACAAAGGGGGAGGCCAACCTGGACGAAGCCATCGAAAAGTACCTGAAAATCAAGGAGGATGCCAACATGGACAAGCCGAGAATTTGCGAGGTGCTTGGGGTTGAACCAGAAGAAAAGTTTGAAATTAGAGGAAACACGTTAGGGCGATTTCGTATCAATAAATATGGGACATTCCAGATTGAAATATCAAATGACTGCTGGGGATTCTCCACTGTGGAATGTCTTAACAATCTCATAAATCATCCAGAAAACATCGCCCGCAAGCCCCGCTGGACGGAGCAGGAGGTGGAGAGGGCAAAGGCTATCAAAGTGCTATATCCAGTTGTTAAAACATTGGCATACGTTGATATAGTGGGACAGACATTTTACATGTATGATGACGAAGACAACTATAAGGGCAGTCTTGATAACCTTGATGAAACGTTTCCTACGCTGAGGAGCATAAGGCGGGCCACATTGGACGAGATCATCGGAGGTGCCCAATGAAATCCCCTGAGTGTGTATGCAAAACGTCAGAAGAGTACATTCGTGTTGCGTTAGCTCTAGAAACTCTTGCTTACCATGACAAAAACTACTTAGACAGTACATTCGCAAAGAGCAATGCTGCTATCAGTGAAGAGATACAGGCTTGCTTGCAGAAGGCTTTAACGATGATGGAGGAAAAACAATGAGAGAAATCCTTTTCAAAGCCAAGCGGCTGGATAATGGAGAGGTGCTATATGCGGACACATGGGTATAAAGGAACAGATGTATATCGCCTGTGGGGGCAGATTGTAACAAGATGTGAAAACCCAAACGCCAAAAGTTACAGATGGTATGGGGCGCGTGGGATTACTATGGATGATACATGGAGAAGCGATCCAAAATCTTTTTGCGACTGGGCGATTGCGCATGGTTATAAAGCAGGGTTAGAGATAGACAGAATTGACGTGGACGGGAATTATACGCCCAATAACTGCCAGTTTGTTACGCATAAAGAAAACTGCGCCCCTAATAAGCGAAGGTTGAGGGCAACAAATAAAACAGGAGAACGGAATATTTGCTTCTCGAAACATGGGAAATTTGAAGCCTATGCTTACATAAATGGAAAGCAAAAATATATCGGTGCTTATCGTACTCTTGCAGACGCAGTAAAGGCAAGGGATATTGCGGAGGGCTCCATCCACGACGGGGAGGGCGGACAGCGTGAGTGAGTGGATTAGCGTCAAGGAGAGACTGCCGGAGGATGATGCACCCCCCGGCAGAAAGCAAATAACGGTGATGGTCGCAACTGAAGCGGGAAAAGTTACGATTGCATCAAGAGTATTTGAGCCAGAAAGAGGATATTGCGGAAAGACATACCCTGCAAGGTGGATATGGAGCAGACTGTTGAATAACTATGTCACCCACTGGATGCCACTCCCAGACCCGCCGAAGGAGGATATGGCATGAGGAGGAACGCATACGCGGCGAAGCTCATGGCTGCAAAGGGCGCTGTATCAGCACATCAAAAGAAAGAACTGGTACATAGATGCCTGACCACGGTATATCAAGCCTCGGCTGTGGCCTTGCACGAGGTGTACGGGTTCGGCCCGGACAGGATTGATAGATTCCGGGACGCTATGGAGGCCGTTATCCTGGAGTATGGAGACCTCCTTGACAGCGTAGATGCAGACTATGCCGACGAAAAACTGGAGCGAAGATACAAGGCCATTATGGGGAGGAATAGCCCTTGAACGAGTTCAAGGAGAGGATTGACGCTCCCCATGGCTAAAGCAAGGGGGACCCGCCGCCCAAATCTCGATGATAGAAGGGATGGAACCATGCATAGAGCGGTTTTTTGTAAATCGTGTGGGAATATGATAGCCACCACGGATGGAAACGAAATCAAAATTCAGCACCGTGGAAGAACCATTCGGGTGCATGGCTCTGCTTCTATCACATGTGAAAATTGCAAGGAGGATACATACATTGACACGAAATGTGTACGCAGACTATGCGGCGACAACGCCACTATGCCTGCCTGCGAGACGGGCGATGCACGATGCGTTTGATATATATGGAAACCCGTCATCACTACATTATGCTGGTGCTGAGGCCCGAAAATTGGTAGAAAAGGCCAGATCCAAGGTCGCCAAGGCCATCAACGCTGAGCCGGACGAGATTTACTTCACCTCTGGGGCAACGGAGGCAAATATTTGGGTGCTTTCAGCATTTAGTACAGTAAAAAGCAATGTAGAGCACAGTTCGATGGAATATGGACGGCGCGGTGGAATTGTCGGACTCGAAAGTGACCATCTAGGAATTGTACCATCCAAACCTGTTATAGACCTGACATTCATTGATACCATGTCGATTCTTTGGGTCAACAACGAGGTCGGGACAGTACAAGACATGAAATCGCTTGCGTCATGGGCGACCAATTCCGCTGATAAGCTATTCCATACCGATGCCACCCAGGCCGTCGGGCATATCTCGGTTGATGTGAGAGAGACGGGTGTAGACCTACTCTCTATGTCAGCTCACAAGTTCGGTGGCCCGAAGGGCATAGGAGCCTTGTTCGTGCGCAGGGGTGTAGATATACTCCCTATGCTCCACGGGGGACACCAAGAGGCGGGAAAGCGGGCAGGGACAGAAAATGTAATTGGTATCGCTGGAATGGGTGCGGCAATTGAGTGGGCAACCAATAACCTGGACAAGAGTGTGCCCTATCTCACTAAACTACGTGACATTCTGATTGACGGCATCCTCTCTATTCTAGGTACGGAACTGACTGGACACCCCACACAGCGTTCTCCATCCATCGCTTCCTTTGTATTCAGGGGTATTGACGGACAAGCCTTGGTACTAGCTCTGGATGAACGGGGCGTATGCGCTTCTTCCGGCTCGGCCTGTTCGGAGGGTCAGGTTGGTGTCTCTCATGTGTTGAAGGCGATGGGGTACACCGAGGAAACCGGACGTGGTTCTCTACGGCTGTCCATTGGATGGGATACCACCGAGGCAGACGTGCGGTACGTCATCCGAGCGGTCAAGGAAAGCGTGGAGGAACTGAGAAAGTAAGGGATTGCAGGGAGGTTATTATATTGAAAATTATTGATAATGCAGATAAGCAGAAAATTTATGAGTCTTTGGCGCGAGAACTTCGATTTATTCGGGAAATGGTTATGAAAATATACTGTGACAAGGACTATCTAAGTTTACTTGGGAAAACCAGAATGAGCGGGCTCTCACGAGCAGAAAACCAAATTTACCGCTGTATCCTGGAGGCAGAAGAGTACTGGGTTAGAGATATGAAATCAGCTGGGACCAGGATTTTTCATGCAGGGTTTCACGATGATATTATCGACAACAAAGTGAAAGAGTCCCGAGAGGGGTTAAAAAACGGATGAAAAAGAACCTACGCCGCCTCTCCATTCTCGTCTCCGCTCAAACCGCTTGGAACCTAAACAAGCTGGCCGAGATATGTGGCTACGGGAACAACGTGGGGAAGGTCGTGGACAAGCTGGTGAGGGAGAAGATGATAGCATTGAAGGGGGATAGGTGTGGTAGCAACCGAGACAATTCTTGATGCTATCCACCTGGAGCGTGCCGACAAGGGCCGAACTACGGCATGTTCGTCGTTCCGGTGGAATGGGAGGGGGGCTGATGGCGAGGCGCAACCGTAACGCATACGCCGCAAAGTGGTCGAAAGAAATGAGAAAAGGTGAGGCGTAATGAGCAGTAATTCAGGAAAGAATAGGTACGTCAGATCAAAGGGCGGCTGGGGCCCGCGGGGAGAATACTTTGATTGGTGCAGGCTTCGGGAAGATGGAACCATGGAATTTGGAAGCGAAGATGGAAACTATGCTGGAGGTACAACATTGAGCGCAGACTTCTATCCTAGTTGCCCAAGTGGCCTATACCCTTCAGACTCAGGAGATAGGGGATATTGGCACCATGCTAAAAAAGTATTGGAATCTATTCAAAAAGCAAAACCAGATTTCTTTGAGAGAATTATGGAAATGCTAAAGGAAAACGGAGTGCAAATCCCAGAATAACAAAAACGCCCCCGCTTGGCCGTGATGGTCAGGCGGGGGATTCGTCTTTCTTACGAGATTGGAGCGCGTCCCACTCCTTCTGGCGTTCTAGGATATTTGCCGCTGTCCCCCTACCATATAGATACGGATTCAAAAAGTACCTCCCGCGTCCCATGCGGATCAAGTACCCGTTCTCCATCAGATATTTCAACCCGCGTTTCATTGATGCCTCACCGAGGCCGTATGTTTCTCCTATGGAACTCAACGCATCGGATCCAAGAGAGATATAGGGGTCGCTATTGGCATAGGGGAGGCGGGCTGCCAAGGCACTCAAAAGAGTCCTTGTTGAGTGTGGTATTTGCTGCCGGAGCAACGGATTCTGCGCGAACTCTTTCACATATCGCGCACCAGGCTTTACGCTATACATTAGTTTCTTCACCTGGTTCGTCACTTCTCCGGTCTGCTGATCCACGATAATATACTCTTTTTGAACCTTGACTGTTTCTTTTAGTGCCCTGTCGCTCAATAGCCCCTCCCTCCTATATGCATATATACATTCTGTTATTACCAATAGAAAAGTATCAAAATGATACCTATTAAGTATCAAATTGATACTAATAAGGTATCAAAATGATACTTAATTCAAATGGACTGTAATCATTGTGCCACAATGGATTGAACCCGATTTTTGGGCAGCCGCCGCCTCTTTTATTTTCTATTATAGCATGGTAGTGTCCAGGAGTGCAAGTTGAAGCGCATTACTGAGCCGAGTCATTCTCAATCATAGTACATCTGGCGGTGACAGAAGGCTGATGATAGGGTGGAGGGGGATTGAAGAGGGGGCGGAGTCAGGCGGTGCAGAGTTGTCCTAAGGCTGGGAGAGGCGGGGTAAATGAGAAAGGGGGGGTACTGCATAGTAAAACTGGAAATCCATATTATGGGAATGACTTGGAAACTTACCCCCCATGATTGCTATAAATGATACAGAACTTGCATATAGAAGACGAAAACTTAAACATTCTTTCTAAGAATGTTTAAGTTGTTACCTTTTTTTGCAAGATTACCAGTCAAAAAATGAGTTACGATCTTGCGTAGCTCGTCAATTTGACGAAACATAGGGAAAAATATTTGTTTCAGGTGGGTAGGAGCATGGCCCACGCAACATCTAACCTGAGCGGCCCAAGCGTGTAGACTTCGGTTTTCTCCCTCCCGCGGGCTTGCGGCTAGTCGATAGACCGGGTAATACAGCGAGTAGCGATTCTGAGATGTTGCAATTGCAACGATAAGGGAAGTTGAAGGATATGGAGGCAAACCGCGCCATCTTCCGGGCAGCGGTGGAGCTGTCCCGGTTGAATGAGACGATAGACCCGGTGACAATCCGCTCGAAGGCCGGGGCCGCCGCAAGTCAGGAGTATATGCTAGACCTGATGCAGACGACGCAGACTGCCGCCAATGCGGGGGTATATGCACAGGAGGCCAGAAAAGACTCCATGCGCCGGTCGATCAGGCTGCTTGCGGATAGTATGGAGACCAAAGCGGCAGGATTGGATGAGCCCAGGAGCGTCATAGCGGACGCACATCGGGAATTTGAAGAAATCAAGTCTCCTGGATACAGCCCGGGAGTTGGCCTTCTCTATGGAGGTTCTAGGGGTGTTTTACGAGTACAGGGGTGGAGTTGGGCAGGGCGGCGCACAAGCGGCGGGAAGCTGGCTGGGAGTATAAGGAGACATATCTGCCAACGTTGGATGATCAGGAGGGCGCAAAAAGCCCGCCCCGGTAACCCAGGGCAGGCGGTGATGATATTGTTAGATGCCCCAGCCCTCGGACAGGATCGGGAGCGGGATAAACGGCCCGCCGCGCTGGGTGTG
>PPYE01234111.1_pt1 | contig 21823 bp, 29 predicted proteins | sample 1559881 | NCBI WGS metagenome assembly PPYE01 (sample SAMN08240022, study PRJNA423297) | Human gut metagenome, whole genome shotgun sequencing project.
AGGCTCTGCCGTCCCCTGGACAGCAAGACGGGTTGTGCTTGTCTCAGCCCCGGCGAATGGACTCAAACGGGTGATACGGCGCCAGGGGGAAGGAGCAGGCACCCGCCGCAACGACGAAGAGCGCGGGCGCGAAACGGCGTTGCCCTGCAGAGTGCCGGCAGCCCTTCGCCGGCACGGTGAAAGCGGCGCGGCCGGAACGGTCGCAGCAAGCGCTGCCGTTGACCTTGACCTCAGACATCAGACACTAGCCGTCAGGCCCGAAACCGCTTGCGGGTTCGGCGGAGCCCGGCGGGTGCGAAGCAGCTGCCCTGGCGGAGTGTGGCTCGACGACCGGACAGCGCAGCTGGCCGGGAGCCGAAGGTGTCCAGTGCGGATGTGCTTTTAAAGCCTTTAAGGGTTAAAAAGAGACATCACAGCAGGAAGAAGAAGAGAAAGCAGACAGACAGCAGGGATCAAACCGGAAACGTAAGGATGCAGGCTGGAGAGAATATGTTTTTCATGCCGCCGGAAAGTAGCCATGATAAACCGGCGGCATACCAGACGGGGCGTCAGGAACGGAGCTTATTTTCCTTCCTGAACTGCGCAACGCTATACCAGATTGAAGCCAGGAAAGCGAAAACGGTGATCAGAACACGAAATTCGTCACCCGGCTCTTTCCCCTTCAGCATCAGCGTTATGATGATGCCGGCAACGATAATCCACGCAATACCACTCCAGAGGCGCAGCTTATCCGCCACGACATTAATCAGAACAAAAGCAACGGCCAGGATAGCCCCCCACAGAGCCGGAACAGGCTGAAACGGAATAAAAAACAGGTTAATACCGGTTAAAAGCGTCACGGCAGCAAACATCAGAGACATACGCACAGATTACCCTCCCTGGACACACTGAGTAAGAAAATCAATTCTGCTGATCCTCGCCCGGTTTATTATATTCAGGCGCATTTGCGCGCGGCAACTGCTGACTGTTCAGCCGATGTACGCGGAGCCGTTCACGGAAATACTCGCGCAGGTGCTCAGGCTGTTCCCGTTCAACAAGTTCCGGCACGACGGGCTTGCTCATCCTTTCCTGCCAGGCGACAGCAGCGGCCACCTTATCGACGGCAACTTTGTCCTGCTCCTCTTTTGAAAAAGAGGCAATATTCCACTGCGACATACGCAAATTCCGCAAAAGAAGAAAAGGTACGCAGATATTACGCTCTTAATCCTTAACTGGCGACCTGTTGAGGTGAGGCCTGTACGCAGCGCCGCAGGCGTGGCGAACCGCCTCACCGGCAGGCGAAGCCTGCCAGGATTTTCGCGCGGCCGCACCGATCTGCGAAGCCGGGTAAGCTCCCCACAGATCGTGCCGTCTCAGACCTTAAACGGGGCGTCGGGCGCCCCGATGTAGTATCAGTCCAGAGCCGCGTAAATAGCAGCGCATTCGTCATGAGAGTCAATGAAATTCCACAGCTGCGATTCCCGCAGCATCAGGTGGCGTGTCAGGGCAGTATCACCGCGTTCATGGTGCAGCCAGATACGGCGGTTGATCGCCAGCGCCGTAATGATAACTCCGGCCGCATCCGCGCTGACGGACCGATCAAACCAGTTATCCGGGTTAGTCAGATGGAAACGGTCACCGTCAGGCATCATGTAGCCGCCGCCCTCCGGAATACGGATGAAATGCCAGAAGCCTCCGCAGTAATCGGTGATGTGTTTCTCAGCGAGCGCATAGACCTGCATCTCTCCGGCCAGAAAATCGTTACCAAACAGATCCGGCAGAAACGAGAGACGGTCGGACTCCTCTACATTCAGCATGGTTTGACGGGCATGATACATAGCAACCTCCACAGGTTCATAAGATTGCGGCACCGGGTTGTGCCGTGCCGACACGACAGCCCGGCGGAAAGCGGAAGATGCAGGGGCGACACCGGAGGCCGCAGCGCAGATAAAGCACGAAGCTGGTCTGGACGGTTTTCGAGCGAAACCTGAGCGAGAAAACGACGGGAAGAACGGCGAGCATCATAAAAAAACTGCGACCGGGCGAGGATGGCGGCGTCAGCGAACCCTTGCATCTGCAGCGGCCGGGCTAAAGTGAAGGCACGGCACTACCCGAAGCGATGGAGGTCCCCTGTCGCGGTTTACGAGCGCAGGGAGAAAAGCGGAGGCTGGCATCGCGACGCGATGGCTGCGTATAAAGGCCGCAGACCGGAGGGAGGGGGCCGGACAAAGCGGAGCCGGCGGCAACGACAAGCCGGCGACGTCCTTATCCGGTGTTGATGGCATGGCGCCAGTTTATCAGTTGCCTGTCACCAGGCGGCCCGGGAGACCTCTCGTTCTGAGCTTATCGGCGATCTGGTTTATCACTGGCCACGGAGATACCAATGTACATACCGCTTCCCCAGATAATCTGAGAGAGCACAAATAGCCACTGAGGGACGTCAACAATCAACAGCGGAAGAAGAGCAACCGTCACGATTAAAATCAGGCGGCTACCGAATTGCCGGCGCACCGGTTCAGCGGCGTCAACCGGGACGCCTGCATATCGCAGAACCTGCCTTAAACCCGTATTCATAATCACTCCACTCAGAATAAATGCACTGTACTTCAGTATATTACATTTTATTAGATAACGATTCTCCGGACTGGCAGTGATCCTTCTGAAATTTCCCTGTTTTTGCAGGAACAGCAAATGGTTACAGACAACGGCAACAAGATGACTTGAAAAAAAACGGCCTCCGCAAAATAATACTGTATATATATACAGTTTCAAGCGAGGGAAAAACGATGAAGTTCATTCCTGCAGTATCAGAAGCCAGCATAGTAAAAATTCCTTTGTTCACAGAGCGATGCCCTGCGGGTTTTCCGTCACCGGCTGCGGACTACACGGAGTCTGAACTGGATCTGAATGAGTACTGCATTCACCGGCGCCACTCCACCTATTTTGTCAGGGCGATTGGCAACTCAATGACTGATATTGGCCTCTATTCCGGCGATCTGATGGTCGTGGATAAAGCAGAACAGCCGCGGCACGGGGATATTGTTATCGCGGAAATTGAGGGTGAATTCACCGTAAAACGCCTGCTTCTGACGCCGCGGCCAGCCCTGCAGGCGATGAACCCGGACTTCCCTTCCCTGTACCCGGATCCGGAAACGCTGCAAATTTTCGGCGTGGTGACGGCCTTCATTCATAAAACCCGGAGGGCAGACTGATGTTCGCCCTGGCAGACGTCAACTCCTTCTACGCCAGTTGCGAGAAGGTTTTCAGGCCGGATTTGCGCGGCAAACCTGTCGTCGTTCTCAGTAACAACGATGGCTGCGTTATTGCCCGGAGTGCTGAAGCCAAACGGCTGGGTATAAAGATGGGAACCCCCTGGTTCCAGCTCAAAGAGGCGCAGTTTCCTGAAAAACTGTACGTTTTTTCCAGCAATTACGAGCTCTACGCGAGCCTGAGTAACCGTGTGGTCGCCCTGCTGGAAGAGCTGTCGCCCCGCGTCGAACAATACTCAATTGACGAATGTTTCCTGGATGCCCGGGGAATTGGCCACTGTATGGATCTGGAGAATTTTGGCAGACAGCTGCGTGGGCATGTTCTCAGTGGAACCGGACTGACGATCGGTGTCGGCTTCGGCGCCACAAAAACACTGGCCAAATCGGCGCAGTGGGCGTCAAAGGAATGGCCACAATTCAGGGGGGTGCTGGCGCTGTCGCCCGAAAATCCACGCAGAACGGCAAAATTACTCAGCCTGCAGCCGGTGGAAGAAATCTGGGGCGTGGGGAACCGGATAGCGAAAAAGCTGCACGTTATGGGGATCACCACTGCCCTGCAGCTGTCGCTGACGAACCCCACATTTATCCGGAAAAACTTCAACGTAGTGCTGGAGCGCACGGTACGTGAGCTGAACGGCGAGAGTTGCATTTCGCTGGAGGAAGCGCCGCCGCCGAAACAGCAGATTGTCTGCAGTCGCAGCTTCGGGCAGCGGATCACCACCTACGAAGAAATGCGCCAGGCCGTCTGCCAGTATGCCGAGCGCGCGGCGGAAAAGTTGCGCGGTGAGCGACAGTACTGCCGGCATATCAGCACCTTCATCAAGACGTCCCCTTTTGCGGTTAATGAGCCGTATTACGGTAACGTGGCCACGGAAAAACTGAACACCCCTACCCGTGACACCCGGGACATTATCGCGGCAGCGGTCAGGTCTCTGGACAGGATCTGGCTCGATGGCCACCGCTACGCAAAAGCGGGGATAATGCTCAATGATTTCAGTCCGAACGGCGTCGCGCAGCTGAATCTGTTCGATGACGTGCAGCCACGGCCGCACAGCGATGCGCTGATGAAGGTACTCGACGGCATTAATCATTCCGGACTCGGGAAAGTCTGGTTTGCCGGACGGGGTATTGCGCCGGACTGGCAGATGAAACGGGAGATGCTGTCACCGGCATATACCACCCGCTGGAAGGAGCTGCCGGTTGCCCGTTTCTGACCGTCGAATTGACAGACGGGACTTGCCGCAAGAGCTTACTTTACCGATCATACAGATGACTTGTCTCAGGGGGGAACCATGACAAATATCATTATGTGTGATGTGACTGCCAGCATCAGCGAACTTAAAAACGATCCGGTGGCCACCGCCAGTGCCGGCGGCGGCTACCCGGTCGCGATTATTGACCGCAACCGCCCTGTTTTTTATTGTGTGCCAGCGACTCTGTACGAACAAATGCTCGATGCGCTGGACGAAAAAGACCTGGTGCAATTGATAACAGAACGTCAAAACCAGCCGCTGCGTGAAGTGGATCTCAATCAGTATCTGTGATGTGCTCCGGTGCGAGGAGCAAGGAATGTATTAAGCCTATGTTACCCACACGGTTATCCCCCGTTACTGTGGATAATCAATATGTTGTGTTTTATTCAGCTGCATTACCTACCATATGTTGTGTCCCTTATCCCCTCCCCCGTTCTTTTTAGTGATCGGACAGCGTGACAAACGACACCACAGTGGAAATGCTACTGACGGGATGATGTTCACCCAGGGTCGTAAGAACGGCCGGGACTGGTTACCGGCCGGACGAAGGACCGGCCAACGCGCAGCGGCGGCAGCTGGTTTCAAAAATGCTGGCGGAAATCTAAAAATTAAGCCGCACACCCCGCGAAAATTTGCAGATTTCACGGAGCGAGGCTTTTTCAGATCAGGTTTTGCATCTTCGCCCTGGCCGCTTTCAGACGGGCCTGCTCACCGGCATCCTGAGAGTGTTCTGGTGAAGCTGTACTCTGAAGCCCTCCTAACGCCTTCAGTACCTCTTTCAAATCGCCTGAGGAGGGTTTCCAGCCTGTTATCGTAGCAATCTGACTAATGACCTCATCCGCATTCAGTTCTCTGGTGAATAGTGCGGTTAACACGGCGGGAATTCGCGCATCAAGCTGATGCATTATCAGGCCGGTTATCAAAGCCTGCCGATATAACTCCCCCCGGTTTTTCCGGGGGACAGTTTCGATTTCAGCCAGTGCAAGACGATCGGCAGAGTCCTCCGGGTGAAGGTACAGCGAAAGTTTTTTCCTTTCTTCGCCGTCGTGCATCGATTACTCCTCCGCTTTGAAGCGTGCAATCGCCTGGACCAGCGCTGTCTGAGGTTCGTCCATAAGAACAACCTTTTCGCCAAGGTGGTTCCATGCCTTACGAACAGCATCGGCAATAAGTGCGGCACCGCCACCGACAATGTATACGCGGTTTACGTTTCGATACTGCAGCAAATCATCAACAACCAGCTCGCCCAGCTTATGTATCGCTGTATCAATGGTATCCAGTACCAGATTTTGTTTAGCAGCCTCATTTACAACCTGCCCCACAAAATCCAGGTTTTCCCTGTTTTTGATCAGCTCGTCAGCAATCATTGGACTGGTATCACTGCTGGCCATTTTCAGTGCAGTGAGCGTGGCTTTCGTGACCATTGATACGCCAATATCAGGATTACCATGTACTGCCGAAACGTCCTCAAACTGGCCAACAATAACCCCGACATCCAGGGTCGTACCACCGAGATCGATAACCAGTGATTTTTCGTACTGACCCACATTGTCAGCAACCAGGCGTGTAAAGACAGCTGGGAGTGATTCAGGCATCACTTCAACGCTTTTAATGGTAAAAGTTACCCCTTTGTTCAGGGTGACTTCCCGCATCAGGTTGCTAATTTTTCTCTCAATGTTAAGCGTGTTTTTCTGGCAGTCGGCCGTGTAAAACTCGCTGATAGGTAACGTAACGGTGAGATCTATCTCCTGGGGTTCAATTCCACTGTTCAGTAATGCGTGGTGAACTGCCAGCACGTTTGTATCAGAGTACTGGTACTCAATGTGAGTCGTGCTGATCGCAGCTTCGCTGACCGGGTCGTAAGTATATTTGCGGCCATCGAGCAGATAGTTATAGGTACGACTGCTGCCTAAGCCCTCGACTTTCCAGTTATGGCGAAAAGAGTTCACTGATACCGCACTTTTCAGCGTCTTCCCTTCAAACCAGGCAAGTTTCACGTTTGTAGAACCATCATCGCAAAAAATTTTCATACCTATCTCCATTGATACTCAATTTGAGTATTCATCTTCACCCCATAACTACTCACATTGAGTAAATACGTTCATAAACCGCAGGTAAGTACTCAAACTGCGTACTTCGCCGGGTCGTTTAATTACTCAGTTTGAGTATTATATCATTTATCTTGCAGCAATCTAGCATTTAGCTAGCATAAATCTTGCTGCAAGATTGCAACTATAAAAAGAATGCAGCAAGATTGCTGCATTCCGGATTAGTATCCCTGTTTTTCCTTATATGCCTCAACTGCTTTTTCCAGAACTTCCACCAGTTTCAACCCCTCACGCTCTGCGATATCCCTGATCTCCTGGTCGAAAGCAGGTGTGACACGTGTTGCAAATGCCAGCGTCCTGTTTGTTTTTCTGGCAGAACGGCCATCGCGGCGGGTATATGCCTCGGTCACTGTTTGTGTACCCACAGGATCATGGTGCACTGGCGATAAGTCCGCCTGCTGTATCTGTACATCAGTGGCAGCGACTGCAGGAGCTATCTCAGGCGCGTTCAGGCTGGTAGCCACTTCGTCAGGGCCTGGGGGTACACCCAGCCCACCACGGGCTCTTTTAGTTTTAAGTTTTGATGCATCAGCCATTACTCTTCTCCAATCTTATCGATGAGCGCCTGGATAAGTTCATCAGCTCTCTCGTTTAAACCTTTATAGCGTGTTTCTGTCACTGCAAGTCCTGAGTTCATCGCTTTTCTGTAAGCAGGCTTCTCAAAAAGACATCCAGCTAAAGTTTCATAACCCGCCTCACTGATATATGCACGAGCATCCAGCTCTTCCGCTTCGGTACCTACACGGCTTAAAGCAAAGACCAGTTTTGAACGTGGCACGCCTTCTTTTACAAGCGCGTTGAAAACTTTAATGGCCGGGACAAGATCGTCAAGGGAAGCCCCCGTTGGCTGGACGATAAGGTCGGCCACCTTAGCAATTTCCGAAGTCCCTTTGCTTGCACGAGCTGGTCCATCAAGAATGAGAAGATCAAACTCGCCGGCAGATTCTATGGCCTGCTTTGCTGTTGAAAATACTTCGACTGAAGCAACCGGTGGTAAACCAGCTGACAGACGTCGGCGGTGCCACTCAGCACTCGTTGCCTGTTCCAGGTCGAGGTCAGCTAATTTTGTTTTGATGCCACAGGCGGATGCTTCACGCGCTAACGCTCTCGCTTTAGTGCTTTTGCCCACACCACCTTTCTGGGAAATAAAACCAACTATCCAGGCCATCTAGCCCCCTTTACTTGCTGCTATCTTGCAGCAAACATTAGTATAAACCTGATTGAGGTTAGGAAAGTAACTCTTCCTGAACAAGATAACAGCTTGCAGCAAGATTGCAATAATCAAAAATCTAGCAGCAAGATTAAACCTTGCAATAAAGGAGAGCGCAGGAATTGACAGACGAACAGTAGTGTCACGTTAACGATAACGAAAGCAGCAAGCTTTATGCAATCTTGCAGCAATAATCAAAGAGAGCTCACTGAGGATTGTATCGATAAATCGGCAATATAGCGGCAAGATTGCAGCAATCACGCAGACATCACAACATGAGCCGAGCGCCAGAAAATCACTGTCTGGAAACTACGTCATTATAAGCCCCGACGGCTGCATGAAGCATGCTAGCAGCAATCTATTTTATTGCTGTCAGCATGCTGAAAGATTGCTATTAGAATCAGGCAGCGCTCGCCGCAGCCATGTAACCGAGCGTAGCGAGCGAACAGGCGAGGAAGCGAAGAGGAACCGTTCCGGTAGATAGTTCTTACGCTCAGCACAAGAAGAGTTTTCCATCCCCTGTGGGGAACAGGTCAACTTCGCGGACGGTCAGGACTGTGGGAAACAGGTCAACTTCGTGGACGGTCAGGACTATGGGAAACAGGTCAACTTCGAGGATGGCCGGGACTGTGGGAAACAGATCAACTTCGCGGATGGCCGGGACTGTGGGAAACAGGTCAACTTCACGGACGCCCGGGACTGTGGGAAACAGGTCAACTTTACGGACGGCACGGACTGTGGGAAGCAGGTCAACTTCGCGGACGGCCCGGACTGTGGGAAACAGGTCAACTTCGCGGACGGCCCGTACTGTGGGAAACAGGTCAACTTCGCGGATGGCCGGGACTGTGGGAAAATCTAGTGTGACAAACTGCACTCATTTAACTGTGACAAACTACCCTCAGGATAGGGTGACAAATTGCCCTCAATTCTGGCTCCACTACCGGTTACAGCCAAAAAAACTATGAGTAAGCGCAGGATGCCAGGGAGGGAACATCAAAACTGTGACAAATCACCCTCAACCTTCCAGATCAAATGTGACGAACCACCCTCAAATCTGTGACAGATAACCCTCAGGCTATTCTGTTGTCATCGAGGTGATATCACGGAAGGAAAATACTATATGAGTCGTCTGGCGGCCTTTCTTTTTCTCGATGTAAGAGAGGCGCATAGGTGTCCGGCTATTGATCTCATCAACACTTGCCTGCAGGAAACGACGGCGAAAATCCGGCATACGCTGATAACTTTGGGGTAGCTGGTAGCGCTCCATGATCCAGTCGATTTTCAGGGACACGACACCAGAGCCATCAGGTTTACGGTACTGACACAGGGATTCGTATAAACGCATGGCATACGGATTGGTAATCTCTTTTGTTTCACTGAGTCGGAACTGCGTAAACCGGTTCTGTAACCCGATGAAAAAGGGAATCAGATATGGGTTGATATGTACGCTGTAAAGCCCTCTGGATGGGCTGTGCGCACGTTTGATAAACCAGGGAAAGGATTCATACCCTTTTTCATCGCCGGCATCCTCTTCAGGGCGATAGAAAACTACTTCCTTACCCGCAAAACCTTTTAAAGCCTGTCGTATATCCTTACTGGCTTCAGCGGAGGTCAGCCCGAAAGTTTCAGCGTATTTAGCAACGTGAATTTCGCAGATGCCGTCATGTTCCTGCAGGGAGCCGTCGGATTTTCTGATCTGGTCAACGAACAGATACAGCATACGCTTTTGATCCCTGGAGAGACTATATGCCGCCTCAGTCAGCTCATTTGACTGGACAATCCGCGGGCTATTTTTACGTTTTTTATGGTTTATAACCGCTATTTCCGCCATGACAGGTCCATGTGAAGTGTGACAGATTTTAAGATTGTCACACTTCATAAAACAGAGTCAACAGGGATGGATAACTTTGTGAAAAGCAACACTTCCTGAGGGCAATTTGTCACAGGGTTAAGGGCAACTTGTCACAGAAAGGACGGCTATTTGAGGGTGATTTGTCACACTGAAAGGGCGGTTTGTCACAGATCCCTCTCTGGAACCCGCATGGATAAAGGCCTGTGGGCATTCTAAAAATAAAGATCTAACAACTATTAAAAAAGATCTTATAAAAATATCCCCGTGGATAAGTGGATAACCCCTAGGTGAAATGATTTTTCAGGCATTGAGCGTCAGCAGAATATACAAAGTATTTTTCCCTGGTGCTTCCTCGCTCACTCGGGGCTTCGCCCTGTCGCTCGGCTGCGGCGAGCACTGCTGGCTCGAACACATCCGTGGCCGGAAGATACTAATCCCCCGAGACGCTCTCAGGTACCCACAACTGCGAGACAACCCCCACGAAGATTTCTATCGTCCCTGCATGCATATTCGAATCGTTTTTATTAACCCTGTCTCCCGTCGTGACAGAACACTACTTCCTGTAAAAGGGGGACTAAGGCCCCTGAGTCACACACCTGAAATTAATAATGCGGAGTTTTACGATAATGTCATTGCTGGAAACTTTCCTGACCGCTTCTCCCGCTTCTCAGGGGGCAACAATCCTGTTCCTTGCCATGCTGATCTACTGGCAAAAGCGATAAATCCATGCGGGCTGGCCTTTGGCCAGCTTCGCTGCATAAGGGGAAAAATCCGGCATATCCAGACATTTAGCTAGCAATTTGAGCTCAGATATCTATGCTTGGGATCCGGACAACATGAGGAAACAAGATGAAACTTGAAGCTATACAGATAGATAATACTGTAAGAAGAGGTCTTAAATCTTTCACTGATGGGGTGATTATTCGTGATACAAAGGTATTTATAACGCTCAATCTCCCGGATGCTTGGAAACCCACTATTGAGGGGGAATGGCGGCATATGTCGGACGCCGACACATTATCTGCTCGTATTAAAATGCTTCAGCATGCGATTTATGAGCGGTATGAGGGATACAGTGCAGATATTCCCGCCAGCTGGGCAAGATAACTTCTGACAAACCTCACGGGCGAGCAGGACGTTCGCCAGCATCATTCCCCTCAGCAATTAAATATTCCCTTTCAGCATGGCTACCGCATCCGCTTCGGGCATCTGAAACTGCACCCGGTGCCGTGCCGCGACATCGAGCGCAAACACCTTCGTATAGACCTCCGTGGAGCTGATTGATTTGTGGCCCATCAGGCTCTGCAAAACCTTCAGTGGAATGCCGGCGTACAGCATGTGCATCGCGTAGGAGTGACGGAACGTATGGGGGGTTACAGGTACTGAGAACGTTACCCCGTCGGCCGCTGCGGCCTCCACCGCTTCGCTAAGCCAAGTGCGCACGGTACGGTCTGTGATCTCCCAGATACGCGCCTTCTCCATTCTGCCGCTGCGCTTGTTTCGTCTTTCGAGAGGAATTTTAAGGGTAGCCACCATCATCTGCAGCTGGCCGACATAGTGGTGATCGGAAAGGGGAACCAGACGATGTACCTGACTGCCTGCGGGGGCACGACCTGCCGTCCTGGCCGCTTTCTCAGTGCGCTGCTTGAGCGTGGCCAGCTGCACGAACGGATACGGTGCCGCCAGCGAAAAATCCCCCCGGGTCAGTGCCAGCGCTTCGTTAATACGCGCCCCGGTGTTCCACAGCGTCGCCAGCAACATTTTGCGGTGCAAATCGGGGACGTAATGGAGCAGGGCGCTCACTTCCGGCGCCAGCAGGTATTTCGGTAATTCATCCTGAACGAGCGCCATCTGGCGCAGGGCCAGCGCGGCGGGATAGTCAATGGCCACCGGCATTTGCGCCGGCTGCTGCGGGTGAGAATATGATAAGAGGCCGCTCATTGGTTTGACATTCCATCAGGTATCACGGCTTGATTCCACTCCCTGCTGCGGGCAGCTTCAGCAGCGCGCAGGGCTCTTTCGCGTCTCCAGACTTTACGAAACACGGAAACTGCAGACCATTCATCATGACCTGTAAGACGTGTTTCGGGCATCCCGGTTGCCTTGCGCAGACGGACGGCAAGAATGACAGCTTTGATGCCCAAGCGCGTGAACTGATACTGCCGTTCCCTGAAATAGTCCTTATGCCAAGGAGGGTCGGAGTATTCGGCGGCATATGCAATTGCCCTGTGGGCCTCATCCTGGAGCACCGGCAGTTCACGGATGCGATACATAAGACGTGGCTCTAAAGTCCGCCAGTCACCGGAGACATCGATCAGATTCAGTTCAGGGTAATTCGTGACAGCTTTTCTCTCAGGCTGGGGGGCATCATCATCCTGGCCGTCATCCGTCACAACCCGGAAACAACCCTCAGCATACCGTTCAAGCATGAATACCAACTCGGTGGCAATGTAATGCAGTTCCTTTTTCATTTTATCTTCTGACGCCTGTCTCTCACGCTTAAGCGTGAAATAATGTGTCAGCCAGATGCCAGTGAGTGTTATACCCCCAGTAAGCAGGCCAGTTATAAGCCCGGTTGCCACGTTTCCCCAGATCCCCGCCCCTTGATTAATCAGCTGTACGGAAACCGGATGGGATGTCGCAGCAACTATACTCTCAGTTGCGGCCTGTATATCAGTCATTGATCATTTACCCCTTTATATTCCTGAGAAATCCCGCCCTCTGTCCGTAGTCAGCGGCCGGCAGCCAGCTCTTCAGCCAGTTTCACAAACCTTTTGTGCTCAGTCTGCAGGTAATGGCTGTAAATCCGGGCATCACGTTCTGTCAGTCCGGATGGATTGCCGGTGAAGTAACGTTGCAGCACCGCAATACAGTGATTGTAGGTATCGAGATCATATTCCCAGTTTCCCAGCTCACCGGCCGCATCCAGTTCCTGGCGAAACTGCTCGTATTTACGGAGCAGAATGCCAAGACCTAATTCTGTTGCAGCATAAAGATTATTTTCTCCTGGCGCGGAAATCGCATTACGGATTTTTTCAAAAGCATAACTGAAATCATTTCTCTCATTGAATGCAGTAAACATGTCCTTTCCTCAGTTGAATAGTTAGCCGTGCAATTTTACCACACCTCAATCATCGTCAGATGAGTGCCACTCTGTCGCGACAGTGAAATAACCACAGCGCCCTTTTAGGGTGGTGAGCGGCCGGTCACGGGGCAGGGGAGGGACACAACATATAGGGTCACTGTCAGCTGGGAACACCGCTACATCTTGTGTTGCCGGGCCGCTGCGCGCCGGAGGGCGGAAAGCAGATCCGGAACATGGAGTTTTCGGATCTCAGTGGAGAAAACTGAAAGAAAATAAAAATTCACACATCAATTAAAATAGCAATAACAAAAACAACAAATAGCACTTTTTGTATTCTCGTATAGCACTAATTGCTAAAACGGGGTATATTTGCGTCATCGGCTGCTTCAGGTGGCCTCATGACCATCTTCAAGGAGAATATTGTGGACACAAGTCTGATTGGACCGTTCCTTACGGCACTGCTTGCCGCTGCGGGGTTCTACTGTAAGTTTTGGTTTATGCGTTATCAGGCCTCCCGTGATCAGGCCCAGAAAGTCAGCCGGGCGATCGAGGATGTCCTGAGCAAAATGGCCGCGCTGTTCGGACAGAAGAAACCTGCCCGGATACTGAGAGAGGAATTTCCCGCTGTTATTGCGCCGCTTCATCAGGAAATGCGTATCCTTGACGATATGACGTCCCGTCTGCCGCTGAAATGGCTGCAGCGCGAACAGCGCCACGTTCTTTATCATGCCCGATGGCTGCAGCGGTATCTGGATTCGCGCAGGGGCGGCAGTGACGGGGACTTTTTCCTGCTATTGCACGATGTGGCGATGGGGACCGATTATCAGGTTGCTGACATTCTGGCATCGCAGCATGACTGTAAGCAGCGTCGTGGATCACAGCTGCCGGTTAACCTGAAAACCTGCCCCTAAGAGGGGGCAGTTGAAAGCAGATAATATCCGGCATCAGTCGGGTGATCCCGACACCACATATGGCATGCGTCTGGCTTCATCAAAGTCCCGCAGCTCCTGCGCCTGCCTCATGATCTCTGCGCTTGGTACCGGGAGTTTACCCAGGAGTTCCTTAAATCGACTGGCAACCGACTGGATTGACACGCTGTTGGTCCTGGCTGTTTTCAGATTGGTATAAACAAGGCGGGAAAGTGGCTTTGTCAGCGCCTTGTCTTCCATGAATCGCTTGAATGTCCAGAGATAAATATCTACCAACTCCAGACCTGCACTCTTGGTACCGGACTGGAATACAAGTGGTTCAGCCGGCATATTTTTCATGTTCATAACAGGTAATCCGGGGCCCAGTTCCCAGGGCATATCCCGTATCTGGTAGTAAAACTCGTTAAGTTCACGCTGGGTGGTGTTGAACTGTGACTGCTGGTCAACAATGATACTGGCCTTTCTTTCTGGTGCCCCCAGTCGGGAACAGATCCCGTGCAATACGGACTGAAAGCCAATCATATTGGGCATAATCCGCAGCCTTTCCTTGTTGGTTTTACAGTTATAGCCCAGCTGTTCAAAATTGGCTGACGCCCAGTTCAGGGCATCGGTGATCAACTGCTTCGACCGGTGGTCCAGCGCGCTGGCTGCCGTCCTGCTGATCAGTTCATCACTGACGGTACAAAAAAGTTCCGACGCCCGCTCATCATGCGCCTCCAGCCTTGCCGTCCATGCGTTTGAAGCAAGTTCATCATCAAACAGGCTGGCCAGATTCAGCAGCAGGGGGTAGCGCAGAGGGGTCCAGTATGCAGACCAGGGCACGGCTGGATTCATTCCCTGATCAAATACCTGGTCGAAGAACGAAATAATGGCATGATCGCGCTTTACTACCTGCCAGATGTCAAACCGTATCCGGTGCTTTTTCTGCAGAACCAGCAGCGTATCTACAAGGTCAGAAAGGCGGTGCAAGCCCAGTTCCGCAGCGTGCAGGCGCTGCACGCCAAGCGTTTTGCGTATTACGGCTAGATCCGCTTCAGCAACCTTATCCAGATTAGCATCAGACGACAGCACTCCGTAGGAGAGGACTGGCTGGGTTTTGTCAAAAAGGTTTCGGCCAGTCTGGCCTGTTTCATCCACATAAAAGTGCATTCAGAGATCCTTTACCAGGCAGGAGGAAGGGAAACGGCATAATCCGGGTCAATGTAAAACCTTTCTGCAGCCAGCTGCAAGTGATCCACTTAAGGCTTTAATGACCTCAATACTGGGTTCACGGCAATGAACAAACGGGCCGGATCACAGACCCGTTTTTTAGGGATTACATCTGCCCGGGCTGCAGAAACTCGATTCTGGCAATGGCCGACCTGGACACAGATTTCCCGTCACATTCTATGCTGAAAGTTGCGTTTCCGTCCGGCGGGAGGTCACGGACTGATGTATAGGCATATGACAGAGCCGTTTCAAGAACCCCTTTTTCATAAACAATATCCGCCTCGAACCAGACAATACAGGGATGAAGCACGCTCAGATAATGCGGTTTAAGATCGTGGCCGTATTTCTTCTGGTAGGCCTTACAGACATCCTCTACCAGCTCCGGCAGCCAGAGGTAATCATGCAGTCCATTTTCACTGGCGTTAAAATGTAATTCCCGGACTAAATGGCCAAAAGGCCCCCAGTGGATTTTATCGCCGGTTCTGAGCTGAAACATCTCATCCGGAACGCCCCCCGGAACATCCCATTCCTTCAGGTGTGTACGGACCATCTCATTCGGGGCCAGGTCAAGCAGCATTTTCATGGCGAGGGATTCTGACTGATTTAGCGCCAGTAACCCCGCCGGAAAAGTATTACCGGCGAAAGTCCGGGTGCCATGAAACCACAGAGCCCGGGTGAATGGTCCCGGTTCGCCCAGTTCCGCACAGACGTATTCTCTCAGATACTGAGGTGCATCAACCAACTGGCGAGGATTAAGCTCGTAGATACTTTCAAGATCGAGCGAAAGCAGCACTTTTTTCAGCTTTTCAGGGGGACAGCCAAACCCGGCAGATAATGTATGCAACGCCTGAGTTCGTGAGGAGCAATCGAGAATCAACATGGTGTAAATCCCTTACAAATCCAATATGTTAACAGCGGGGGGGCGACGGCGGGCCATATTGTCGAGCAGCAGGGTCGCATAATATTTCAGAAAGGGTAAAAGCTCCGGAGCGCTGAAGCTGGCGTAGACTTCTCCATCTCCCTGAGATTCCCTGAAAACAATCCAGTCTACAAGGTGTGCATCGCTGGCTGACTCTACCTGGACGCAGAAATGAGCAACTGAATTCCGCATCTTATGGATCAACTCCCGCAGGTTCATTTCCGGTCCGGGCAGCTGTGACTCATGTAATCCCATTTCAGCTTTAAGTTGCCGCGTTAAACGGTCGGCAGGCAGGAAAGAGAGCGCTCTCTCTTTCGGTAACACGATAAGACCCAGGAGGCAATTCAGGGTCAACGTGTAGTTGTACTGCTCCCTGAATGGTTTGCCCAGCACCTCAATCATTTCGTTATATTGATCGATAAGCGCCAGTGTTCGCTGAACAAAATCGGTCTCAAAATCTGAATAATTTCCCATTTAACCCTCCCGTTCCGGTTCGAGGATCCACTATATCATCCGGCCAGCCTGACGGCTCAGGTACGGCATTTCCTACTAAGCCAGAAATCGGATCTGCACGGCGGGAAACGCGCAAAGGATATGATAATCAAGCCAAGTACATAAAATCATACTGAATGTGATATTTATCATTAATCATAAAATCATATCTGATATGATGTTTTCTAAATGTGATGTAAATTATACGAAGTATGATTTTTGATTAAACCGGACATGTTCAGACGGAGTGTGCAGGATGTATGAAGATATGTTGTTTTCGCTCAGCTATGAGCAGATGACGCAGATGGCAGAAGAGGAAATAAAGCAATGCGATTTTCGCAGGGATGGCACCCATTATGTCTGGGAAGTGAACAAGGCTCATGACATCCTCCGCTTCTGGTATCTCCTGGCGCTGCGTGGACACACTGGCCTGGCCACAACACGGGTCGAAGCAGACTATAAACGGCTTAAAACGCTCATTTCCCAGAGGAATGAGGGACAATGATGCGGGAAAAAGCCCGACGTCCGTCGCCGCTGCAGCGGCGGGTGCTGATTGTGCTGGCCGCCCTCGATGCAAAACGTCCGGGGCCGGTGGCGACGCGGGATATCGAGCGGGTGCTGGAGCAGGGCGGGGATGCCCCGGTGTACGGGCCGAACCTGCGCGCCTCCTGCCGGCGCATGGAAGCCGCGGGCTGGCTGCGCACCCTGCGCGCCCCGAACCTGCAGCTGGCCGTCGAGCTGACGGAGGCCGGTCGCGGCATTGCAGAACCGCTCTTCCAGGCAGAACGCGAGGCTGAAACGGCACGACAACGACTGACAGACGTCCGGCGTCTGCCGTTACGCCAGACGGCTGCCGGTGACGCGGTGGAGCTGCAGCTGGGTGACGGTCATTACTCCCTGCGGGAAGCGGCCTACGTGATCCGTCTGGACGGTACCACCTGCCTGCAGCTGACGGATGCCGGCGGCATACGCCGGATAAAAGAGGGCGATCCCCTTCAGGTGGCCAGCTGGTATCAGACCTGTTTTGATGCAGGCCTGCCGGTCACCGTCCAGGTGAATGAGAGCCGGGACTGATCGCCACCACACAAGGAATATGAGCATAAAATGAAAGTCACTGAACCCGGGCTGAATAAGCTGATCGATAACCTGAACACCCTGATTTGCGAGGACAGCCTGCTCACGCGCCAGGAGCGTGAAACGCTGGTACTGGCCGTCGCCGCTATCGGCGCCATGAAAGCGCGCGTCGGCTTGAAAAAAGGCGATGCGCCGACCGTTGCCAGACGGGAAAAAAGGGAGAAAAAAGACCGCCAGCCTGATCCGCGTTTTCCGCGAGCCGGTCATCCCTGGCAGGAAGACGAAAAAACCTTACTGAGTGATGCGCTCGATTCGGTACCGGACGAAGAGATTGGCAAGCATCTGTTCTGGCTTTCCGAGAAACTGGGCAGAACGCCTTTCAGTGTTGCTTTCCAGATCGCGGCAATCAGGGAGCTGCAGGACGGCTGGGAGGAGCAGTTCAGGGAGATTTCGGATAACATTCGCTTGTCCGGTCTGAGCATCAGTGATTATCTTACACAGAACGGCACGGGCCATAACGCCTGAAAGAAATTTGCGTTATTTGTAAAATTAAATACCAGGGAAGCCTCAGGATATAAAAAACTAATGACGAAACAGGAATGGATTTTACGACTACGGCGCTGTACATCGAAGGAAACCCTGGAAAGGGTTATAGAAAAAAATAAATATTCTCTGTCAGATGATGAGCTTGAGCATTTCAATGCCGCGGTTGATCACCGGCTGGCGGAGATGACGATGGGAAAGTTGTATGACCGGGTACCGCCAGGTGTCTGGAAATTTGTGAAATAGAACAGGTGATATTATGAGTTACGGCTGGCTCTTCGAAAATCCGGATGATGGCATTTCGGGTGGTAATCATATCAATCTGGAACACCTCCCTCCGGAGCTAAAACAGGTTGTTCTCCAGATACTACAGAATCAGATTAATCGTGATACAGCAGAGAAAAAACTGGCAGAATTAATCCAGCAACTCGAGTTTGATATAACTGCAGCAGAACTGTCAGCATATCTTTTTAAACCGGGCCATGCCTGATGGCTTACCCGGTAGCGATAATAGTGGAGACCGACGGAGGACTCCACTTTGGCCGCTGGATCAGCAAAAAAGCAATGCAACTAGTTGATATTTAACATAAAACGCATTAAGCGAAGTAATGATGTAGTAGCTAAATTGAGATGTCCGCTTCACCTCAGCGCTCAGCGAGCACTGCTTTCAAAGGATGAGACTCATGACGGCATACGGAACGGAGTTTTCCTCTATAAAAATCTTTATGCCGTGAAAAATTATAAATGGGGCATGAAAGCCCCATTTTTTAAACCGTTTCATCAAGGAAATATTTTGATGTATCATCCTGTTTCGGTTGGTATGTCTTTTTCGCAGAATGAAGAACCCTTCCTAATTCTTTTCTTAACTCAGGTAAACGTTCCCGGAGAGGATTAGAGCACCATTGTGAAGGTAAACCTCTAATAATAGCTTCAGAACAAAGCGGTGAAATAAGCTTTTCCATTTGATAATAAAAACTTTTTGCTCGACTTACACGCATTGTGATCCTTTTTATTACGTCTCTTTCAGACTCAATTTTCCCGCTCAAATCTCTTAATTTACCCCATGTCTTAGCATCAGCTATATATGTATCGTAAAGCATACACTCTATGAATGTGAAATTACTAATAAGTTCTTTTGCTATGTAACCACCCAAGCGAGATGGTATAAAACTTGATGAAGCTGTCGGTTCACCGTGATTTACCGTAAATAAAAATCTTTTATTGCATAAATCAACAAGAACTCGATGCGTAAAAGAGTCACCTACGCCAATTAATCTTAACTTTTCAGTTATTACTGAACCATCTATTTGTCTGAATGCAGGATCACTTGCGTACGAAACAATAACATTCAGAACGTAAAGTCTTAATAATTGCATTTGAGTCACTGCCAAATTTGAATCAAATGGGTTAGCAATAGTTGATGTTGACTCGCTATATGTCAATTCAGTGCCCAGTAAAATGGCTCTGAATGCCTCATGACGGGGAAGAAGATATCTTCCTTGTTCTCTAAAGATTTGTACCGCCTTACCTGGGCTCGTATAACCTCTTTCAAGGAACTCACGAGTCATACGTAATGCTAATCGCACATCATCCGTCGCAAGCACCTCAATACGACTTCCAATCTCACTCCCCAGCACCGACCCACTGATAATATCGACTAATTGTGATATGTCATCCAATGCGACTTTCGCCCCATTTTCTGCGATGAAATTACCACTTTTGTTACTGGTCATATATTTTACTAGCGCAAATCGTTTTGCAATCACACTGCTTATTCTTGGAGGATCTATTTGTATGACTTCAAAATCGAAAGCGTCTATAGCCGGTGAGTTCTTATGTTTGATAAATGTAGACTGCCTCAACGACAATACAAGATTTAATGAAAGCGCTCGTGAAATTGAAAATGATTCGGTAAATATCCGAGACTGAATATCATCAAGCTCGATTTGGTCAACATTATCAATAACTAAGAAAAAAGATGTTATCTTTGTAACGTGACTGATTATTTTATCCACATAAGGTTTTATGTTTTTATATTGTTCATATAAAAAATCTGATATTCGAGCGTTTTTTTGCTCCTCACTCAACAGAAAAAGAGGACCCGACTTTATCGCTTCAATATCTTCTCTGAATGCTTCAAATACAAACTCAGGATTACTTAATATTGGGTGTTTGTTAATATATTCGAGGATTGATTTATAAATGAAATCTACTATTGAACTTTCTGATGGATTATCAAGAAAATCTATATGAAGCCAATGTGGCGTCAATCTATCATCTTTATTTGAGAAAATTTCTTTTATTCTGACCTTTCTCATGTAATGAAGAAAAGTTGTTTTACCCGCACCCACTGTCCCAAGTAGTAAGATCGCTAGAGGTTTATTGTTCCTAATGTGTATTTTTTTCTTTCCTTTCACTTGAAACTTATCAACTATTCTTTGTGTGTCTTTATCATTAAGTCCTTTTAATACTTCACCATTCAGTACGTTTGAACGCCTACCAATATTCATCCTGATTTTGCTATCGAATCGCATAGTTTCTGGTGTTGAAACGTAACATTTTTCAAATGAATCTTCATCTAAGTAAAGTATCGAATCAGAAAATGCTAATCTTAGCTCATCGGCAATTAAATGATATATCGGATTATTGGTCTGAGTTCTGTTTTGTTGTGAATAGAAATTTCTTAATTTTCTAAACTCAATTTGATTTTCGACACGACCTAAAAGGGCCGTTTCCAAGCTCCCTGATATAACGTTTTCACGGCTAAGCAAATCATAAAATTCTTGGTAATTTTCATTTAAACAATCTTCTAGTGACCAGAACACAAGAGCTATTGAATCATTAAATTTAACATTGTCATGCCTCTGGGCAGGAAAACATGCCCAGACATTTCCATTCGTAGCTACCGCATAATCTATACCAAACTTTCTTGCGTAGTCCCTGGCTTGTATTATTGCTTCACCAAGATCAGACTGTAAGAAACTATTACTAAGCTTTACTTTTCTTTTTCCAGGCGTAACAGTAAAGCTAGGTCCTGCCTTTTTAGCTTCCACAACAAGCGCAATATTAGCTGTTTTTAAGATATAATCAGCATAAGTTGTCAGACCATCCTCAGTGACATGTTCTTCTGGTTTAATATCACTATCTGTCCACATCAAAACTTCCTTTAAGACCCGATCTATCACTTTTAGTCTTGTGGCAGCTTCATTTGCATTCTCTAATTGCAAATGGTGATAAGTTGATAAGATTTCCGAAATAGATGTTTTATCCATGAACTATTCTCTCTAGAAAATTCTAACGAAAAAATGCTACTGAATAGTCTTACCGCAATTAGGAATGATAGCCAAGCTATGTCAGGTCTGATGCTATCCTATTTTTTATTTTTATTACATATTTTTTTCTACTTATTAAAATATACGTTTGAAAAACGTAGATTTTCTGCGGTACACTCTGATGGTATCATTTACCCTGATTTTTCACACAGCGCGCCGGGCGGAGCCTTGGATGACACAGATGCCCAATGATGGCCCGGACCTGATCATGTCGCCGGCGGTCATTCCGCTCTACAGGTTGAACGGTTACCGGGAGCTCGACTCCGTATGTACAAGGCGAACAGGCGTGACGGTTTATGTGAGAGGAATTTGACCATGTTTCCAGTCGGCAGGACGGGAAACTTTCGGATGCCGCGTCAGCGGCATGGAGGCGCCAGATGAAGCGGCATGTACCTGTGGAGTCAAATGGCGCCGAAAGCCCGGCGTAGCCGGTTACTGGGCTATAAATTCTGCCACCCTACCCCCTGCCCTGATTAGCCTTAACCCGCTCACAGCAATGAAGAAGTCAAAGTAATCCCTTTTAACCCCGGTGAGCGGGCTTTACGGCGTTTACGACGTAAAGGGCGTGA
>PPYE01643696.1_pt1 | contig 21822 bp, 19 predicted proteins | sample 1559881 | NCBI WGS metagenome assembly PPYE01 (sample SAMN08240022, study PRJNA423297) | Human gut metagenome, whole genome shotgun sequencing project.
TGAAGATCGATGTTCCCCAGAGCATGGCTTCATCCATGATGTTGATGTGCGGGTTATACCAGCGCCAGTCTCTTACTGCTCCGTTACCATCATATCCGGTAGCGACTCGGGTCCAGACACCGACCATGTTAGACCGTCCGAACAGAGACTCAGCCATGCGACTGGCCTGAGTCATGGTAGACTGGTTGAGTGTTGAGTCCACATACGAGCGCTGATCCGGAATCGTGGTAGACCATGCTTCTCGGAACAGGGACCGGTCGGGGACTACAACAATGTGGTTCTGGCGGAATGGCGGCTCACCGATATTGATGAAGTAGTTGAACGCCACGATTCGCCAGGTGACACCAGAGTATGTCCAGTAGTCACCGAGGTACATGCCTGAGAACGATCCGCTTCGAATCGCCTGGAGGTATGGAGTAACCGAGCTACCCAGGGAAGCGCCTCGGTAGATCGAGTTGTGGACTCCCACATTCGAGTCATTGAGCATCCCATAGACTGACCCCGAGTTGGAGAACTTCTCGTTGATCTGCGTGATCTTGAGCTCGGTTCCAGAGACCCGGCCCTCGACGGCCTGGATGCGGTCGTTCTGGTTCTTGTCACTCACCTTGAGGTTGGCAACATCAGTCGAGGTGTTACCCCCAGCGTTAGCTAGAGCGTCTCGAACCGAGTCGAACCAGGTGTTGAACTCACCCTGGAGCTTAGCCTGGAGAGAATCCAGGTTGATCGTCTCGAGAGGGCCGCGAACATACGGAGTACGAGCACTACCCACGAGGTTGATGATGTTCTCGGCAACAATCTGTCGAGAGTTCTTAATAACCTTGATCTGGGCCAGGGCAAAGGTCTGTCGGTCACCACTGTCTCCCACGTTCGGGATGAGAGGGGTAACTGCAGGGGTTCCCTGGACTACCTTGATCTTGGCACCTCGGACAGCCTTGGATCGGTCAACCTCGATGCATACGAGATCGATACGGTCCAGAGTTGCGTGAGAACCAGTGATAGCAACCGTCTCATCACCCGAGTTCTCAACCCATCGGTTGTTCAGCCAAGCCTTTCCTGCACCTACATACACGGACATACCGTTGTTGGTGGGGCGAACTCGGAACTTGTCTCCCACGTTCGGGAAGACACCCGGTGCGATGATACCGTCAAAGAGCGATCCGAACTGGTCAGCGTCGTATGTCCGGTCACCATTCACCGAGTTGTAGAAACCGCTAGAAATGGCCATGCATTAATCCCTTTCTCGAGGAGCAATGACCTCTCCGGGGCCACCGCGAGTGAAGTCGATACGGAAGCCGTCACCATTCCATTTGGTACGAGACGACATTGAGATAGTGGGAACTCGAGAGAACCCACTACTGGACCAAGACTCAGTCATCTCAGTCAGCTGGCACTCAATTGGTTCTGCGTTGCTGCCCGAGGGGACGTAGTAGAAGATATCTCCGACATCGAACCCAGTACGGTACTCGACGTTGGAGAAGCTGTTGATCTTACCCGAGATCATCTTGAGCGGGGTATACTTCGGGAACATTGCGTCCAGAACCCAGAAGGGATACCACACCTCGCTCAGAGATGTGATATGCTTCCGCTGAATATCGGTAAGCGCTTTCCAGTCCTTGATAGAGTAGGGCTTGTGGACCTGAGTATTATCCCACAAGACTTCTCGTCGAGTAATTGGATTCTCAGATCGCAGTGTGTGCGCCCGAGTGTGCGTGCTACCATCGGCAATCCACTTCAGATCCACATCTCCGGAGTCCCAGACCTCATAGATCGTACTCTTCTTATCGATAATGGAGTCCACTGACTCGAAGTCGGAGAAGTTGTCGTTCTCCTGAGCGAGTGTGATCGTATTGATGAGATGCGGGGCAGTTACGTAACAGTGAATACCCTGGTTCTCGAGTTTGATCTTATAGAAGAGAGAATATCCGTTCGGCTTGCACGCCGACAAGACGTTCTTGAACATCTCAGCAATGGGTGCTCGGTCGTAGATGATCCACTTACCATCCTGGATCTTCTGCCCAGTGTCGTTGACGTAGGCCATCTGAGACACTCGAGTTTCCCGGTGGAAGTTGAAGTTATCGATCCTACGAGCAGCTTCTGCATCCTTCCCAAGATGCGCGTGGGCCAAGTTTTCAGCAGTCATCTGAGCATTGAACTGGCCATTCTTGTCGGGCTCAATCCACTGCCTGTGAGGTAGGACTCTCCACTCAAACATCGACTCGAGAGAGCGCCCGGTATACTTGTGGAGGTAGACACCGTCATCCTCCTGCTTCACCGTAGCTGTCTCAATAACCATAGCAGTCGAGGTGTCGTCTCGAATGAATAGGTTCCCGAGACTGTACTCATACCCCGGCTGATCCGAGTAGAGCTGGAGTTCGAACTGACCGTAGTCATAGGCCCGCTCTGTCCAGTTCAGGGAGTAGAAGTTGTTCGGAACCTCAATCCACGAGTTGTAGTTGTGAAGGAACGCGAAGAACAGCTGCATTAGATCCCCCTATAAAGTGTATCGTATTCCATAGAGACGTTCACGTCGTCAACGCCTCCAGCATACTGAAGGGCGATCGTGTTGATTCCCGGATGCATCTGAATCCAGGTACTACCTGGCGCCAGAACACCAGTGATGTATGACTTCCTTCCTCGAGCCTGGTGTGTAATAGACTTCTTACCAGGACGAGTGTCAACGACAATACTCTCTCCAGCATAGAAGTTTCCAGCTCGAGAGATAGACATTGTCTCGTTGAAAGTCGTATTACTCAGGATAAGGTTACTGACCGTACCGAGGAACTCAACAGTAATAGTAACACCAGCCGGGTAGTCACCAAGGTATCGGATATCCTTACCCGAGGAGTTGGTCATGTCGCCGAACTTGAGCTTGTGGTTGTCCTGTGAGAAGAACGGGAACTCGAAGGTGGGGGTGTTGTCATTGAAGCCCACAACCTTCTGGATCTGAGTAGCGGAGGACTTCCAATACGGGTCCAGCCCAAGAAGGGAGACCTGGATCTCCTGCCGCTCAGAGAAGATGTTCGGCTCGACGGACTCGACGATGAAGTCGGAGTGCACGTTAAGCCAGTCGGTTGTCACACCGAGAGTAATGGTCTCCCCGACTCCGAAGTAGGAATATGTCTTGAGCCGGAGTTCCTGAATATCGGTCCCCCAGGGGATCAGAGTCAGTACCACAGTACGAGTACCAACCCTGATCCCCTTAAGGAACGCTCCGTCCAGCAGGGCGAATCCATCAGTGCTGATGTCCGCCTTTACTGGCCCCAGACCAGTAATCTCCTTGACCGCGACCCCCGACTCGTAGGGGTTCGTGATGTCGATGGTTAGACGATCCCCCGACTTTGTCGTGGACGAGATCTCTGAGATCATAGTGTCAACTTGTCCTTTGCCATAGCAAGCTGAGTGTTGGTGTTGCGGTAGATAGTAGCCGCATCCAGCGCCTCAGGCGAGTTGTTGGTCTGGTTGAAGGTGATGTTTGTAACACCATTTTGACCATTCTTGTCAGAATTGTCAACTGCGATCGGAGCAGGAGGTCGAGCAGCATTAGCTGCCTGAGCTGTGACTCCGATGGCGGGCATGAAGTTGTTGATGCCCTTAGCCTGCTTCTGCATCTCGGTGAGGTCCAGAATAGGCTTGATTTCCGGCTTGAAGGATGGGTCGTCCTCGATGAGTTCGTTTACTCCGTCGAGCGCCTTTGACATAGCGTCGTAAGCTGCGCCAGCCATACTACCGCCGGCATCAGCAACACGATCACCAGTATCCTCGATACCTATAGCAAGACCCTCACCGACATATCCTCCAAGTTCCATCATCAGTCGAGAAGGAGAGTGGATCTTGAAGTAGCTCTTGACCTTGTTATAGCCCTTCTTGGCTACGTTCAGCATAGACTCACCGAAGCTCCAGGCCTTGGATGCGAGACCATTGGTCATACCGTCGACAATAGCCCAAGCAATCTCTCGACCAACCTTGTTGAAACGAGGAGCGTACTTGTTAATAGCATCGCGAACACCTTCAAGAAGCTTGAGGACCGTCCACATACCCTTGTCGATGATCTTCGGGCCATTCCTGGCAATCCCATCGAGGAAGTTGAGGATGACGTTGGTGGCAGCGTCAATGACCTTGCCGATGTTGTCAGCAATTCCGTTCAGGAAGTTTGCCAGGATCGTGGCGCCCTTTTCGCCGAACTCGTAGGCATGGTTAGCCAGCTCAGTGAGCATCGCCTGGATCAGGATGAACAACGTTGCGACAATGCCAGGGATGTTGGCATTAATGGCATAGATGATCGCTCCAAGCAATGCTGCCATGGCCACCGCCAGCTCAGGGGCCTTTGCTCCTAGTGTGATGATGAAGTTGGCAATAGCTGTGGCCACATCGATCGCCACCTGGGGCAGAATCGCCGCAAGCTGCTTCAGTCCCTCGGTCAAGACCAAGAATGCCGCTGCACCAGTAGTAGCACAGATACCCAGTACTGCAGCAAAGGCAGCCATACCAATTGAGATTGGGAGTAGGGCTAGTCCTAGCGCAAGTAGTGCAGCAGTAAGGATGATCATACCTACCGCGAAGTACTGTGCACCAGCTGCTGCAGCTACCAGGATCAGCATACCACCAGCAAGAGCAATCAAGCCAATTGCCAGCTGAGTCCAGGTAATCCCGGATAGGGTCTTCATCGCGGAGGCCAGAGCCAGGAATGCGATCGAGGCGATCCCTAGAGCAATTCCACCTTCCTTGAAGGCGTCTGCCGCAGCCATCGAGATCGCCAGAATAGCGAGACCAGCCGCGAGAGCTATAAGTCCCTTAGCTAGCGTCATGATATCCATGTTGCCGAGAATGGCTACCGCACCGGTTAAGACAATAACCGCTGCAGACATAGCGATGATTGCAGCCGCTCCGCGGGCATTAGCTCTGCCTGCAATTGCCATTGCTACGGATAGCTCCGCAATAATGACACCCAAAGCAATGACTCCCTGGAGGAGCTTGCCAGTGTCCATTGTTCCGAGCATCCAGATAGCCGCCACAAGGATGTTGCATGAGACGGCCAGCGACAGGAGAATCGCCGCACCCTTACCCATGAATGGGTCCTTACTGACGACCATCATGAACCCAGACAGGATCGCCACAACCGCAGCGAGGGTTACGACGCCTTGGATAGCCTTACCAGTGTCCATAGATCCAAGGGTGTACACTGCCAGAGACAGAATGACACAGGATGCAGCGAGAGCAAGAAGGATTCCAGCGCCCTTCTCGACTCCCTTTGTGGCAGCCATCTTAGTCATGAACTCCTGCATGGTCATCATCAGGATCTTCATGGCGGCAAGACCGACTACAGCACCCTTAAGATCCATCCCGGCAAGAATCCGGACAGCAGTTGCCATCAAGATCATAGCTGCACCCATAGCGATGAGCATAGCCACAATACGAACGCTGTCGTTCTTGAAGGCTACCATCTTGGTCATGGACTCAAGCATGTCATCCATCATCTTGAAGAGATACTTCAGGACAGCCAGTGTGACGAGGAGCTTCGGAGCCGGAACAAGAGACATCAGGATCAGCGCCCCGGCAAGAACACCGAGAGCAATTGCGATTGTCAGAAGAGCCTTGGCTTTAACCTTCTGCTCGAATGCCTCTAGGACTCCGCCGAGCTTATCAAATACATTGCCGAGTTTGTCAGCGACGTTTCCGATCTTGTCGAAGTTCTCTTTGAAGGAGTTGATCCATCGAGTAAAGGCGATGAGGACTCCACCACCAATAGCCCCGACAAGGATCTTGCCCATGTCATAGGACTTGAGGTTGGAGTTTGCCTGACTCATCGCGGTACCGATAGAGCCAAATGCATTCTTAGCACCTTCCTTCACCTTGGGGGCGAAGGTGTTTACCACGAAGTCCTTGAACTCAACGAACTTCTGCTTGATAGTGTCGAAGAGTTCCGGAAGGTGTACGGCTTGAGCGACCTGTTTAATGTCCTCGAACCACTTCTTAAGGAAGTTCTCCTTGGCGGCCTGACCAGTTTCCTTAGCAGCCTGGGCTGCGGCAGTACCTACCTCAGATACGGCACCCGCTGCCTCCTTAGCCTTAGCCTTGACCTCGCCGTGGCCGTTAACCCAGTCGCGGAAAGAGACGGCTACTTCCTTGACCTTACCACCGATGTCGGAGAAAGCCTTACCAAGGTGGTCCCAAACACTACTATTTTGAATAGTGTTCCACGTATCGACAAGGGCATCTCGCAGCTCAATGAGTTTCTCTTTGAGCCACTGGACCTTCTCAGAGATCTTGAGCTTCTGACCGAGTTCATCGAACTTGGTTCCCAGAGAAGCGACAATTGCCTCAGCCGAAGACATGTCTCCTAGGTTGAAGCCCTGGAAGTAGTCGGACAAAGCGGCTTTGCCGGAAACCAGCTTAGCCTTTAACTTGTCTCCGACGCTTCCTGCGAACTCATTGATCTTGGACTTGGCCTTGTCTACTCCGCTGTGGATGGAATCCATCGCGGCAGAGAACTCTCGACCGATAACCGAGTTCTTAAGAGCGTCCTTGACGAGTCCGAACTTCGAAGCGAGGTTCTTAAGCCCCTCTCCGGCACCCTTGACCTTTCCTGTGAAGTCGATCCACATAATGAAGTCATGGATCTTGTCTGAAACCCACTTGATTGCCTTACCGACTAGGTCAATCGGAGGTAGGAGCAGCTTGAGTATCTTTCCGCCAAGGTCTAGCTTGGTGAACCACTGGTCAAACCAGTAGATCGCCTTGCCAATTACCTTCGTAATCTGGAATACGCCAGAGTTGATCCCTGTGAACGCTGGGAATAGTGCGCTGATAATGTGTGAGGCGACCGTGAAGATGACTTGAGCTACCTCGCCGAGGATGGTGGCGAAGATATGGAAGATCGAGAAGACCCCTGTGAACGTCCACTCAAGCTTCTCGGCAAAGTTGTTCGTGATGATGAGCTTAGACGTGAAGTTCTCAAACGCCTTGGTGATACGGACTAGGCCTTCTGCCGTGGCATTCATGAATACTCGACGGAAGGCTGTTCCGATCTGTCCGAGAACCTTGACGATTGCCCCGAAGATATTCGCCAGACCCTGAACGAGTGCGGTGCGTCCGCCAAGGTCCTTCCACATCTGGAGGAACCCATTTCGGGCATCAGCGCTAGACTTAATTACCCCACCAAGCCAATCACCAATAGAGGTGAAAAGGACTGATGCCTCTTCGAAGTCACCAAATAGGATCTCGAACGTCTCGGCCCATCCAGAGCCAATAGCTTCCTTAGTGGTATCTACTAACTGACTAAAGGTTCGGATCTTGGTTGCGGCGTCAAATGCTCCCTGAGCAAATTGCTTGAGCTTGTGCGCTTGCTCCTCAGAATAACCCATCTCAACGAGCTGAGCCTCAGAGAGGTCATTCGTTAGGGCAGTAAGGGTGGTCGTCATGACCTGGGCAGTAAGCCAGTCTTCCTTCAGGGATTCTCGGAAGTTCCCATCCTTAGCAATAGCCTCATCATACCCAGTACCCATCATTCGGGAGGTCTCGATAAGGGCATTCCTGAATGACTCTCCACCCATACCTGCCTGGACCAGTGAGTTCCAGTCCTGAAGGTGGACTGCGCCAGCCGCGATAGCCTGAGAAAGCTGAGTGTATGCCGTAGCTGTCTGCTGGGCAGTTGAACCTGAGGCCGCTGCGAGGTTAGACAGACCCTTAATTGATGCCACGGATGTCTGAAGATCGACACCAGCCGCGGTGAACAGACCAATGGCGTGAGTCATGTCGCTGAAACTGTATACCGTCTTATCGGCATAGGTGTTCAGCTCGGCCAGGGAGGTCTTAACTTCGCCGAGGGTAGTCCCCTTCTCGACTGTATTGGCCATAATGGTCTGAATTGCTCTCATTTTGAGCTCATACTCATTAAAGCCGTCTTTAATGGTTCCGATGAAACCAGAGACAATGCTTCGACCAGCATTAAGAGCCGCGACACCAATTCCACCGAATGCGGTGACGGCAAGCCCCTGCATGACTGTCATGTTCTTGCCGATGTCGAGAGCCTTCGCCGCCAGGTCACCGAGTGTGGTGTTCTTAGCAATCTCTCCGACTCGAGATAGGCCGTCAGCGGCACCTTGAAGCTTCAAGGATTCCTTGAGTTTGTCCATGCCGGACGCGGATTCCTTGATTGCGGACAGGAATTGCTTGTTATTCATCTTGAGCGAGACTACCCGCTCGTCAATAGTTGCCACTACTTAGTGACCTCCTTCCAGGCCTTCTTCGCTATCTTGTCGAATACGGGCCTGATAGCGGGGTTGATGTAGTCTCGGCCGACGACATACCCACCATTGCGGGTACCGTGACCATATTGCAAGATGACGGCGATATTTACGCCGTTGTTTACGTGTGAGTTTGTCCAGGTGATCTGCCAGTTGTTGCCGGTTCTCGTGACTTCGTAGTTCCAGCTAGCTGCCGTCTCACCCGACCTGGAGGGGGTCGCCGCCTTGAGAGCAGAAACCCCCTCCTTGCCGAACTGATTCATGATCAGAGCCAGGTCTAACTTCGTCATTCTGTCAAACCAATTCCTGGTGAGTTTCCAGTCTCCCTGGCTCTCGATCGTAATCATGATTCTCCTAGACTAGAGATTCGGAGTAGATGTTGGCCACTCCAGAGACCATACATCCGATGGCGCCCTTGGCCATAGCCTGGTCATAGGCGTCTCGGGTTGGGCAGATGTGCCCCCATACCGGCTTGCCGAGTCCGGTAGTTCGGTTCCAAACCTCATCGCTGGCATCGAAGGACATACCGATGTAGTCCCATGGCTTGTGCCACTCGTTGATCCGGCCATCAGTTACCTGATCTGGATACGAGTATCCCCAGCACTTCCAACCATCCGCCTTCCACTGATTAGCCAGCCATCCGGCGTCGATGGAGAACTTCCAGATGATTCGACCGTGGGCATCAGAAGGGAAGAACTTCTTCAGCTCCTCCCACTGAACCGCGGAATACTTAGGATCGAGTACTGTAATGTGACTCGAACCATATGCTGCGAAGTACTCCTCAACCGTCATGAAGGGCTCGCCCATAGTGGTGAACTTCTGGATCTCCGCCCATGTCATCTCGGTGACGGGGGTATCTGGAGCCGTCTTATCCACACGCTGGAGGGTGCGATCGTGGTTCAGGAACCAGACTCCATCCTTCGTCTTCTGACATGAGACCTCCAAAGCCCCTGCTCCGAACATAACCGCGTTTGTGTATGCCCGGATCGAGGCCTCAGGCCAGCTGACAGATCCTCCTCTGTGGGCGATCAGGAAGCCGCGAGTGTCCATCATGGTGTTTATATCGGAGTATCCTCTTGGTACGGCACGCATGGTAGACGGCTGCAGTTCCCCATTCCAATATACGAATACCGGATTGGAATTTCCAGAATCGGTAATCTCTATACCAGGAGTGACTACGGCTGGAGGTTCTGGATTCTCTTCCTCAAGTTCTACCCAGGCATAAGCCTTAGCGCCGTACGAATCCTTCACTGACGAAGCCAGTGCTCCGATAGTCATCGACCATGAGGATCCTCGGTTACGCTTACCGCCTCTAGCGATTGGATCGGTACCCGGGGGATACCATACTGGTTCATCTCGAGAAGATGGTGCGTGATATTGTACGGCTACTAGATTTTTCTTAGTCTTATCGAGAGCGGGAATACCTGGTTGCCAGGTATGTATATTATATTTAGATACCCCGCCGATCGAGAATAAGACAAAGTTCTCTCTAGCATTGGTGGCGACGTCACTATTGAACTTGAAGTCGCCATCAAGATCAGCTTTTGTAGCCCGTTTTACAGCTACATACCCAGATCGCCCACCGGCGTCACGGTTGTATTGGAAATCCCAGCCAGCAGGAGGTCTGGCTTTGGTGTCTCCAAACTGTGAAGCATAGAATACAACTATAAGGTCGCCGATCTCAGCACCGGTACTTCGTAGCGAAGTAGTACCAAAACCATTAGCCTCAGATCCGCTACCGGTAGCTAAATGGACATGCAATCCTGGCTTAGGCGTCTCATAGACGTTGAAGTTATGGATAGTAATGTCTTGAGCCGTACCCGGAACCGCAATGGATGGCGTCCACATTGGATAGGCGTTATTTGGAAGTTCGAAGCCGAACTTGATCGCCGCATTAGTACCGCCCCGAATATTCCAGGTGGTGATGAAGTCCTGTTTATTGGTCTTCTGCTTACCTGCCTGGAACCAGTTCGCTCTCATGGCGAGCTGGGTATCTCTATCCGCCGTATACGTTATCTCGACCGTCCACTTACGATCACCGACGGTATAGGCAGCATCCTCGAATGGGGTGGAGCTGGATCCCTTTCGGATCAGACGCCCGGCGCCTATTCGAGCGCCATTACCTCCCCACCATGCACCAATTACTGGGAATACGCTAGCCATTACTTGGCCCGCCTAACAATCACCGTCCCGGACGGAGTCCCAGCAGGCACAGGGTCATCAGGCCCGAGGACAATCATCTTCGGGACCTCCGGAATCTTTAGATTGTCGACCTTCAGCTTGAGCTTCAGGTATCCCTTGAGCCATGGGATAATCAGTTCACGGATCTCGGCGCCCGGAGGGTTCTCGTAAGGATTGCCGACTGGGTGCCACTGACCACCATTTTGAGGATCCTCAACAAGGAAGCCGTCAGTGACGTAAAGATGACTGATTGCGAGGTTGTCCGCCTTGTCGAAGACCTTTTGGTAGTTCTCCGAAGTGACTGAGTGAACCACAGCCCACCATCGAGTGGACGGGTAGGCCTTCATGTGATCCGGAAGAATCGGCGAAGTCGGATCCTCCTGGAGGAACTTGGTCGCCGTACCCTCGAACATCATACAGACGTCGAAGTCGAGGTCACACACCTCCTGGGAGATGTTGGATCCGGTGTTGATCGCAATCACGAAGTCCAGGCCGTTCTCTCGGCGAATCGTGTCGATCAGATCCTTGTACCACGGAAGGCGGTCCTTCCGGGCATCCCATCCGTTGATCACCTCATCAAGGAAGACGCCCTGTACCAGGTCGCCATACCAGTGCTTAGCGCGCTTCAGCTGCTCAAGGATATATTCCTTGGTGAACTTGGAGGCGTTAGGAATACCTCGGTTCTCCTCGGAATCAGGATTGATCGCGGCTCCATACTGAGTCTTGATGTAGAACAGAAGTTTCTTTGCTCCTGCACCAAGAGCCAGCTCGCCCTGCTTCTGGAAGTCTACCTCCTGAGCCTCCCAGTCACCGCTGTTGCGGTTAAGGATGACGTATCCGAGGTTGTCCCGGAACTTCAGCGTCTGAGCCCACTTAGAGAACTGACCTGGCTTTCCATCCTGGTAGTAGTCAGGCCAGTAATAGGTCACTGGAGAGTAGTACCGAGCACCGTTCTTGAACGGGTTGGTCTGTCGGAGTGCGTCTTCGACGTCAGCCTTCTCGCCGTATGTCTTGGCTGCCTCGTCCTTGGTGAGGTATCGGTCGAGCTGAGGCGTCACCGCATCCTGACCGGCAGGGCCACGCTCTCCAGCAGGTCCGGGAGGACCCTGCGGTCCAGGAGGGCCAGCGGGTCCAACTGCACCATCATTGCCCTTGGGTCCGGGTTGACCATTTGCCCCGGCGGGACCAGCAGGTCCGGTAGGGCCGGGAAGACCATTGTCGCCTTTAGGTCCAGGAGGGCCAACAGGACCCCTAGGTCCTTCGGGGCCAGGTACCGGGGTTCCTCCAGCTCCACCGCCAGCAGGTCCAGGGGGACCCTGAAGACCTCGAGGGCCTTCTGGTCCGGCAGGTCCACGCTCCCCCGCATCGCCCTTAGGCCCGGGAGGTCCAGCGGGACCAGCATCACCCTTGGGTCCTCGGGGGCCGATTGGGCCAGGAGAACCAGCCCCTCCGCCACCCCCACCGCCGAACGGAAGCGGGGAGATCTCAGGTGTGGGGTCAGCGGACATGATGTCGACAGTTCCACCCTGAGTCAGAGCAACGTGCTTGACGATATCGAACTTTGGGGAATCGATGTAGATGGTGTGGGTCCAGGCGCCAGAGGGGGTTACTCCAGCGCCCGGAGCCAGCACCTCGATGTTGACAGCGCCAGCCTGGTCTGTCCGAACCATGTGCTCGCGCATTGAGACTGTGGCTCCTTCAACAGTAGCCGTAGCGCCCTTCACGTCAGGAACGATTCGGACAAGAGCCCGACCATTCTCTCCTCCAGGAATAGTTCCCGTTAAAGTACAGTATGGCGCTGCCATTTTGAGCCTCCTACGGCTGTTCGGCCCTGTCGAGCAGGGCATTCACCTTGGTGTTTGTCTCAGCGCCGTAGACGCCATCGACTTCAGCTCCGACGGCAGCCTGAACGGCCTCGACGGTCGCGTCGTGCGCCTCCTCAGAGCCCTCACCCCAGATTCCATCCTGCTCAGCGCCAACCACGGACTGCGTGAAGGCCACGCCGAAGGGGAAGGTCTTACCCCCCCACTCGGAAGCCGCGGCAAGAGCATAGCAACGAGAGCGAGTGTTCGGTCCGGCGACATTGTCGGGGGTAGCCCGGACTGCACGCTGCAGAGCGCGGATGTCAGCGGGGCCAGCAGGAGCCGTGTTGCTCGGAGAGTCGGTATAAGCCGGGCGAATCACATAAGCGATCGACTGATTGCGGACACGCCGCCAAACACCGTTCCCAGCAGACTGAGAGCCATAGCTGCCAGACGAGGTGTTCCCCTCAATCGTCTGGAGCGTGCCTCCGCCAAGGTTCTTCTCGACGAAGCCCACGTGGTCCGTGCCGCCGCCGTCCCAGTTGTAGATGACGACATCCCCGGGCTGTGCGTCGTAAACCGATACGAAGTAAGCATCAGGGTGCTGGCGGACCTTGTTGACGGTGTAGTCAGTGTTAAAGGAGAATCCTCCAATAGCGTTAATCTGCCCACACTCGTCCAGACACATGCTAACGAAGAGCATGCACCACCAAACAGAGTCGGACGGTCCAGCAAGCCACTGCTGACCAGTTCGAGCTGCCCAGTATCGGCCAGCTTCGGATCCGGGCTGAGGGTCGTCTGGTGCATAGTAACCAATCCTCGCTGCAGCGCGAGCGAGTACGTTGTCTGCGACGCTCACTTCATCACCTCAGTAGTCTGGGAGACGTGAATCTCCTTGTCCTCCATGGGATCAGTTCCGATGTGGGCCTGCGGAGCAAGCGCCTCCTCGGGAATGTCTTCGTGACTGATCATTGTTATCCCTTCGAGCCAAGCTTAGCTCGCCTGGCCCTATTGAGTTCCCTGTTCCGTTCCATAATCTCGGACTGGGACATCTTCTTATCGGGCTGATTCTTTTGGTTACAAACCCGAATGAGTGTGAGAAGTCGGTTGATGTGCCAGGTCTCACACTCAAAGGGGATCTGGCACGCGATCATCCAGTAGTAGATCAACTCTGACGACGTGTACTCGCCAGATCCAGACCCATCTCCGGTATCACGGACTGTTGTGGCCGTCATCGTATCAGCCATGTAGGCACTGATACGCTCAACCTCAGATGGGGGAATCCTATCCAGGAGCGACGGGTCGTACTCTTCATCCGTGATCATACACTTGATGTAGACCGCCATCTCCTCAGGGGTGACTTTGTCGTTACCGATGAGGTGTTTATGGGTAATTGACTCCCATTTTGACAGCGCGACCAGGTTGTGCTCCAGGTGCAGGATTCCGCCAGGCATGGAGACAAAGGTACCTGTCTCCTCATCGAACCCGTCGAGATCCGGGATAGAAACTATAAGCATTGCAGGCACCGAGGGCCCAGGAGTCTAGGTCTCTGAGCCCCCGGTGTGGTATATCAGCCTGCGAAGTGAGCCTTGATCTCGTCCGGCAGGAGGAGCTTGGGCTCGAGAGCCCCGCCTCCACCCTGAGCGGTGTCGGAGCCGAACAGCTTGGCCTCGAGGGTCTTCAGCTTACCGGCGTCGACGTCGAGAGACGAGATGGTCAGCAGCGAGGTCGGCTTGGCGCCGGACACGTTGACCGGCGTGGTGGACAGCTCCCAGGAGAAGGAGATCGCCTCGGGAGAGTCGTTGACGGTCTTGTAGCCCTTCTCGGAAGGAGAGGCCTTGCAGCCGTACAGGACGTGGAGCTTGTAGCCCTTGTCCTGACCCGCCACGTCGTCACCAATCTTGGTGCGGTAGACGAGACCGAAAGCCAGTCGGTCCTGCTGACCGATCTTGACACCCTTGGTGAGCTCAGCAGAGCCGTCGCACTTCTCGAACTCATCGGGGTAGGTGTAGGCCTCAATTGTGGCCTTCAGCTTCTCAGCCGAGAGCATCGAGAGGTACAGAATGTTGTCGGCGTAGAGGTCGGTGGCCTCAGCGCCCTCGGGCTTCTCGGAGATGGCGGTGATACCATTCCAAGCAACGCCGGTGCCGTAGGTCTTGGTGGCCGGGTTGTACACATACAGCGCACAGTGGTCGACACCAGTCTCAATACGGCGCTCACCAGTCTTGTCCCAGACAAGTGCAGCCATGTTATCTCCTAATAGTAGACGTCGAAGATGTCGTGATAGAGGTTGTCCGCTACGAGTCTGGACTCATGGCGGCTGAACAAAAGGTCCTCGATCTTCGTTCGTGTCGGGTCCTCGGGATGCCGGGCAATCAGAGTAACCTGGAACCGGTTCGCTTTGATATACTTGAGGTTGTCCGCGTACATCGGATCACCCGGATGCCGCTCGTATACGATACACGGATACGAGAGCTTAAGCGACGGGAGTGGTTGATAATAGACCTTGTCCGACCCGAGGATCTCTACCAGCTTCTCATGGAGAGCTAGCCGTCGGTCCATTATACACCCCCGTCAACTCGAGAACCAGACGGGGGAACTTCAGCTCCACATAGGAGATCTTCCAAAGTCCCCCCATCCAGCGTACGTACTTAAGATTCTGGATGTTATCCGTTAAAAAACCGTCAGCGATAATGCTGATTTGGTTACTGAGGTTGATACTCCCCAGAATCTCATCGCTGGCACCAAAGCGACGTGCTTCACGAAACACATCACCGTAGTACTGTTTCTCGACGATCTTGTCTTCCCAAATTCCCGGCTCGGTCTGGACCTGTGTAGCAAATCCTATCTCACCGAAGAATTTGGCCATCTATCACGGCTCCGGGACGACGTTACCAGTCTCGGTCTTGCGCTCAACGATGATGGCCGACTTCGGGTGAGTCAGCGCACCGGAGAGGCGAGTTTCCAAGAGGTAGTGGTACTGGTTAAAGCTGATGTCGAAGTCCTCAGCTGCGAAGAGTTGACCACCCTTGTCCGCACCAATGGTGTAATCGGACATGTTGACGATGATGCCGAGGGCGTCAACGGTACCGTTCTTGGCAGAAGAGCGCTGCAGACCCTTCATGAGCGGGACCTTGACAATCTTCGAGACGCCGACGTAGTCAGCAAGCTCGGAGACGCTGCGGAACAGACGGTGACCCATCTTGTCCTTGAGCAGAAGGATCTCAGTGACCATGTGGGGCTCGGCGAACCAGGTGGGGTTACCAGCGCCGTCATAGTCGTCCATAGCACGGACAATGGAGTCCAGGACGTCCTCGGTGGTGGTCTCCTTGGCCAGGACGACGCGAGGAGCGTAGAGGCTGTCCTCCTTGTAGATCGGGCGGATGCAGTCCTCCTTGATCTTATCCTTGGAGGAGGCCTGGCGACCATCACCGATGAGGACGGCTCGACCGAGCTCCTCCTCGATCATGATCTTCATCTCGCCACGAATCCAGGACACCACATCAAAGTCGGTGATGTCCAGGATGTCATCCCTATCCAACCTCTGCTTCTTATAGATGGTGGTAGGCGAGGTGACACGCTGCAGAAGCGTGAAGACCTCGTCTTCCTTTTTATTACCCTTAATGTAACCCTTAGCACGGGCCTCGTCCGCAGTGATGTCTGCGAAGCGGGTGCGAATGCGGGAGAAGGGAGAGTGCTTGGCGCCACCCACAACAGCGTTGACCCAATCGGTCTTACGCTTGATGAACTCCGGGGTGTTCCACAGATCCTTAGCCTCAGGGAAGAGGGTCTCGATCTGCTTGATGCCGTATGCGTCGGCGTGAGCCAGGATGGCCTGCTTCAGGGAGCCGCTGGAGCGAGCGTCCTCAAAGATGGTCTCGACCTGGGCGTGAGTCAGGACGGGGAGCTCCTCGGTGGTAGCGGAGCCCTCAAACACGTTCTTGTGAGCCATAGTATCCTCAGTTGTGTCGGAATGGGCGGTGTCCTCAACCTCTTCGGTCTCCGACTCCTCCGCCTCTTCATCTACGGAATCGACGAGCTGGCCAACGATGGCGTAAACCGCCGTCTTCTGCTCCTCGGTCATTCCATCGAAGATCTCCCCAAGAGTGGGGTCGTCCTCGTCGCCCTCAGCCTCATCGGCCTCCGGCTCCTCCTCAGCGTGCTCAACGTCATCCGTCTCCTCCGCCTCGAAGTCCTCATCCTCGTCCTCATCGCCGTGAGAGACGAAGTCCAGCTGCGCATCCGTGTAGATGACAGCCTCAATCTCATCGCCGTCGTCGCCATGCTCGATGGAGACCTGGTCGATGAGGGCACCAGGGTTAGCGCCTCGGAGCACCAGGCTCACCTCGACGAGCTCGCCGTGGACAACGTCGTTGCCCCGAGCCCGGACGTGGGTGGCGTAGATACTCATCGCCTTGATGTCGCCGTTCTTGACCATCTCTCGAGCGGTTCGGCCACGGTCGGTGTTGTTGAGGTGGGCGTAGGCGTAGACGCCATCCTCACGAACCTCAAGGTCGGCATGCCCGAGGACGTTCTCGACGTCGCCGTGCTTGTGCTGCCAGACCAGAGGTACAGTCTTCCCATCATACGCCGCGAATGCCCCGTGTCGGATGACCTTGTTATCCGAGCACCGAACATCGTTCTTCGTGGCGTAGCCAGAGAAATCGCACTTAACTGCCATTTTGACTACTCTCCATCAGTTCGGAAATTGGTACCTCCGATGCAGGGACTTCGTCGACCGGCTCTTCGCCAGGCGGCTGCTCCTCGCCCATCGGATTGATGTTGGAGTTCACCAACTGGTTTGCCGTCTCGTCTTCGGACTGGGCCCAGCCAAACTTCGGACGAAGTTCATTGGCCGTACCAATCTCGTTGCGCTTGACGGAGTCGACCAGCTTGGACATCTCCTCCAGCGGGACGTTGAGGAACGGATCCTCGATCGCCATGATCCGCTGTCGCTGCGTTCGGGCAGTCTTCGTGAGGAAAGTCCTGGTGATGGCATCCGTGATCGCCTTCAGAACTGGACGAACCGTTCGGTTCTGGTAGTTCAGCATCTGTCGAGCATCGGCCTTGCCGGTGAAGACATCCTCAGTCATTCCGAGCTGGTTGTACAGCTGGGTAGTAAGCCACTGGATCTGACTCATGAGGTTGTTCTCGGAAGGTCGGTTCAGCTGAGTAATTCGCTCGGCACCGTCAGTGTAAGCGATACCGTACTGAGACCCTGCGAGCTGTTCCTCAATGGCCTTTCGTCGTGCCTCAGCCTGCTGCTTCTTCAGCTCAGTCTTGACGACGTAAGGAAGCTGAATTATGATATCCAGCTTACCAGATCCAGACTGCTTATCGATGGCATCGAGCAGATGCAGCTTCTGAGTAAGTCGCTGCAGAGTCGAGCTAGGAGCGTTCATCACACTGTACAGAGGATTCTGCACAATAGCGACGAATTCCTTGTCGAGCGTCAACTGCTCTCGCTGTCCAGTCTGGTCATTGTAGACCTCAACCCGGACGTGGCGAGGATACCAGTTTAGGATCGTTCCGATTCGCATCGACTTGACGTCATATCCCTGAGTCATATCCGGACTCACGTCTGTATCGACAGGGACGATCGCCACGGCGCCTTCCTCGAACAGAGTCAGGACGAGATCCTGGAAGAATCCCTGTCCGGTCTGATCGATGTTGGCACTCAGAGACAGACAGTCATCCAAGTAGCTACGGTAGTAGCTCTTGAGGTTGCCGTTCTCATCAGTCTTGACGTGTCGGATAGGGACGTTCGATACATCAATAGCGATCTGGTTGTAAATGCTAGTGACGATTGTCTGATCCCCGACGACAGGCCGGTAATTCAGGTTCGGATTTCCGAACGTCCACGACCCGTACTCGGGCGTGAAGTTCTTCTTGTCCGGAGACCTTGTGAATGCATTCCAGGCATGGCTCAATCGGTCGGTTAAACCCATTTCACCTCCTTGCTCATTCGAATGCCTCCTTGTTGATCTTGTATGCCACGAAGGCATCCATCAGAGCAGCCACTGAGTCGATCTTCTCTTCTGAGCGCTTCTTCAGCAGCTTTCGGTTACCGTTGGTATCCTCAAGGGTGACGCAGTTTCCCATGGTGAAAGACATGAGTTCCTGGTCGAAGATGAGAAGTCGCTCAGCCGCCAGCTTCTTCAGTTCCCCGAGTGGGACTGATTCTGTTCTGGCTCCCTGAATGACCTTCTCAATACCATACGGGCCGTTCTCCTGCTCCCACCTGGTTACGAACTCCTTGGCGTTGTAGGGGTCGAACCCAAATGCCGAGACGTCGTACTTCTGTTCGTCGATGTACTGGTCCAGATCTTCGTAGACTTCCATCATGTCCAGGACGGTACCCTCCATAACTCGGAGGCTTCCTTCTTGGATAAACTCGTCATACTTCTGACGCAAAGCACCAGGCAACTTCATGAGCGTCAGCTCAGAGATGTATGCTAGTGTCTTTACACCGAAAGCCTGATTCCTGAGTGGGAATAGGAAGGTGAATGCACAGAAGTCATCACCCTGGGACAAGTCTGCGCCCATAGCGCACTGCATGTTCCAGAATGTATTCTTCCTATGCGGGATCGTCTCCTCGTAGGTGAAGAAGTACGTGTATCCCTCCATAGGGATCCCGAACCTCTTGGCGAGGATGTCGTTTCGAGCGGCAGGAGCTTGCTCCATTCGATCGACGTCCTGCTGGTACCGATCATAAGAGACAGTGATGCCAATGTTCGGCTGGGCTTTAACCCACATAGCAGGATCTGCTACTTCCTTGATGTCATCAAGGCGGTAGTAGAAGATTGAGATGTGAGGGGCGATGTATTCGCCCTTCAGTATTTTGAGCAACTCCATCTTCATGGTGTCGCCCACCGCATTGCGGATTGTTCCCTCAGACGAGACGGCCAGAATGACCGGGTCATCGATCTTCGAGGCACCCTGTTCGAGTGCACCAACCACGTCCTCACGGATGTCGCCGGATAACCACTCATCTACCGTGCAAACCTTGGGTCGAAGACCCTGAAGCTTGTCGATAGACATGGGGCGGACCTCAAGGAGGGACCCGGTGAGGAAGTTCTCCACACCTTTCTTCGTAGCAACCAGCTTCTGGCGGTTAGCCCTCGCACCGGTTGTATTTTGAATGGATCCCTCAGTCAGGAACTTATACAGCGGACCTCGGGCTCGAGTGATGGCGGTCCGGAATGGACCCATCACCTCTTCAGCCTGCTTCATAGTTGGAGCTGTAGCGATCTGATGTGTCGTAGTAGTGTCAATCACCAGGAAGTAATTCTGGATGAGCGACATATACATCGACTTCGCTGCTCCACGAGCAACGATCAGATACTGCTTGATTGTAAGGCGCTTCTTTACGGTTTTGGTCTCATAGTGACCGCCGACTCCGTCCTCGTACGGAACGAAGACCTGACGATCCTCGAAGTAGTACCATCCAAGGAGCTGTTCAGCCCAGAGCTTGAAGCTGTCTAGAAGATGGAGGTCGGCTCCGTCGGACAGAGTAAGCTCGTTCTCGCAGTATGCGATGAATCCTTCTACAGCTTGGTCGTCGTAGTAGTATTCGGGATTGGCGACAAGTGCATCAATCCGATTCATCTCACATGAGATCTCTTCACATACGGGAATCTCACCTCGGATGACTGCGTCACGAAACTGCCCGTAGTATTTTGGTACTGCGGTGTTCGAGAGCATTACTTAGCAGTGCTCCCCGGGTTACGAGGGTACCGCTTCTTCTTGGGCGAGGGCTTAGTCTGCTTGAACGACTTGGGCTTCTCGATCTGCTTGCGTTCGGGAGCCTTCTTGATCGCGGGACCGCCGATAGACTTGGCTTCCTTCTTGGTCTCCTCGGCCACGACTGAAGCAGCCTCAGCGGCTTCCTTCGCCTTCTCAGCTGCCTTCTTGAGCGTCTCGGCCGCGGACTTCCCTTCCTTACCAGTATCGAACGACTTATCGAAGGCCGTCTTCATGGCCTTGGTTGCTGCGTACGTTCCGGCCTTGGTCAGAGAGTTCTCGAGGATCGATCTAGTGACTTCACGACCTCGAACCAGGTGGCGATCGGCCTTGAGCTCCCGATAGCGTTTCTCTTGCTCCAGCCGCTTAATTCGAGACTGGAGCTCGGTGTCGCTGATCTTCTTGTATCCGCGGTTTGCGAACTTCTTTCGGGCCTTTGCTGCCTTCTTGGCTTCGACCTTTCCGGCAACTCGTGCGTCATGAGCCTGCTTAGCCTTTCGGACACTGGATGCCGTCTTTCGTGAAGCATCAACAGTGAATCGTCCAGTCTTTTTCAGGGCCCTTGCCGTAGCAACACGGCCTGCAGACGCCTTCTTTCGAATGACGCCCCAGCGCTGCCCTTTTACGCCGTGGTGGACGAGGTCTTCTACCTCTGCTTCCCCTCGGTCTGATAGATCAGTCGCCATGCTGCCTCCTCGATCAGCTTCTGGTATGCCGATACCAAGAAGGAGTTCCCCGGTGGGTCGAAGAACAGCTTAACCTTCATGGCGATGTAAGACTTGATTGCGGCCTCATCATCGATCTGATCGAAGACGGTCCAGGCCGTACCTTTTTCAATCGGGACATCGCATTTTGGCCCCAATTGTGCGAGATCCATCCGTGCAGTGTTGATGTGCATGAGGATCTGGTCGTCGAAGACATCATATCCCGGCATAATGCCGATTGCCTTCTTAGTGTCTTCAAGAATGGTTCCCATTAGATCCTCCAGGGAGCTTGATCATTCGGTCGACGCTCAACAACTCGTGGTGTCAACCTCGATCGGTCTCCGAAGTGTATCGCGTTGTGGGTATTCTTGGTTGTGGTAATGAGAAACTCTGGCTCGAGGATGTCTGGATTGAATTCCTCGAGATCTTTGGGCTGAATCGGATTCATGTGGTGGATTAGCGGCATGTATCTGATGTCAAGTCCCTCGATCCCGAGGTCACAGGCCTCATCTCGAGCCAGAACAAAGTTCCTGACCTTCTTCCACTCCGTTGAGGTGTAGAATCGTTGGTTCAGGTAACGATCGAAGCCAAACGTGGCTGTACCGACTTGCCCGGTGAGAGCCAGGTAGTCAAACCGCTCCTCAAAGGTCTCGAGGCGCGCCAGTTCAGTATACGTTCGTAACATCTCCCGCTCCAGAGTATGTACGGAAGGCTTCGATGGCTTCTTTGGCAATCTTCTCGGCTTGCTCGGCGCTGACGAGCGCCGTCTTCTTCGCCTCGAGGAGTGCTGTTTCGTTCCTCAGCTTCTCTACCTCCAGCTGTTCTCTTGTGGAGGCGAGCTTGAGGTAATGGTTCACCGTGGTTGCCGGTGCTGTACCCTCTCGAAGCTGCTTCTCAGCAAGCTCAAGCGCCAGGTTAATCATTTGCGCTTCGCGTTGCTCTACAGTTCGAGCTGGTTTAGAGGGTGTTGCGGCCCTTTTACCCATAGTTGCTCCTTAGATAGAGGGCGTTTGGGGCCAATTGAGGGCTAGATTCTAGGGCCCGTTGTGAGCGAGACCAGCAGGAAGAAAGGAGCACACGAGAAACTTCCTGTGGGCCCTAGAACCTAGTCCCCAATTGGCTTTCCAAATATCCCTCCGGGGAAAATAT
>PPYE01585311.1_pt1 | contig 21819 bp, 16 predicted proteins | sample 1559881 | NCBI WGS metagenome assembly PPYE01 (sample SAMN08240022, study PRJNA423297) | Human gut metagenome, whole genome shotgun sequencing project.
GTTTGTAGGGATTTTTTGCGCAAAAATACTGTCAGCTTAATTTGTCAACATAATATATCTGATTTTGAAACACGCCAAAGAAAATATACCGATCATGACAAAGTTTACAGTGCCCTGGATCTTTGGAGGGGCCGTAGCTTTAAACGGCTGTGCCGCTCTGGGAGCGGCCATTGTACGACGGTTCAAAAGAGGAAGGGTCGTCATTCTGGCCTTCTGGCTGCTTGGCTGCTGGACACTGCCCGGTGCTGCAGAGGGCAGGGACAGTAACGTCATGAACCGTATCGGAATTGCATGGGGACAGTGGTTCGGAGGATTTCAGACCTGGGCGCAGATCGGTATGATGGTGGCGGCCGGAGTTGCTTTGTGTGCGGCTGCGTATCTGATTTTCAGGAAACAGGCAGGCTGTAACGCTGTATTGTGAATATTATATAAAAACAGCAATCTAAATACAGGAATAATAACGAAAAAAATCTAAATACGGAAATCCTATTGACATTTATATGTTAATTTCGTAAAATGACAACGTAAGACAAATGGAGAATTAAAACAAGATGAAAAAAGCGACGATTATTGATGTAGCCAATGCCTGCGGCGTATCCATGAAAACAGTATCAAGGGTGATTAACAACAGCCCTAATGTCAGTGATGCGACCAAGAAAAAGGTCTTTGCTGCCATGAAAGAACAGGGATATCAGGTGAATATCCTGGCAAAGGGACTGAAGGGAAACCGTACGAATATTATCGTGGTTTTTGCTGACCGTCATCATGAGGAACATTTAAGCATCTGGCATAATATCATGCTGAAGCATCTGTTCTCTTATGCGAAAGACAGAAACATGAAGATAGTCCTTTCTCCGTCCAACAGTGAAAAGTTCGAGGAGGATGAGACCGACGGTTTCTATCTGATGGCAAGCGGTATAGCAGACGGTGCCATACTGCTGGAAAATATTCTTAATGACCCGCGGGTGGATTACTTTGAAAAACATAACATACCGTATGTGGTATTCGGTGAGCCTGAGAATCCGGATGTTCCTTCCGTCAGCCTTGACAATTTCGACGTGGGCTATAATGGAGGCAGATATCTGATAGGCAAAGGATACAGCAAGATAGCGCTTCTGATCGGCGAACAGAAATTCCTGTCCACCCAGCTCCGCATAGAAGGCTTTGAAAAAGCCATGTATGGAACAGGTGCCCAGTATCATATCTTTACAGGAATCGATACCGTGGAAAAGGCTTATCACAAGTCAAAGGAAGTCCTGGAGGAGTATGATATACAAGCATTCTTCGTATCCGGTGATGAGAGAGCTCTTGGTGTCTACAGAGGGATATATGAGAAAGGCATGAGGATACCGGAGGATGTGGCTGTTCTTGGAATCGATAATATAACATTAGGCGAGTTTTATTATCCTCCTATTTCTACAGTAGCACAGGATTTTAAACAGCTTGCAAAATGCTGTATTGATTTTGTGGTAGGGGAGATAGAAGAAGGTAAAAAAGAGGATGCAAGAAAGATATTTAAATTTCCGACAGAGATTATTGAAAGAAAATCTACATAATACCATAAAAAAGGAAGGAAATACTTCCTTCCTTAATGACAACGTTGTCTTTTGGTGACAACGTTGTCAGAAAGGAGGAAAATATGAACCTGGAAACAAAAGCAAGACAGAGACTGGCCGTCATCTATAAAGAAGACGGAAAAATAAACGAAGCCTGGGACAAAATTTCCCGTCAGCTGCAAAAGTATCAGCCGGCGGAAGAAAAAGGAAAGAAGTTATCCCAGAGAAATAGTATTTTGATCACATATGGAGATACTATCACCAAAAAGGGGAAACCGGGTCTTCAGGTACTTCATGAATTTTTGGAAGACTTTGTGGGGGATGCGGTGACGAATGTACATCTGCTCCCAATGTATCCCTATACATCAGATGACGGATTTTCTGTGGTGGATTACAGAAGCATCAATCCGGAACTGGGGGACTGGGAGGATATATCCGCACTATCTGAAAATTACGGGCTGATGTTTGACGCGGTGATCAACCATATATCCAAAAGCAGTGAATGGTTCAGCCGTTATCTGGAATGCGAGGCACCTTACAGAGATTATTTTATCACCTGTGATCCAAATGCGGATTACAGCACAGTGACCAGGCCAAGAGCACTTCCTCTTCTGACGGCCTTTCACACAAAAGAGGGGGAAAAGCATGTATGGACAACCTTCAGTGAAGACCAGATCGACCTGAATTTTGAATGTCCCGATGTGCTTGCGGAGGTTCTCGATATTCTGGTCATGTACGCAAAGGCAGGGGCAAAATTTATACGGCTGGATGCCATTGGGTTTATGTGGAAACAGCTTGGAACAACCTGTATGCATCTGCCGGAAACACATGAGCTTATCAAACTCATGAAGGATGTGCTGCAGGAATACGCACCGGGCACAAAACTGATCACAGAGACAAATGTTCCCCATGCGGATAATATCAGTTATTTCGGCAATGGGGAGGATGAAGCTGATCTGGTTTACCAGTTTCCGCTGCCGCCGCTCACCATGTACTCCCTCTTAAAGGGAGATGCGTCCATTCTCAGTTCCTGGATGGCAGGCCTCAAACTTCCAAGCAGCAGGGTAACATATTTTAATTTTCTCAGTTCCCATGACGGGATCGGGGTGAGACCCACTGAGGGAATCCTGAGCGACGAAGACAGACAGTTTCTTGTGGAGGCGGCTCTTAAAAACGGAGGCAGGGTTTCCTATAAAGATAACGGAGACGGGACCAAAAGCCCTTACGAGCTGAATATCAATTATCAGGATGCCCTGGCAGGACCCGATGAGTCAGACGAGGAGCGGATTGGAAAATTCCTGGCAGCAGAGACTATTTTACTTTCCATGCAGGGTGTTCCCGGCATTTATATCCACAGCCTGCTGGGTTCCAGAAACGATTATTCCGGTATGACCACATCGGATATCCCCAGAAGGATCAACCGGGAGAAGATAGATTATGATTATCTGAAGCAGCAGTTAGACGGAAAGACAAACAGAAGCAGGATCTTTCACGAAATGCGCAGAAGACTCCGAATCAGAAACGGGGAGAGCGCATTTTCACCGGAGGCAGAACAGGAGGTTATGGACCTGGATCCCAGAGTTCTGGCACTGAAACGTGAGAACAGGGAAACAGGAGAGATCATTTACGCGCTGATAAATGTATCCTCCCATAATGTTGACCTGAATCTTCCGCACATCTGCGGAAAGGACCTGCTCTTTGATAAAGAGATACAGGAAAAAATCAGCATGGTGCCATACGGTACAGTCTGGCTGAAGAAACAGTGATTGTTGCAGAAAGGCAGCGTCCGAATTGTTTTAAGACGGTCTTTTTGACACAAATAAATAATGAGAATTCAAAAAAAGGAGAAAAAATTATGAAGAAAAAAGCATTGTGTGTATTACTGGCAGCAGCCATGGTTTCCACCTTTACAGCAGGCTGCGGAAGCAGCGGAAGCGGCAAAGAAGAAGCGAAAGGTGACAGCAAAAGCGGTAAGGTAAAGATCCAGTTCATGCACCAGCAGGTAGAACAGGAACGGCAGGATGTGGTGCAGGCGATCATCGACGATTTTGAAAAGGAAAATGAAAACATTGAAGTGGAGTCCATCCCGGTAAATGAGGATGACTATGATTCCAAGATCGTAGCTCTCGGAGGAAGCGGCGAACTTCCGGCCATCATTGAATACAGCCAGGACCAGGCAAAAACAAGTGTGTCAAACCAGTTCACAAACCTGGACGCAGTGAAAGAAGTCATTGACCAGAAGGGAGAGGATTCCTTCTACGAAGGCGCGCTGGATGTGACAAAGACAGAGGACGGAAACGGATATGTAGGTGTTCCGATCTGCAGCTGGGTACAGGGAATCTGGGTCAACACAGCGATGCTTCAGGAAAAAGGACTGGAGCTGCCGGAAAACTGGGATGATATCCTGGAAGTGGCTGCAGCATTCAATGACCAGGCAAACAAAAAATACGGCATTGCTCTTCCCACATCAGAGTCAGCCTTTACAGAGCAGGTATTCTCACAGTACGCTCTGTCCAATGACGCAAACGTATTTGACAAAGATAAAAAAGTTACGGTAAATACACCGGAAATGAAAGAAGCTGTGGAATTCTACAAAGAGCTGGCATCTTACTCCATGCCGGGCTCCACAGAAGTTGCAGATGTAAAAGATGCTTTTGTCGGAAAGAACACACCGATGGCAATGTACTCCACTTATATTTTAAATGCAGTGAAGGAAGCCGGATTTGCTGAGGACCTGGCACTGGTCCTGCCTAACAAGAAAGAGCCTGTTTCTTACGGCTGTATCACAGTTCTGGGTATTGCTGACGGTATGGAGGACGCGGAAACAGATGCTGCCAAGAAATTTGTCTCCTTCCTTCTGGAAAAAGAGAATAATATCAACTGGCTGAACATGGCACCGGGAGGAATCCAGCCGGTATTAAAAGAAGTGAGTGATGATGCTGCCTACACCGATATGGAAGAGCGTAAGGCATTCGCAGGATTAAACGATGATATCGCAGCAGCAGTTGACAGCCTTCAGCTCTTTGGCACTGTTGACGGAAAGAATTTTACAGAGATGGGCGATGTGACAAACACAGGTGCTATCAGCAAAATGATCAACAATGTGGTTGTACAGAACGCTGACATTGATAAAGAACTTGAAACTGCACAGGAAGCAGTTGAAAAACTGATCAAATAAAGGAAAAGAGATGCTGTGCGGGCGGCGGCCTGTCCGCCTGTACAGCAGCCTTTGATAAGAGCAGAAAGGGGAAAGGAATGAAGTCCAAAAAGAAAAAACTGGGCGGAAATGATACCAGATTTGCTTATGCCCTGCTGGCACCAAGTCTGATCCTGCTGGTATTGCTGATAGGCTATCCCATGATCTACAATATTGTGATCAGTTTCCAGGATGTGCCCATCAACCCCAGAATGGCGTCAGAGTTTGTGGGGCTTGATAATTTTAAGGCTGTATTTCAGGATAAAAGCTTCTACCAGTCCGTATTTGTCACCCTGATCTTCACCGTTCTGGTAACTGCAGTAAGTACCGCGTTCGGTCTGGCTATCGCAGTATTCATGAACCGGGAGTTTGTGGGTAAAAAGCTTGTAAATTCAATTATTATTCTGTCTTACGTGGTTCCGGCTGTGTGTCTTATTTTCGCATGGCGTTATATGTTCAACAATATTTATGGTATCATTAACTATATCATAGTGGATGTGCTCAAGCTGGCAGATGAGGTCCCGTTATGGTTTGACCAGCCGGCAAGTGCGTTTATCCTTGTCACTATATTTGCTATATGGAAATTCTATCCGTATGCATACATGTCCTTTGTGGCGATCCTGCAGTCTGTGGATAAGAGCCTGTATGAGGCTGCTGACATGGATGGAGCTACCTCATGGCAGAAGTTCCTGGCAGTTACATATCCTGCCATCAAACCAACACTGGTAACAGTAGTCAGCCTGAGGACAATCTGGGTATTCTACATTTATACGGAAGTATATCTCCTGACAAAACAGGTAAATGTACTGGGTGTATACCTGTACGATATGGCTTTTGCCACACATGATTTCGGCAAGGCAGCAGCCATTTCCATTGTATTGTTCGTGGTGATCTTCAGCCTTGTTATGCTGATCAGAAAGAAGGTGCTGAGAGTTGAAGAAGATTAAGAGAAAAACATTAAAAGAGATATTTTTCTATGTGAGAGTAGTATTGCTGGTTGTGATCCTGCTGTTCCCATTCCTCATCATGCTCAGCGTGTCCATAAAATCCACAGCGGAAACCATTGCGTATCCGCCTACGGTCATTCCGAAGACATGGACCTTCCAGCACTTTATTGATATTTTTGATCCGGGTATTTTCCCGTATCTGAAATACTTTGGAAACAGTCTGTATATTGCCCTGACGGTCTCCGTACTGGCTGTATTTCTGGGGATCCTGGGCGGGTATGCGCTTTCAAAGCTGAAATTCAAAGGAAAAAAGGGAATCAGCGAAATGTTTTTCCTGGTTTATATGTTTTCCGGGATTCTGCTTATCGTTCCCCTGTTCCGTATGCTCTCTGCCATCGGGTTAAAGAACAGCAGAGAGGCTGTAATTGTGTGTATGATCATCCAGACACTTCCCACAGCCATCTATATGACAAGAAGTTATTTTGACACTATACCGAAAGAACTGGAGGAGGCAGGAAGAGTGGATGGCCTCAGCAAGATGGGCATTATCTTCCGCATCATTGTTCCGCTTTCTATTTCAGGACTGATATCTGTATTCGTTTACGCATTTATGATCGCATGGAATGATGTGCTTTTTGCATCCATATTCATTGACTCCCCGGATATGATGACGATTCCGATCGGACTCAACTCCCTGTTCAATACACCGGATTACGTATGGGGAAGAATGATGGCGGCATCTTTGGTTACCTCGCTCCCTGTAGTGATCATGTATGGATTCAGCCAGAGACTGATCAAGGGCGGCAGAACTGACGGCGGTGTAAAAGGTTAAGGAAAAGAGGAGAACTGACATGAAAAAATTAGTGGCTACAGCACCCAGAGTTGCTGAACTGAAAGACTATACAGACAGAGAGATAAACAGTAATGAAGTAAAGATAAAGGTGGAGTTCGCAGCTCCCAAACATGGCACTGAGCTGGCGGATTTCCGCGGCACCACTCCTTTTATTGACGGGAAATTCGATGAGGAGTGGAGGGTTTTCACAGAGCGGGGTGAAGATGAACCCAGAGGTATTGAATTTGGAGACCTGGCACTTGGAAATATGTTCGTTGGAACGATCGTAGAAAAGGGCGCAGATGTTACAGAGTATGAAGTGGGTGACCGCGTATGCTCCTACGGACCCATTAAAGAGACCCAGATCGTAAATGCAGTGGACAATTACAAGCTCAGAAAAATGAGTAAAGAGGCATCCGCGAAGAATGCGGTCTGCTATGACCCTGCACAGTTTGCGCTGAGCGGAATCCGGGATGCGGATGTTCGCCCGGGCGACCGTGTTGTGGTGATCGGGCTCGGCGCCATCGGACAGATTGCCCTGCAGTTTGCGGCAAAGATCGGTGCCACCACAGTGATCGGTATTGACCCCATTGCGAAGAGAAGAGAAATCGCAGAAAAACACGGCGCACATTACACCATTGATTCCATGAGCTGCGACGCCGGAATGGAGATCAAGAAGCTGACGGATAAAAAGGGTGCTGATGTTATTATCGAGACAAGCGGTAATGTACATGCCCTGCAGTCCGCGCTGAAAGGTCTGGCTTATAACGGAACCATCGCTTATGTGGCATTTGCAAAACCATTCCCTGCAGGCCTGTGGCTTGGGCAGGAGGCACACTTCAATTACGGCAAGATCATTTTCTCCCGTGCCTGCAGTGAGCCGAACCCAGAATATCCGCGCTGGGACAGACACAGAATCGAAGATGTGTGCTGGGAGCTTCTTATGAACGGTTATCTTGACTGTGATGACATTATTTATCCGGTAGTACCCTTTGACAAATGCGCGGAAGGATTCTGCTATTACGTTGACCAGCACCCGGAAGAGAGCATTAAACTGGGTGTAGACTTTACAGGGAGGGAATAATATGCTGTTAGGAACACAGGATAAGGATTTTTTTCCGGAAGACCTGATTGAAAAATTCAAATTCGTAAAAAATATGGGATTTGAATGTTTTGAGATAGACGGAAAAGTGCTGACAGACAATGTAGAAACAGTAAAACAGGCCATTAAAGAGTCAGGTCTTCCCGTGTCCAGCGCCTGCGGCGGCTACAGAGGCTGGATCGGGGACTTTATAGAGGAGCGCAGGGAGAATGGTGTGGAGGATTTAAAAGAGATCATCCGTGCCTTGAAGGAAGTAGGGGGAACCGGTGTTGTGGTACCTGCTGCCTGGGGTATGTTCACCTTCCGTCTTCCGCCGATGGTATCTCCCAGAAGTCATGAAGGGGATGTAAAGGCTATTTTGAAATCACTTTCAGAGCTGGAGCCTGTGGCAAAGGAGAATGGGATCTACATTTACCTGGAACCTTTGAACCGTTATCAGGACCATATGCTGAACACCCTGCAGGATGCCATGGATATTATCCGCAGGGGCGGCTTTGAGATGGTCAAGATCACGGCTGACTTTTATCATATGGCCATCGAAGAGGATGATATTTCCCGCTCTCTTACAGAGTTCAGGGATGTGATCGGACATATCCACATTGCGGAGAACCACAGATATCAGCCTGGTACCGGGTCCATTGACTGGAACAGGCATATGCAGACTTTAAAGAATATAGGATATGAGGGCGCTGTTGTAAATGAAGGAAGGATCCGCGGGGATGATCCGCTGGAGGTATATCAGAAATCCGTTGATTTTATGAAGCAGTTTCTGTAAAAAACACCGCCGGCGTCTCAGGATGCCGACGGTGTTTTCTCTGCCCTCAAGAGGAGGATAAAGATGGATAAATTGAAAATGGCAATCATTGGTTCCGGCCAGATCGCCAGGGTGACACATATACCAAATTATCAAAGCATGGAAAATGTAGAGCTGGTGGGAATCTGTGATACCAACCCTGACGCTGCGAAGGCAGTGGCAGAGCAGTTTGGGATTGCGCGGTATTTCGGAAATCATCTGGAAATGCTTTCTGAGCTTCGGCCGGATGCGGTGACAATCTGCGTGCCCAATAAATTCCACTGTCAGATCACACTGGACGCGCTGGAGGCAGGCTGTCATGTATTATGTGAAAAGCCACCTGCCATAACTGTTTGGGAGGCACAGGCCATGGAAAAAAAGGCGGAAGAAAAGAAGCTGCTTCTGTCTTACGGGTTTCATTTCCGGCACAGTGAGCAGACTGCATTTTTGAAAGAGAAGATTCTGGCGGGGGATTTTGGTACCATTTATAATACGAACGTGCAGTGGCACAGAAGAAGAGGAATTCCCGGCTGGGGTAATTTTACCAATAAAGCCATGCAGGGAGGAGGCCCGCTGATTGATATCGGAGCACATATGCTGGACTGTGCGCTCTATCTTCTGGGGTATCCGCAGATTTCTTACGTGTGTGCTTCTTCCAGTGACAGAATCGGAAAAAGAGGCGGTCAGGGCCTTATGGGAACATGGGACGGTGGACGCTTTAACGTGGAGGACGGACTCTTTGGTTTTATACATTTTGCTGACGGAACCAGTATGAGTCTGGAAACATCCTTTGCCATCAATATGAAAGAACGTGATCTGAGGAAAATACAGTTATACGGAGATAAGCTGGGCGCGAACGTATTTCCTCTTGAAATATACGGGGAAGAACAGGGACAGCTTACGGACAAAAGTTTTCCGTTCATGGAGATGAGGGACTGGCACAGGGACAGTGAGGAGAACTTTGTAAAAGCCTGTCTTGGCAGGGAGCCGCTGCTGGTCACAGCCGAGCAGGGGACATATGTTCAGCGTGTGATCGGGGCATTATACAAAGCAGCCGAAAGCGGCATGCCTTATATATGGCAGGAATAGCTGACGGACGGCTGACAGATGGGAGAGGAAGAGACAGAATGATTCACTATGCGATTGAAAAACAGGGCGGAGAGATCTGGCTCAGACAGAAGAAATACGAACCTCGTTTTGCTTTGAAGACAGAATCTGTGTTTACACAGTGTAATGGATATATGGGTGTCCGGGCTTCCCTTGGCCTCCCCTCTCTGGATGGGAAGAAGGGGATGTTCATAGCCGGTCTCTACAACAGGGCCTATGAGGAGGAGGTTACGGAACTTGTCAACTGCCCTGATGTGACAGGCTATGAGCTGGTGCTGGACGGGGAGCCGGTGCTGCCGGACAGCCGCTGTCTTACAGCGTTTGAGCGGAAATTCAATATCCATACAGGAGAACTGGTGATCACATCTGCCTATGAACTGGAATCAGGCGCAAGCTTCTGCCTGACAGACCGCCGGTTTGCCTCCATGGAAAATGAGCATCTGTTTGTACAGAGTATCGGAATCACCATGCAGAAGGGATGCATAAAGCACGGCGGAATCTGTACCGGAATCGACGGACAGCAGACCAACAGCGGTGTGTCCCACTTTAAAAGGGTGAACTGCCGGGTGTACGACAGAAAGTATCTGCATGTAGAGGGATATCTGGAGGAGGATACACTGAGTATTCTGGAAGGGGTAAGTTATACCGGAGAAGAGGAGGCTGTGTTTACCCTGAAACGAAGAGGAATCACCGGCAGATATTTCTTCAGTATTCCGGATGGGGGAACCTGGGAATTTACCAAATATGTCTATATCCAAAATGAAAAAGATTCTCTTGGCCTGGACAGGCAGAAGAAGCTGCTGGAAAAATGCAGTGAGGCAGGGTATGCAGATGTCTTTTTAAAGCATAAGAAAATAATGCAGGATATCTGGAGACAGGCCCGGATTGAGATTGACGGGGCCAGTCCGGAGGAAGAGGCAGCAGTCAGTTTTGCCCAGTATCATCTGCTGGGAATGATGCCCTGGCACAGTACAGACTGCAGTATTGCGGCAAAAGGCCTCACAGGTGAGGGGTACAAGGGACATGTGTTCTGGGATGCGGAGATTTTTATATTACCGTTTTTCCAGTATGTATTTCCGCAGGCAGCCAGAAATCTGCTGGAATTCCGGTATAAAGGCCTGGACGGAGCCAGGGAAAAGGCGGAGGCATATGGTTACAAAGGCGCCATGTATCCCTGGGAGGCAGCCGTAACAGGGCGGGAAGAGACACCGCTCTACGCAGCGCTTAACATACATACGGGCAAGGCCAACAAAGTGTGGTCCGGAATCAAAGAGCATCATGTGACAGCGGATATTGCCTATGCCGTATGGCAGTATTACAGTGTTACCGGGGACAGAGCATTTATGGAGCGGTTCGGTTATGAGATCATTTTTGAGACGTCTTCTTTCTGGGTATCCCGGGGGCAGTGGGATGAAAAAAGACAGGCTTATGTGATCTGTGACATTATCGGGCCTGATGAATATACGGAACACGTGGATAATGACGCATATACCAATTATATGGCGCGCTACTGCTGCAGACTGGCCTCTGTTCTGGCTGAAAAGCTCTGTGCGGAGAGTCCGGATCTGTACCGTGAGCTGGACCGCCGTCTGGGGATGGATAGGAACAGAAAGAGCTGGGAAGAGTTTGCGGACAGGCTGTACGTTCCTGTTCCCAATGAGGAGCTTGTCATTCCACAGGATGACACATTTCTCTCTAAAAAACGCATCCCGGATATTGAAAAATATAAAAAGTCTCAGATCAAACAGGCAGTCCTCCTGGACTACTCCAGGGACGAGGTGGTTGATATGCAGGTGCTGAAGCAGGCGGATGTGGTTATGCTCCTGAACCTGTTTCCATACATGTTCTCTAAAGAAGTGGTAAAAAAGAATGTTCTCTTTTACGAGGAGAGGACCATACACGATTCTTCTCTGAGTTACTGTGCCCACGCACAGGCCTGCGCTGCCATCGGTGAGACCGAGCTGTCCTGGGAGTTCTTTAAAAAGTGTATGGTCATTGACCTGGATGACAATCCAAATGATACAACGGATGGTATCCATGCTGCTTCCCTTGGTGGGATCTGGAGTTGTGCGATCTTTGGATTTGCAGGCATCAGTTTTTCGGACGGAAGGCTGAATGTTTCTCCGCGGCTGCCAAAACACTGGAAGGAGATGCGTTTCTCTGTGAAGGTTTATGGACAAGAAATAGATGTGAAAATAAACCGCCGGGAAGTTCTGCTGGAAAGCCGTGAGAAATTTGTACAGCCTCTGTCTGTGCTGGTGAATGATGAAATATATACTCTGACAGATACCCTGTCAGTGAAGTGCAAAGACAAAGAGGAGGGCATATGCGCATGAGAGCAGTGATTTTTGATCTGGACGGTGTTGTAGTGGACACCGCAAAGTATCATTATCTGGCATGGAGAAAACTGGCCGCAGAGCTGGGCTTTGTATTTGACGAGGCAAATAATGAGCGTCTGAAGGGGGTCAGCAGAATGACATCCCTGGAGATCGTGCTGGAGACCGGAAAGATACAGAATCTGTCCATGGAGGAGAAAATAGCGCTGGCGGACAGGAAGAACGGGTACTACCTGGATATGGTGTCCACTATAGATGAATCTGAGATACTGCCGGGCATACCTGCGTTTCTGGAAAGACTGAGAGCGGAGGGTTATAAGATCGCCCTGGGCTCCGCTAGCAAAAGCGGCGGCATGATCCTGAAAAAGCTGGGTCTTATGCCATTCTTCGACGCAGTGGTGGACGGAAACCTGGTGGAACGTGCAAAACCGGACCCCCAGGTGTTTACAAAGGCGGCTGAAATGCTGGGTGTACCTTGTAAAGACTGTGTGGTGATAGAGGATTCGGCGGCAGGGATCGCTGCAGCGGCAGCAGGCGGAATGAAAAGTGTGGGGATTGGAAGCAGTGAAATTCTGGGAAATGCGGATATTGTAGTGCCGGATACGGGTGCATTACCCGGATTAGATTTGCCTTAGTAGATAGAAACGTTACAGCTTAGTTTGCGGACGAAGCTGTAACGTTTATTTTAATTATATTTCTGAAATAATTGATTTCATTAATTTAAATTGATATACTAAACTACATAATCACGATAAAAACAGGTTTATCAAATAATATAGACTTGGCAGAGGGAGGTCACACATGAGCGAGAAAGCAATTAACAGAGTTCAGCAGTATAAATCAGATGTAGCATTTAAAACTCTTGTAGAGGGTGTAAATGATAATCTATATTATATACCGCGGTATCAGAGAAGGTTTAGGTGGAAAAAAAAACAAGTACAGGAATTAATTCGCTCTCTGGTTAAGGGGTACCCGATTCCGCCAATCTATGCATATAGAAATAGAGAGGGGCAATTAGAAATTCTCGATGGACAGCAAAGAGTGATGAGCTTCTTTTTTTATTATATAGGTAAATTCACGAAAAACTCCAACTCCGTTGACTTTCATAATTTGAGAACTGAAGGTAAAAAATATGTAGAGGCTTTGGATGAAACCTACGGATTAACTAAGATGACAACGATTTTAAATCCTGAAGATCCCAAAAAGGAACAGATAGATATTAGTTATCATAAATTATCTCCCGAAATGAGACGAAGATTGGATTATACTAATATTACAGTAATAGAACTTAGATGGGATGCACCAGAAAATCGTGGGACTGATTTGCAGACAATATTTCGGAATTTAAACAGTAAAGGAACACTTTTGTCAGCTCAGGAAGTGCGTAATGGAGTTTATGATGGTGCCTTCTATGATATGTTAAGAGATTTGAATCATAATAATCAAAAATGGAGAAACATATGGGGGGCAAGTAAAAATTCAAAAGAAGAGGATATGGAATTTTTACTTAGATTATGTACATTGAGATATTATGTATCTTATGAAAATGATAATTTTATTTTTAAAGAATATAATGGTAAATATTGTACATGGCTTGATCAATTTTCCGAAAAAACAATAAAAATGGAAGATGAAACAATTAAGGAGTATAGATGTAGCTTGGAATGTTTCTTCTCTAAATTTTGCGATATGAAAAAGCAGCAGTATCTTAAAATAACATTGTTGGAAAGTTTATATATTGTATACGAAAAATGTGGTGCGGAAGTACCAATAACAGACGAGTTGATAGACAGGATAAAAAATGTGAAGTTTAGCAACAGTGCTCGGCAGGGCACCGCGAAAAAAAACACCATGAATGAAAGGTGGAAAGGAGTATATGGGACAATCAAAGAATACATTGGAAACGGCGGTTGATTTATTAGTACAAAATAGTTTACCTCATAAAAATACAATCATTATTGGAGATAATGCGGCGGGAAAATCAAAAGTGATCAAGTGTTATGTGAAGCATAGACTGGAACAAAAGCAGATGATCTATTACATGGATGCAGTAAACAGATATTTTAGCGTGTCAAGCATCAGTGCCTCTCCTAAAAAACTGGTATTCAGCAATTTGATTACGGAAACGAGAATAAAAGATGAGAATTTTAATTTAGAAGACACATGGTCTTATTATGGGACTCCTACAGAGCGTATAGAAATGATTTATAATCTCTATGAAAATGAAGTTCAGGAAATGTTTTGCGATTTCACAGGGATAAATTTTCGGATTTTTCTAAAAGAGTCCCAGGATGTGGAATTTAAAAATGGAATAATAGGAAAACTTTCCAGTGGCTATCAGGCGCTGCTAAGGATGTTTTTAGAAATGATTTATATCAGGCATACATTAGAAAAAGAAGCTGATATGGTGGTGGTTATTGATGAGGCGGATGAATTTTTATCACCTAAAAATGCCAGAAAACTATATGATTTTTTGATAAAACGATTTCCGGATTTAAGTTTTATATTTTCAACACATTCCGTAGATTTTATAGCCGGTGCGGCTAAGGCTAACATACTGATACTAAAAGATACGGATATCGAGGTGTTAGACGCTGATGACTATCAGGACGTAAGTGATGTAGCGGCAATATTCAAAGAGGTATTTGGAAATGATCAGGAGAAAGGAAATGCCGAAAGGACAGACGAAAAACTGCGGCTTTTAATAAATAACAGAATTGCTTCAGTTTGGAGTGAAAATGAAGAAAAGATGCTGAATGAAATAGAAGAATCCGAACTTTCAGCAGCACAGAAGTTGATATATCATCAGATAAAGGAGTGGTAATATGCAGAAGAATCTTCTTCTGATTGACATTCCGAAATTTGAAGTAGACTATGGAGAAGAGGAATTAAGTTATACAAAAAAGAAAGGTAAAGAAAACCTTAATAAAGTATTATATGAGGCAAGTAGGCAGTATTGTATGTACTGCTATAGCCGGATCCAGATTGACAATCGTAGATTTGGACATCTGGAGCATGCAATAGAGAGAATGATTTCGCCAGAGAAACTGACAAATTGTATTCCAAATATTGGTTTATCTTGTGGATACTGTAATGATAAATATAAGAAAAGGCACGAAAAATCCAGAAAGCCTGATAATGAGGTGTTGGCGCAATTTGAAAAAGCAGAATGTAAGGATAATTGTAAAGCTGTCTGCAGAGAATACCAGGATTTAAAGAAAAACTATCTTTCAAAAGATGGGGCGCAGATTATTCTGCAGCCGTTAGGTGTGGTTGGTGAAGAAACAGGTTTAGAACTGCTGCTTCAATATGATATACTGGAAGGAAAGTTCATACCGTCCCAAAATAAGCCTTATTCAGAGAAAGAAAAGAGTTTTATCTGGGATCATATTAATCGTTTTCATTTAAATGAAAAGCAGGAAAGAACAAGACAATTAATCAGATTTGTCGAGGATACGATAGAACATAATGGAGAATATTCTAAGTTGGAGTATAACAATCTTATAGTAGAGTTATTTGTTAAGCAGGTACTGCAGGGTAAAAAACGAGAAGAAATTCTTAAAATATGCAGATTGATTTACAGCTATTCCTTTGTAAAGTTCAGTACATAAGTAGTGTGGGAACTGCATATATGGCCATGGACAATAATGAAATACGCCGAAAATACACAAAAATCTCCCATATCCCTTGACATTTTCTTCTCTATCTATTTATAATAAAATTTGATAAAGATAAAGACGATGATGGAGACAGTATTCTGCAGGAGAAAACCACAGCGAGCCGGGGAAGGTGCAAGCCCGGTATGAGTATCAGCAGAAGAATATCACTCCGGAGCCGCTGCCTGAAATATAAGTAAGGGATGCCGGATTTCCCCCGTTAAAAGGAACGCGTATGATAGTATGTGTAAGAGGTGGTTAAACGATAGCTGAGGCTTTCGTCCTGTTGCAGGGCGGAGGCCTTTTATTATTGTACCGGGAAGTCCGGGGACATCCCGGTACAACAATAAAGCCCTCCGGGCAGGATGCGCACTGCGCGCAGACGGAAGATGACCGCAGGCAGTCGCGCTTCGGCGCGTGAATCCTGCAGGCAGGATTCATATAAAAATCCCCCAGGCACAGAGAAAGGAGAATAAGACATGTATCAGAAAGTCCCCACAAACATGAATTTTGTGGAAAGAGAAAAAAACATCGAGAAATTCTGGGAAGACAACGAAATTTTTAAAAAGAGCATGGAACACAGAAAAGAAGGTGAGACCTACACTTTCTATGACGGCCCGCCCACAGCCAATGGAAAGCCCCATATCGGCCATGTTCTGACACGTGTTATCAAAGATATGATCCCCAGATACCGCACCATGAAAGGCTGTATGGTGCCGAGAAAAGCAGGGTGGGATACCCACGGCCTTCCGGTGGAGCTGGAAGTGGAAAAAATGCTGGGACTGGACGGAAAGGAGCAGATTGAGGAGTATGGCCTGGAGCCGTTCATCAATCACTGCAAAGAGTCTGTCTGGAAATACAAAGGAATGTGGGAGGATTTCTCAGGTACCGTAGGATTCTGGGCAGACATGGACAATCCGTATGTCACCTACCACGATGATTTTATTGAGTCCGAATGGTGGGCATTAAAACAAATCTGGGACAAGGGTCTTTTGTACAAGGGCTATAAAATCGTTCCTTACTGCCCGCGCTGCGGAACCCCCCTCTCCAGCCATGAGGTTGCCCAGGGATATAAGGACGTAAAAGAACGCTCCGCGATCGCCCGCTTCAAAGTAAAAGACGAGGATGCCTATATTTTAGCATGGACCACAACACCCTGGACCCTTCCGTCCAATGTGGCACTGTGTGTGAACCCAAATGAAACCTATGTAAAAGTGACATCCGGGGAATACACCTACTATATGGCAGAAGCCCTGCTTGATAAGGTTCTGGGAGAAGGAAATTATGAGATCCTGGAGCGCTATACAGGAAAAGAGCTGGAGTACAAAGAGTATGAGCCGCTCTTCCCATTCGTAGAGCTGAAAAAGAAAGCATACTATGTTACATGTGATACTTATGTAACGCTGACAGACGGTACCGGTGTGGTTCATATTGCACCTGCCTTCGGTGAAGATGACAGCAAGGTGGGAAGGGCCTATGACCTGCCGTTCTTACAGTTAGTAGATGAAAAAGGTGAGATGACCGCAGAGACTCCGTGGGCAGGTACTTTCTGCAAAAAAGCAGACAAAGAAGTGCTGGTTGATCTGGAAAAACGCGGCCTGCTGTTTGATGCGCCTGTATTTGAGCACAGTTATCCCCACTGCTGGAGATGTGACACTCCGCTGATCTATTATGCAAGAGAGTCCTGGTTCATCAAGATGACAGCCGTGAAGGAAGACCTGATCCGCAACAACAATACGATCAACTGGATTCCGGAAAGCATCGGCAAGGGACGCTTCGGAGACTGGCTGGAAAATGTACAGGACTGGGGTATCAGCCGTAACCGCTACTGGGGAACCCCGCTGAATGTGTGGGAATGTGAATGCGGACATATGCACTCCATCGGAAGCAAAGAAGAGTTAAAGGCAATGTCCGACAACTGTCCGGATGACATTGAGCTGCACAGGCCATACATTGACAATGTCACCATCCGCTGCCCAAAATGCGGCAAAGAGATGCACCGTGTGCCTGAGGTGATCGACTGCTGGTTTGACTCCGGTTCCATGCCTTTTGCACAGCATCACTATCCATTTGAAAATAAAGACCTGTTTGAGCAGCAGTTCCCGGCAGATTTTATCTCCGAGGCTGTGGACCAGACAAGAGGATGGTTCTACTCTCTGCTGGCTATTTCAACCCTGATCTTCAACAAGGCTCCGTTTAAGAATGTAATCGTGCTGGGACATGTGCAGGATGAAAACGGACAGAAGATGAGCAAGTCAAAGGGCAATGCCGTTGATCCGTTTGAGGCTCTGGATACCTATGGGGCTGATGCCATCCGCTGGTATTTCTATGTAAACAGCGCACCCTGGCTGCCGAACCGTTTCCACGGCAAGGCTGTACAGGAGGGACAGCGTAAATTCATGGGTACCCTGTGGAATACCTACGCGTTCTTTGTGCTGTATGCAAATATCGACAACTTTGATGCGACAAAATACAAACTGGAATACGACAAGCTTCCTGTTATGGATAAATGGCTGCTGTCCAGGCTCAACACCCTGGTGAAGACCGTGGATGACAACCTGGCAAACTACCGCATCCCTGAGACAGCCCGCGCGCTGCAGGACTTTGTGGATGAGATGAGCAACTGGTATGTGAGAAGAAGCCGTGAGCGTTTCTGGGCAAAAGGTATGGAGCAGGATAAGATCAATGCTTATATGACCCTGTACACTGCCCTTGTGACCGCTGCAAAAGCAGCAGCGCCTATGATTCCGTTCATGACAGAGGATATCTACCAGAACCTTGTGAGAAGCATTGACAAGGACGCACCGGAAAGTATCCATCTGTGTGATTTCCCGGAATGCAATGAGGCATGGATCGACGCTGAACTGGAAGAGAACATGGAAGACCTTCTGGAAATCGTGGTAATGGGCCGTGCATGCAGAAATGCGGCAAATATCAAGAACCGCCAGCCAATCGGCAAAATGTTCGTCAAGGCCCCGTTCCAGCTCTCCGGCTTCTATAAAGAGATCATTGAGGATGAACTGAATGTGAAGAAGATGAGCTTTACAGACGATGTGAGAGATTTCACATCCTACAGCTTCAAGCCTCAGTTAAAGACCGTGGGACCCAAATACGGCAGGCACCTGAACAGCATAAGAGCTGCCCTTTCATCCATCGACGGCAATGCAGCCATGGATGAGCTGAAGGCCGGCGGTGAGTTGAAACTTGACATTGACGGTCAGAAAATAGTATTATTAGAAAGTGACTTACTCATTGACACTGCGCAGATGGAAGGATATGTTTCCGAATCAGACAATGACATCACGGTTGTACTCGATACAAACCTGACTCCGGAATTAATTGAAGAGGGCTTTGTGAGAGAAATCATCAGCAAAGTCCAGACCATGCGTAAAGAGGCTGGTTTCGAGGTAATGGATAAAATCAGAATCTCCCTTACAGGAAACCAGGTGATTGAGGGCATCTTCCGCGCTCACGAGGCGGACATCAAGGCAGAGGTACTGGCAGAAGACGTCAACTACAATGAAGTAAGCGGCTATACAAAGGATTGGAAGATCAATTCTGAAAGCGTGACATTAGGCGTGGAGAAGATTTCATAAGGAATCTTCCCGGCCGGTCAGTTCCGGAGGAGGAGAAAATGTTAGATAATAATTTCAAAAAAGAAGAGTTTAAGAAAAGCGTCAAGGAAAATATAAAGATGCTTTACAGAAAGACCATTGAAGAGGCAAGCCAGGAGCAGATTTTCCAGGCAGTTTCCCTTGCAGTCAAGGACGTTATTATTGACAACTGGTTATTGACACAGAAGCAGTATGAAAAAGATGACCCGAAGATTGTATATTATTTGTCCATGGAGTTCCTTATGGGCCGTGCGCTGGGCAACAACCTGATCAATCTGTGCGCATACAATGAAGTGAAAGAAGCTCTGGAGGAACTGGGCTTTGATTTAAATGTGATCGAGGACCAGGAGCCGGACCCGGCTCTTGGAAACGGCGGTCTGGGAAGACTGGCAGCATGTTTCCTGGATTCCCTGGCAACCCTTGGCTACTGTGCTTACGGCTGCGGTATCCGTTACCATTATGGTCTGTTCAAACAGAAGATAGAGAACGGATTCCAGGTGGAAGTACCGGATAACTGGCTGAAAGACGGCTACCCATTCGAGCTTCGCCGTCCGGAATACGCCAAAGAAGTAAAATTCGGAGGATATGTAAAGGTAGTATATGACCCTGCCACAGGCAGAAACAATTTCGTACAGGAGGGATACCAGTCCGTACTGGCTATTCCTTACGATATGCCTATAGTGGGTTACAACAATAAGATCGTCAATACCCTGAGGATCTGGGATGCACAGGCCATTAGCGAATTCCAGCTTGACCTGTTTGACAAGGGCGATTACAGAAAAGCAGTTGAGCAGGAGAACCTTGCAAAGAACATCTGTGATGTCCTTTATCCCAATGACAATCACTATGCAGGTAAAGAGCTGCGTCTGAAACAGCAGTATTTCTTCATCTCCGCAAGTATCCAGGCTGCCATTGAGAAATTCAAAAAATCTCACAGCGACCTGAATGATCTGCCGAAGAGAGTTACCTTCCAGTTAAATGATACCCATCCGACCATGACTGTGGCGGAGCTTATGCGTATCCTTCTGGACGAGGAAGGCATGACCTGGGAGGAGGCATGGGAGATCACAACCCATACCTGCGCTTACACCAACCATACCATTATGGCAGAGGCACTGGAAAAATGGCCCATCGAGCTGTTCTCCAAACTGCTTCCCCGTATTTACCAGATCATTGAGGAGATTAACCGCAGATTCATCCAGGAGATCAGCAATAAATATCCGGGCAATCAGGAGAAAGTCCGCAAAATGGCTATCATCTATGACGGCCAGGTGAAGATGGCACATCTGGCTATCGCAGGCGGCTACTCCGTAAACGGTGTTGCAAGGCTGCACACGGAAATCCTGAAGAAACAGGAGTTAAAGGATTTCTATGAGATGTATCCTGACAAATTCAACAACAAGACCAACGGTATCACACAGAGACGTTTCCTGCTCCATGGCAACCCGCTGCTGGCAGACTGGGTGACAGACCATATCGGAGACGGCTGGATCACCGACCTGGCACAGCTTTCCAAGCTGAAAGTATATGCAGATGATAAGAGGGCACAGCAGGAGTTCATGAACATTAAATATCAGAACAAAGTGCGCCTTGCAAAATACATCATGGAGAACAACGGCATTGAGGTTGACCCACGTTCCATCTTTGATGTACAGGTAAAACGTCTGCATGAGTACAAACGCCAGCTTATGAATATTCTGCATGTTATGTATCTGTACAACCAGATCAAAGAGCATCCGGAAATGGATTTCTATCCGAGAACCTTTATTTTCGGCGCAAAAGCCGCTGCAGGATATGTGCGCGCAAAACTGACTATCAAGCTGATCAATGCAGTTGCAGATGTGGTGAACAACGATAAATCCATCAATGGCAAATTGAAAGTTGTATTTATTGAGAACTACCGCGTATCCAATGCGGAGATGATTTTTGCGGCAGCAGATGTATCTGAGCAGATTTCTACTGCAAGTAAAGAGGCGTCTGGAACCGGAAACATGAAGTTTATGCTGAACGGAGCGGTTACCATCGGTACTATGGACGGTGCCAACGTGGAAATCGTGGAGGAAGTAGGCCAGGAGAATGCATTTATCTTCGGTCTGTCCTCCGACGAGGTTATCAACTATGAGAACCATGGCGGATATGATCCCATGCAGTATTTCAACAATGATCCGGATATCCGTAATGTGCTGATGCAGTTGATCAACGGAACTTATTCCAATGGTGACTTTGAGCTGTTCCGGGATATCTATGATTCACTGCTGAATACAAAGAGCAGTGACAGGGCAGATACTTACTTTATTTTGGCTGACTTTAAGGCTTATGCGGAAACACAGAAGCGTGTGGAAGAGGCTTATAAGGATGAAGCAGGATGGGCTAAGAAGGCGCTGCTGAATACGGCATGCTCCGGTAAGTTCACATCTGACAGGACGATACAGCAGTATGTGGATGAAATCTGGCATTTGGATAAGGTTACGATTGATAAATAGAGATAGTGTTATTCTGGTGAGTGCAGGGTGATGAGGTGAGGGAGCTGTCCTGATGAATTGAGAGGTTCATGGGACGGCTCCTTTTTGGGTATTGGCGAATACGGACGCCGGGTCTGGCCATAAGCTTCCCTGTACGGACGGGAGCAGAGAACTTCCGAGCTAACACGCAACCCGCACTAAGTTCATCGCCTTAGGGC
>PPYE01585985.1_pt1 | contig 21814 bp, 8 predicted proteins | sample 1559881 | NCBI WGS metagenome assembly PPYE01 (sample SAMN08240022, study PRJNA423297) | Human gut metagenome, whole genome shotgun sequencing project.
CTGCGGATGGTGTCAGATACCTCCTTATTGATATCAAAGGGCTCCTGCATCTTATTGTAATTCTGGAACCGGAAGGCATACAGCACCAAATCATGAAGCAGGCTTCCCGTCCGCTTTTCATCCAGCTTTTTCAGTTCCTCGATGCTGATTCCATTGTCTGCCGCCGTCACTGCCAGCAGCTCCCGCCCATAGCAGGGTATCCCCAGGCGCTCCGACAGGATACGGGCCACCTCCCTTCCTCCGCTTCCGTACTGACGCTCAATGGTAATACAACAGTTCCTGCCCATACTCATTCCTTCTTTCCTATATGTCTTTCCTGTATGTCTGCAAATGTCCTATCATTATGCAGGACGTCCATATGCCTTATGATACCTCAATTGCATACTTTATCACATGGTCCTTCTTATTCTCAAACACATCATAGGCTTCCATAATGTGTTCAAGCTTTGTTCTGTGGGTAATCAGGCAGCTGGTATCCAGTTTTCCGGCCTTTATCAGTTTCATGATTTCCTCACAGCAGGAAGCGTCCACTCCTCCTGTTTTAAAAACCAGATTCTTCCCGTACATGTCCGGTAAGGGGAGCATCTGCGGTTCTTCATATAAAGCCACTACACAGACCACTGCATTGGGCCTGGCAATCTTCCATGCCATCCGGAAAGTATCCCTGCCTCCTGCCACTTCCAATACGGCATCCGCGCCGCGTCCAAGGGTCAGCTTCTTTATCTCCTGTTCCACATCCTGCTTTAACGGGTTGATAATGACATCTGCCAGTCCCTGTTCCTTAGCCAGCTCCAGCCGTTCATCCGACGTATCAATGGCTATGACCACGCCGGGGCCGTAAAGCCTTGCGCACATCAGGGTACACAGCCCGGTAGGACCTGCGCCAATAACAGCTACCGTATCCGCGGGTTTGATTTCCGCCAGGGAAGCCCCCCAGTAACCGGTGGAAAGGATGTCTCCTGTAAACAGCGCAGCCTCATCTGTCACTTCATCGGGTATCTTCGTAAGTCCGTTGTCGGCAAACGGCACCCTGACATATTCGGCCTGGCCGCCGTCAATCCTGCACCCCAGCGCCCATCCCCCGTGTTCATGGGTACAGTTGTTGACATAACCCCGCCTGCAGAAATAACACTCGCCGCAGAAAGTTTCTACATTTACAGCAACACGGTCTCCCTGTTTAAACTTTTTTACCGCTTCCCCGGTCTGCTCCACTATGCCCACAAACTCATGTCCCAGTATGGTTCCCGGCACAGCCCTTGGGACAGCTCCGTGCTTTATATGGATATCACTGGAACAGATGGTGGTAAGGGTTACCCTTATGATGGCATCCTGCGGATCCGCCAGCGCAGGAACCGGCCGGTGTTCCAGAGTTATGATGCCATTTTCTTTGTAGACCGCGGCTTTCATTGTCCCGGGCTTGGGATTGCTGGTATGGGGCGCCTGAGACCCGGGCATCTGAGACTGGGACCTCTGGGACTGGGACCTCTGGGATTGGGACCTCTGGGATTGGGACCTCTGGGATTGTATATCGCTTTGCATCTTTATTATACCTCCAATGTACTGCTGTTTTCTCTAATATTATCTCATCTTATAATGATTAAAAATATTATAGCATATATTACCTGTTCCTAAAAGGACGTCCGTCCTCCTCCTGTCTGCTCCTGTTCCGACCCACGCATCCCCAGGCAGACCGGACTTGGTGGGGTTATTATATCCCAAATCCAAATCTATTTCCACCACGTCAGATTATGAAAAGATTATTAAATTTTATAAAAACACAGCAGTACAGAATCTCTCCGCACTGCTGTGTCCCTTCACTTTATAGTTAATAACATGTCTTACTTAATATGCCTTCTTCTGTCAAATACCGATAAAGTAAGAACGATTCCTGAAAGAAGGAATGTCAGGCTCATTCTGTCCAATACATTTCCGGTTTTTGGAAGAGGAGCTAACGGTATCTCACCGTCATCAATAACTGTCATAGGTGCTTCGGCCAGCGGAACCTGAGTTTCCTCCAGGGTAACTGCTCCGGGGCCTCCATTTGTGGATACATACCTTCTGCCTGATCCGCTTCCTGAGCTGCTGCTTCCGCTGGAACTGCCCGGTCTGCTGTTACCTCCGGTATCCGGTGGGTTACCGCCTGCTGCGGACCACTGGGCTGCAAACACTACGTCATGCTCATACTTATTGCTCCTGATTTCATTTAAATCATCAAACGAACTATTTATATCGTCCATAAGCGCAGTCCATCCGGAAAGTGCATAGCCGGAATTGGCTTCAGCCGTAACGGCCCCGTCAGGGCTCACCCCATCCTCCCAAAATACAGGTTCTCCGTCCGCTCCCATAACAATGCGTCCTTCTGAATCAAGCTCTACCAGGCTCTTCCACTCCGTAACGGTTCCATATGCCCCTGTACCGTTGTTCCGGATACGTCCCTGCTGCTCGTTGGAGGATTCAAAGATAAACTGAATCTCATAGGCATCCGGAATTCCATCGGGCTTTTTATCCGGTCCATCGTTATCTGTCATGTAGTAGACGGTTATGGTTCCATTTTCCCTGACGCCCTGAACAGGTTCATAGGACTTCTTGAGCATTCCGGTATAGATATAATGGTTTCCGTCTGCCCCGTCGATTGATTCAGGAATCAGTCCATTCAGCCTGCCGTCTGCTTCCGGATCCGTCCCAAAGGGCACCTGTTCCAGAAGCTTTCTGTCAAGTATATTCGCGGGAAATTCCTTGTCTGCCATCTCCACATTTACAGTATACATATTAATATCCCAAACTGCTTCAAAGGTAACACTGCCCGCAAACTCATGGTTGTTGATATCCGATGCCTGATATAACTGATTGGTCTTAAATCCCGTATCCTGGGATTCCACGACTCTCCATCCGCTGAATCCGCTTCCCTCCAGTGAAGGAATCAGGTTGTCTGTAATCACCCCATATTTCTGCAGGCTGTAAGTCAGCAGCGGGTCCGTAGAATCATTCAATGTTCCGCCCTTCAAATCAAAAACAACTGCTATGCTGTGCTTCAGCTCTCCGTCCACATGCCATTCATATGGGTCGCCTTCCTCATACTGGATCCTGTACCATATGATATCGTCCATGGAATAGGTCTTACCGTCCATGGTAAATGTCTCGTTCTCCGGCCACTGTGCTATGCGCTCTAAAACCGCCTCACTGCTCTGGTTCAATTCACCTTCCGGCGCCGGTACCATCACCGGATTCGCATGAAGGAATCCTTCCCCGAACAATGCATAGTTGTAAGAGGGATCCGGAACATTGCCGTCCGGCCTTGCAGCCTTGTCTTTTCTTACGAAGAAGCCGCTCTTGACTGTATTTTCCTCAAATACAGCTGTATATATCATATTCTTTGTAACCGTATCAGGAAGCTGGCTTTCCTGCAGGACCGTTCCATCCATACCCATCCAGCCTGCAAACCGCATTGTCTCATCTATTGGCGTCTTTTCACCGATAAAGCGCTCCAGCCTGTCATTGTATTTATAATCACTCTTTGACTGCTCTGTAAAAGCTCCTTGACTGCCCGGCTTATATGTCACGGTAAACTGCTGCTTAAAGTAAAGTTTTAATGTAGTGGAACCGTCCTCCTTCACCTTGGCTTCTGTGATGTTCTTTTTGCTTGTATCCAGAACATAGGTGCACTCACTCTCAACCTTATCCGCCAAATCCTGTTCTGTTACTTTGGCCATCCCATGAAGAGGAACGTCATTTCTTGAATCCGTGTATGTGGGCCGGAATTGATAACGCCCCTGGGACTGCATGTAAAACTCCACATCGTAATGAATGTTCTTATTGTCAAGGAAATTAGCTGTAAATACAGTGTCGCAGTAGAACTTATGCGCAGCTATGTCATCTGTATCATCAAACACATAATTTGGTATCAGCGTTTTATAGCCGGGTTGACTGGATTTCCAATTGTTAAATGTAAATCCGTCATCCGCAAGGTATTCCACTCCATCCGCAGTCGGCCTTACAGGAGCGTACAGGCTCAGCTCTCCGGCGGAATCTCTCCGTGTAGCCACCTCCATGACAGTTCCTGTCATGGCGCCGTTGGCACCGGCCCTGTAGGTAAAGGTTACCTGGTACCGGTCCGGTATGCCGTCGGGATTTGTAGGCTTGCCGCTGTCCTCCGGATTCGTCTCTCCTTTTTCATCAATGCCATAGTAGACATTCACCACATTGTCCAGAGTAATCAGTGATACTTTCTTTCCGTCCCCGTCAATGTGGTCCAGGGCATAATGGTGTCCGTTCTTATCCAGGGCAGGTGTCTTATCAAACACAATGTCTGAACCATACTCAGCATTTGTCACATGCTGCGCGTGTTCATACTGCCTGTCAATGCGGAAATCCCCCCGGTCATTCTCAAAGAAGTAATTTACCGTATATTCCAAATCCTGACGAATCCGGCTGGTGACCGCCACTTCATGGTCCCGGGTACGTGACAGGGACACATATCCCAAAGCCGCCGCCCTTTCAAACTCTGCTCCCTGAAGAGACTGGCCGTCCACAGTGATACTGCTGATGGTGTAACCTGTATCCGCGCGGAACCTTACCAGCATGGGACGGATTGCGTCATATCCGTAACTTCCGCCCTGGCTGATGCTGGAGTGTTCATCCGAATCCGTAATCAGGGTATACCGCTTGGCCTCCGATGTCACATAGACAGAGTGGCATTCCTTTCTGTCAACGCTTACACTGCCTGCTTCAATGGCATCCTGCAGTTCCTGTCCCTTTAGAGGACGGGCATCTACAAATACTCCGGAAATTCCGTAACCTGTTTTTGCCTCAAAGGTAACCTCTATGGATGCCTCCGGGTCATAGCTGTACGTATAAATCCTATCCTGAGGGTATGTAATCCGGCTGTGCAGGTCTGCGCCGGTGGTAAGGGCATATTCCATGGGACTGGTCTCTACAAATACGCTGTGGTCGCCCTTGCGGTCCACTGAAACAGAATGAGAGGCCAGTGCCTTCAGAAGCTCCGCTCCCTCCAGGGAAACGTCATCCACGATCACCTTGCTGACTCTGTAGCCTGTATTAGCCTTGAACTTAACCACCAGGCATTTGTCCGAATCATAGGTAAAGGTGGTAACCTCCTGTTTAGGTTCTGTAATCCGGCTGTTTTCATCTGCCCCAACGGTCAGCTTGTATTCATTAATCTTACCGGTGACAGATACTATGTGGTCACGGTCCCGATCCACTTCAATGTATCCCCTGGAAACCGCCTCCTTCAGTTCATCTCCTCTGTATTGGTGTAAATCCACCCATATGCCGGATATGGAGCAGCCTTCCCTGGCGCCGAATTCCACCTTAAGTTTTTCCGTTCCATCGTAGGTGAAATCCATAGATGGGGCAATCCAGCTGTTATGGTCTGAATATGTGGTCAAATGATAACTGTTTATCCTGGTGGTCACTTCGATGGTATGGCTGCTCTTATAATCAAACAGGTACGCCCCGGCCGCTATGGCGGCTGTCTTTTCAAACCCGCTTAATTCTTTTTCATCTACAATGATATTCTGTATCTGGTAACCTTTCTTTGCCCCGAATTTAACCTTATACATGATGAACTCTTTGTACTCATAGCTCTTTGTCTGAGGGTTAATCCAGGAATTTTCATCTGCCCTGGCCGTCAATGTATAGAGTGTCTTATCTGCCTTGACGAACACTGTGTGGTCCTGCTTACGGTCCAGTGTTATATGACTGTAACCCTGCTGGTCCGGCTCGGCCAATATGGCCTGGATTTCATCCTTTGTGAAGGATTTTCCATCCACGGTAATGCCGGTAACCGAATAGCCCTTGTCCGCTTTAAATTTAACATCCAATGTATCCGTGTCACTGTAGGAATATTTTGTACCCTTAGTAATATCAGCATTCTCAGCCCTGGTTATAAGGTTATATTCCGTCCTGACAGAAGTAACCGATACATAATGGTCCTGTTTGCAGTCCACTTCCACCCAGCCGTTCTGCACAGCCTCATTCAAAGCTTTTCCTGACAGATGTACGCCATCCACCGCGACACCGGATATCCGGTATCCCTGCTTGGCCGTAAAATTTACCTTGATAAGAGAATCTGCGTCGTAAGTATATTGTTTGCCCTGGTCAATGGCAGAGTTTGCATCGGAAGCCGTGGTAAGCGTATACTGTTTGGGCATCCATTTGGCAGTGAGGACATAGGTAACCGGATTTATATTTATATCCTTCCAAACATCACCTACAAACAGACTGTCACCCTGCTGATATATCTTACTGCCGGCCTGATTCACATTTGTCTCAGCCAGTTCCCATCCAATAAAATCAAAATGATTCTTTTTCAGGTTCCCTGAACCCTTGATATCAATATAGCTGTTTCCATTCCTGATTGCAGGATGGGTATAGGTTCTGTAGTCAACCGGAGCCATTCCTTCTGCTCCATTGCCGTCATACTTTACCTTAATCTTTGCAGGCGTTGCCTGAATTTTAAATTCCCTGTATTGGTAAGCATCATCCCTGTAAGAGTAATGGAACTGGTTGGTACAGCCCATGGATACTGCTTCCGCATTTGCATCCGAAAAATCTCTGCTTGTATGCTCTGTAGAGATGATTGAGGGCGCGTCTGCAATATCCACATAGATGCCTTCTTCAAACCGTGCTTTTGCCAACTCCGCCTCGGACCTGCCGTTTCTGTGCTCAAAGGTGGTAGGAGTCACATACCCGGCGGCCGGTTTTACATAGAAGGACACCATGTCTGTTCTGTCAGTCTGAAGGACCTGTCCTCTTTCCATCTCCATGAGTCCGCCGCCGTTGATGCTGTACCATAATGATATGTTGGAGGAATCCTGGTTGAATTTGAAATGGAACTGGTTGGCTGCTTCATTGACAATGATGTTGAAATAATCATTGTGCACTACGTTTCCGTACCATATACTGGCCCTTTTACCGGCTTTCAGCGCTTTAACATCCGCTGCTGAATACCATTTTCCATTCTCATTGATATCCTTCACGTTTTGGATTGAAACCACCCTTGGATCTGATACGAACCATGAGCCTCCATATCTTCTGTCTGCTTTTACCCGGAACGTCTCGTCCTTACTTACTTCCACGGTAGTCCTGGTTATATTTTCTTTGCTTATTACCGCATAGATGGAGAAATGCTCCGCCTCAAAGCTTAACGCATCCACCGCTCTGCCGCCGGACACATCCACTGCGTCCCGGACCTCCTCTAAAGCCTTCACATCCGCGGCTTCTGTCTCCACATGAACAATGGACATTTCTTCGGCAGTCTGGCTGGCTTCCTCTACAGGAATTCCTGAAAATGTAACTGTCACAGCGCCTTCCTGGTTCCAGATTCCAGCATCCAGCTTCTGGCTTCCAAGCCACAAATTTATATCATAAGCAGCCACTGATGAAACCTGCTTTCCCTCTTCAGAAGCAGCTTCCTGGGCATTTTCCCGTATGGAATCCTCAAGAGCAGAATCCACCCGTTCCGCAGAAGCGGTCACGCCTTTTGGCAATACGCCTTCAGGCGCGTAAAGGTTTATAATCATACCATCATTCACCACAATGGTATCAGAAAATTCCGGATGTTCGTCTGTTTCAGTGGTATATACCTCAATCTCCAGTTCATCCGTCACATCCTCTATGGTGAACCAGGAGATATCTTCCGCCAAATTCCCCGGATCTGCTGAATCCGGGTCAGCTGAATCCCCCGGGGCTCCTGCCTCTAAGATTTCACCATTGGCCGATACTGACTGTATATCATAGCCAACCTGGGTTTTAACGCCAAATGTAAGGCTTCCGCCTTCCTCAACACCGCGCGGTCCATCTACAATGCGGGCTGTTCCCTGTGAATAGACAACATATGTTACCTTATAACCCTCGAAATCATTCAATGCTTTCAGCGTATTGACCGTGGTGGTATAAACCCTGGCCGTGCTGCAGTACCCGATTCCCACAAGGTCATCGGATGTGGCTGCTTTCACCTTATGGACATCTTCTGCCTCTGTTTCCTCCGGTGTACGGGATGGCTCTGTCTCTATGGTAATCACAGGTGTTTCATCAGTTATGATGTCTCCCGTTGTTTCAGCCGGAGAGGACTCTTCTGTTTTCCCTTCCTCAGTTTCCTTGCTATCGCCAGATTCGCCGGACGGTTCTGAGCCGCTGGGGTGTGCCGGCTGGCTGGGTGTTTCTGCCTCACCGGATGATTCCGGGGTACCGGATGATTCCGGACTGGCGGATGACTCCTGGTTGCCGGATGATTCCGGATTACCGGATGACTCTGGATTACCGGATGACTCCGGATTACCGGATGACTCCGGATTACCGGATGATTCCGGATTACTTGATGATTCTTTACTTCCGGATGTTCCCGCCTCGCTGGAGACATTTGTCTTTCCAGATGTTTTATCTTCATTGCTGCCTTGATTTTCAGCAGTCTCTTTTGTTGTGTTGTCTGCTTGTGCGTTTTCTTTTGGTTCTTCTTTTTCTTTTGTACCCTCTTCAATTCTCACATCTGAATCATGCTTTTCAGGAAGGGATGCTGTCTCATCACCTGTCTTTACAGCAACAACAGGCGCATAGTGACGGTTAATGGATGCAACAGGTGTATCATCCTGTTTCTCAGAATGAATCTGCTCCTTATCTGCATTGTCCTTCTGTTCTATTCCTTCTTTTGCGTTATTGGATATTTCCTCGGACTTATCTGTATTCTCAGGCCGGGAGCCTTCTGATTCCTTTTGAGACTCTTCTGTATCCTGTCTGCCTGTGTCTGTACCCTCTGTTGGTGAAGCAGTTGTTTCCTTCTGTCCTTCCTCTCCTGCAGGTGTCTGTGTCTCCTGACTCTGAGAGGTCTGTTCTGTGGTTTCTGCCGGAGTTGGTTCTACCGGATCTGACTCTGCTGGATTAGCTTCTGACGAAGTCGTTTCCGATGAGTCAGGTTCTGTCGGAACTGCTTCTGTTGGAATCTCTTCTGACGGTGCTGTTTCTGTTGGTATTGTTTCTGCTGGTATTGTTTCTGATGGTACTGTTTCTGACGGTGCTGTTTCTGACGGTTCTGTTTCTGACGGTACCGTCTTCGCCGGCTTGGATATGATATTTACTTCCTCATCTCCAAATGCAGCCTCGTAGCTTTTAACAGTAAGTTTCTTTGTTCTCTTTACCTTCTCCTTTCCATCCTCCATTCTGGTGATGGACGTGGAACAGCTGATGGAGCTTTCTCCATTATTCACATACAGGAATATAATTTCCTCATCTCCGGTGACCATATACATGTCATCCGCATCCTCCGGAAGCCGGACAAATACACGCAGCTCCGCGTCCATGTCTCCTCCGTCGTATTCCGGATAAATCTCATATATATTTCCTTCACCATAAAATAATGCCTCAAACTGTTCTGTTTTGCCGTTGGTAAAGTCAATATTCCCCTCCTGAAGGGGACTTCCTGCAGCAATTGCCTCTTCAATTGCGGTAACCAGGCCGGAACCGCTCATCTCGAAGGTTACGCTGTCAGAAGATTCCGCTGCATACGCTGTCGTAAGGTCTGTACCAATATTAGTGGTAACCATAACCGCAGCAATCATGGCAGCAAGAAATCTTTTGCATAAACCGTAAGGTTTTTTATGCAGTGCTCTTGATCTCCCTTTCTCCTTCATACCATTTTCTCCTCTTCATACTTAGTCCTATGGTACTAATCATATCAAATGGTACGTTATAAGAAGCGTTAGGTCGGCCAGATAATGGAAATTTTCTTAATGTTTATTTAAATTTGAGAGGTAAAAGAACCCCTGGCCATATTGACCAGGGGTTCCTGTTATATTGCTATTTTGTTTTACATTGACTGTAATGGACTGTTATGAATCCTCTTCTTTACGTTTCTTGCTCAACGCTGTTACCGCAACAAAGATTCCTGATAACATCATGGTCAATGTGGTTCTCATAGATGTCTGACCTGTCTTTGGCAGTGGTGCCAACGGCACTTCACCGTCATCAATTAAGGTTACATCTACTGGTGATTCTGGAAGAGGTGCTAACGGCACATCTTCTGGAGTGATGGTTGTGGCACCCGGGCCGCCGGTTGGTGGTGTATAGCGATTATTGCCTTCGGTGTTGCCGCTGGGGCCGCCGCCACCGCCAGGACCAGTACCGCCACCGCCATTAAATCTAAATTGTGCGGTAAACGTGGTACTCTGTGTGAACTCTGCAGCTCTAATTTCATCCGCGTTGGCATAACCCCTGCTTCCGTCTGTCCAGTTATTGAATAAATAGCTTCCAAGGCTGGATACTGTTACGTTAGCATCTGGACTTGCAGGTCTTAGTTCCCTATGGTCATTACCATCTTCTCCTGTAACGATTTCATAGACAGTCTTAACTTCAGTTACCCTTCCTGATACTGTTCCGCGATTTGTGTCTTCCGATACATATTGGAACTTAATCTGGTACTTATCAGGTACTCCGTCTGGTTCATTTGGCACTTCTATACCGATTTCATCAACATCAAAGTATGCGATGAAAGTGGTATTTACCAGATAGGTATTTGACTTCATCTTTGACATGTCAGGAGTGTAGTCATTTACTTCGCTATCGGTCCAGTAGTCAAATGCAAAACCATCCAGAGGTGTTGCGATTGATCCATTCGGACTTATTGCTGTCTTTTCAGTGTAGTTTCCATCTTCGTCCCTAAAAGTATGGACTTCTTCCGCTACACTGACAGTACCCTTCTTCTCATCTGCACTAATATAATAGAAAATTGTCTGGTACTCATCCGGGATATGGTCTCCGTTGTCATCCACTCCGAAGTTCGCTACGTATTCGGATGCCACATACAGGCCCGCTATGGAGCCCTTTGGTGTTCCACTTACCGGGCTTACCATATCCGGGCTGTTCGTTGTGCTTCCGTGCTCTGCGTTATCCGGCACGTATCTTATCTCCACTGCCGCGTTCTCTACAAACCGTCCTTTTAATGTAACATCATGAGTAGGCATCATAAATTTACCAGTAGATAATGTTACATCTTCAGTCTCCCAACCAATAAAGGTATATCCTGGAACGCTAGGCGTAGGTTCAAGTGTTACTGTTTCCTTATATTTATAACTTCCACCAGTAGGGACAATAACTCCTTCAGGCAGCGGCTCATCAATTACATATTTTACATCGTAGCTACTTCTCACATAGAACAACTTCATAGTCAGTATATTTTGAATATCCGTTGTTCCACTTGCGATTGTTCCTGCAATACTCGTATCTAGTGTAAAACCTTCCGGCACAGGATCCAAAGCTTGAGCCGAAACTGATATACCAGATTCAACACCTGTGGTCGTTGTGATATCATGTAAGCCAAATCGATCGTTTTCACCAACATAGCTCACTCTTTCAAACCAATGTTGTGTATGGTATATAGCTTTCTTCTCCCGGTAAAAGAATACTGCATCGGGCTTATCTTTTGTTACACTAACAACAGGATCAGATACTAAGGTGTATCCTTCAAAAGATTTAAAGTTAACCGCTAATTCATGATCACTTGTTTCATCTTGTAAAGAACTGCTTCCTGGCACTGCATCTTGTGTTCCCTCCAACAAATAGTTTACAGTGTAAGTCCATTTTTCGACTGGGGTGTATTCAAAGACAATTTCTTGATTGCGCCCAGTAATTTTTACACTCAGTACCGTTGCTTTTGGGTAATAATTTCCAACCGTCTTTGCCACTTCACTAACGGTTGTGCCTAATTCAGCAGTTCCAATTTTTGAATCTGCAATTTCTATCTCTTGATTATCTACAATAGCAACATACTTTACTAAATAATCAACTAAATCAGAACTCTTCCATCTTGCGTATAATACAGTATCCTTTACAATCTTAGATTCATAAATATATTTTTGGGTCAACGCCTCATCTGTGTACCATCCAAGGAATTCATCATCAGCTTTTTCTGGTATTGGAAGGTCAGATAAGACATCTCCCTTTGTTACTGTAATATTGTCAATAGAGTCGCCACCATTTGTTTCAAAACTCACATCATATTTAGGAATCTCCCACTTGGCATAGATTGTAACGCCTTCCGCAGGCATTTTTGAATTCCAGTCTACCTTTGTAGTAAATCCCGGGTCAAGATACCAGCCTGCAAATGTATAGTCGTTATCTATATTGGCTGGCCGACCGGGCTCTCTATTAGGTTTACCAGTTGATAAAGGAGCTTCAAACTTAATTTTTTTGGGGTTCATTGTTGCGCAATTTTCGAAAAATAACTCATAAGAATTACGCGTATAATATAACCACAAGTTATATTCCCAGTAGTCGGAATACTGGTGCCAAGAATCAAAAGTAAATCCGGTTATTGGCATCTTATCTTCCTCGGTCAGATGAACATTACTTGATGCATCAAAGGTAGCATATGTTAACTGTTGACCTTGCGTTAACCCCTCAACATAATAATAGATATTTTTACCACTACCAGCGTTTTTCCTATACATATCCAAATTTTTCGCTGGCATATTTGCTATTAATGTGTATTGAACATTACTATTTTTATCTGGTCCCCAGCCGTCCTTCGCACAAGCCTTTTCCCATTCCTTTGATACATCCACACCATAACGTGCGGTTATTCTTAAAGATGTATCTTCATTCCATTTTCTCTTCTCATACCTATAAAACTTAATTGTATATTGCCCTCTATCATAATATACATTCTTTACTGCCAGTCCATCCGCAGTAATCTTTACACTACCTGCAGATTTTTGGTCGTTAAGAGCAAACCCCTCATACGTTTTGTTCTGAGTCGGAACATTATTCCCTACTGTACCGTTTTTACCATAAGTAACATCTGCTACAGCATATTCACCAACAGTAAGTGTCTCTTTCCAATATACAACTTTATAGTCTGCCCTGGTAGCACCCTTCCACTTTGCTATAACCACAGTGTCCTGCGCTGGCATTATTGCAGGTATATTTTCCCAACCAAGGAATTCATACCCCAACCTGGTAGGTTCTGCTACTGGTTTATCAACGGTTGCCCCATATACAACTTCCGTCGGAGCAATATAACTTCCGCCCTCTCCCGTATCCCAAGTCAACGTGTATAGATTACGCTCATAAAGAACTTCCACAACAGTCATGCCATCTGTGCCAATTGCAACCTGGGCAATAGGCTTTGGCGTAAAGCCTTCATACTCTTTCGCAACAGCCTGGGTATTTAACCCAACCTCTCCTGCCAGAGTTTCAGTATCTACCGGTACAGTTGGCTGGCTTCCATCCGGGTTCAACAGATAGTGTTTAACCTGATAGTTGGCCTCTCCACCTTTATAAGTAACGGTAACTGTTTGATCTTCGCTATATACATCCTTAAAGCTAACCTCAGTTTGATCCGCTATAAAACCTGCTATCTCTGGCGATGTAATATCATAATTACATTTAACACCCGCCTGGACTTCTGCCACCCATGGCTGGGCTGCCGCAGTTCCATCGGAATATATATAGTTTACTGTAAGTCGAATTAAATCAGCCGTCTTAGAATACTGGGCATATATATTGGAATCCGCTAAAATGTTCTGAGGACTGGGATTCCAGCCAACAAAAACATACCCTTCAACTTCCGGTGCAGCAGGCAATATTGCGTCATGCCCTTCTTCCACATATTGTGGTCCTGAAATCAGTACATCGTTCTGACCATCTTCCGCATACCAGAAATTAACTTCATAATAATATCTTTCCTCAGTCTCAATCTCCGCGTATATAGAAAAATGATTTGTAACAAATACAGCCTCATCGTCACCAGCATCTATGTTTGTTACTGTTTCCGCCGTATATGGATTAGGCTCAGCCGTATCCAGACTTAGAGTGCTTATTCCACTGTTTTCGTCGTCCATATGATATACAACTGACTCGCTGCTGTCTATCTCAGTTCCCTCAAACGTAACCTTAACGCTGCCATTAGGCTGTATCTCATTTCCATCAGTATCGAAAAGTTTAACGTCCGCCGCGAATATATCTACCGCTGCCAAATTCTGTCTGTTCAGCTTTTCATTAGCAGCTTGCTTCATCAACTCAAGCTCGCTGTCATCACTAATCGCTGTCGCCTCGATATAACTTCCCTGTGGTACCACACCAGGATTTGCTGTCAATGTTACATTAACATTCTCAGCACCATCTACGGTAGCTGAAAGCTCAATCTGTCCCTTCAAGACCTTAAGTTCTTTTAATCTGGTAACATAAGCTTTCGCCGTACTGCAATACCCCATACCAACTATATCATTTGTTTCAGCCTTACTAACATTTTCTTCCGGTTTCACTTCCTCAGGCTTAGTCACCTCAGATGGAGTACCCGTCTGAACCGGCTCTGTCACCGCAGGTGTCTCAACTGCCGTCGTGGTCTCATCAACCTCTTCCGGAGCTGTTGTGGTTTCTTCAGCAGGTGTACTTTCACCGGGATTTACATCTTCGCCGCCTGCCTCTGTTGTTGCATCCGGAACTGTAGCAGACGTTTCTTCGGTAACATCGGTTGAATCCGTAGAATCCGTAACCTCTGTGGGTTCTGTAGCCTCTGTAGCCTTCTCAGTTGTTTCAGGCTCTTTTTCTTCTGTTTCTACTTCAGCCTCAGTTGTTTCCTTGGGTTCCTCAACATGTTCTTCTGCTGCATCTGCCTTTGGCTGTTCCGGTACTGCGCCTTCCTCGTTATCAGCTACAATGGGTGCATAATGACGAGTAATGGAAGCAACTGGTTCTCCGGTTGTGTTCTGCGGCTCAGCCACCTCAGCTTCTGGGGTTTCCGGTTCCTGAGCTTTTTCCTCAGTGGTTTCCGGTGCTTCTGTCGTTTCAGGCTCAGTCTGCTCAGCTTCTGTTGCAGAATCTGTTTCGCTTTCTGAAGGAGCCTCTGAACTGCTCTCCTCTGCTGAGGTCGGAGTCTCTTCCGGCGCTACAGTGGTTCCCTCATCCGGTGCAGCTGTAGTTCCTTCCTCTGGCGCTACAGTGGTTCCTTCTTCCGGTGCTGCTGTAGTTCCTTCTTCTGGTGCAGCCGTTTCAGATTCTGTGGGAGCTGTAGACTCCTCCATTGCCGGTCCATTGTCTTCCGCTGGAGCGGTGGTTTCCGTTGGCTTGGAGATATAATTGATTTCTTCTTCACCAAAAGCATCCTCAAAACTTTTAACTCTGATAGCTTTTGTTGACTTCAGCTTTCCACCCTCATCATCGTAAATCGTGGTAGAAAAGCTAACCGTATCTTCCCCGTTATTCACATATAAGAAGATAATCTCCTCATCGCCGGTCACCATATACATGTCATCGGCATCTTCCGGCAAACGTACGAATACTCTCAGTTCCGCATCCATACTGCCGCCGTCCGGGTCAGGGAATACTTCTAATACTTTCCCCTCTCCGTAGAACAAACTCTCAAATTTAGCAATGTCTCCATTGGTAAAGTCGAGATCGCCCGGTGATATTACATTGCCGTTTTCGATTGCTTCTTCGATCGCTGTCACCAATTGGGAACCAGTCATTTCGAATGTGACAGACTCTGACGACGATGTAGCTGCATAAGCTGCGTTCAGGTCCGCACCTACATTGGTGCATACCATGGCTGCCGCTAACGCGAAGGCCACCAGACGTTTCCGCATGTTATAAACTGATTTCTTTAACATGCCAGACCTTTTTCGTCCTTCCATACTTACACTCCTCTCATATTTTTTCTTTCTACATGATTCCAGATAAATCCAACTGTCTGAAACTAGTATAGCAAATCGCAGTTACAATCTGGTTACAATTTAAGAAAGTTTAAAATTTTTCTTAAATTAATTATGTAATTATAGATTCCCTCGCTATCAAACCGTTGAAGGCAATCCCAACCAATGAGAAAAAACCTCATTTTCAATTGTAATATCACCAATGTTATGATAAAATGGTTTCAGATACAAACGACACATATTTTTGAGTTTTTTTCTCACAAATCGAGGTGCTATCATGCTAATCCAGTTCAGTTTTAAAAATTTCAAAGTATTCAAGGAGGAAGTTTTGTTGGATTTCCTACCTGCCTCCATTAATGAACATAAAAACACTCTTTTGAAGGACCCGGCTGATGGAGAATGCATCCTTCCCCTTATCGGAATCTATGGTCCCAACAGCGGCGGCAAGTCCACGGTCCTCAACGCTTTATCCTGTCTCTCCTCCCTGGTCACAGCATCTGTAACCGTGCCAACCAGAATCAAAGATGTCCATTGTCTGTTTTCATCAGACTGCAAAGACATCCCCACCCAGTTTGACGTGTTATTCCGCAGCCAGGGATTTCTGTTCCGCTATCAGCTCCAGTTCTTAAAGGGAATCATTGCTGAGGAGAATCTGTTCTACGGAAGTCTGGGTGGAAGTGATACGGGTATTCTTTTTAATAGGAAGGAATCCGTCATCCATCCCGGGCGTGAACTCATCTCCTTCTCCCTTACGGCCGTACCTCCATCGGTAACTTTGCTGTCATGGCTCAATGCCTATACGGACTCCATACATGCCAAGGCTGCCTATTCCTGGTTCAGCAGAATACAGGGCAACAGTCCCAGAGAACTGCCTTCCGATACCGATACGCGCCGGAGGCTGTGCGGTATCCTGCAGGATTTGGGACTTGATATAGCAGATTACAGCATCATACCGGACTCTGACCACAAATCCCCTGCTGCCTTCCTGGTTCACAGTCCTTATGAAAGCTGTACCTATGAACTGCCATGGGAAGAGGAATCCACAGGCACTAAAAAACTGCTCTCACTGCTGCCCTCAGTTCTGGCCAGCCTGGATGACGGCAGCCTGATGATGGCAGATGACCTGGACTGTATTCTGCACCCTCACGCGCTCCGTTATTTGATTGCTCTCTATGCCAGTCATGAGAAAAATCCTCACAACGCGCAGTTGCTATTCACCGCCCACAATACTGCCATTCTTCAGCCAACACAGATGCGCCGGGATGAAATCTGGCTTTGCTGCCGCCAGGAGGGGCAGGATACGGAATTGTACCCTCTCTCCAGTTACAAAAAAGAAAACGGCCTCATCCCGCGTAATGATGAAGCCTATGGAAAGCAGTATCTGGAAGGACGTTACGGGGCCATGCCCAATATACATGCCTAGCGGATTGATTATATGGTTCAGATATACAGATACCATATGCCTTCTGTATCATAAACAAAGCCGCCGCAGATTCACTTCTGCGACGGCATATTTAATACCAGCTAATCTATTCTATTGCAAACTTTCTCTGCAAACGTTCTATGAATATGCTTCTCTTATAAACCTCTCCTCATTCCTCTATATCAGGCTCTCCGGCATCACCTGGTAATTAAGCTTCACCTTCCTGCCTCCATCCCAGAGATGCAGGTTCCTGTCAATCCGCTCATAAATCCGCAGGCAATACTCATTGGACGTGCCGTTTAGCATAACCAGATATTGGCTGGGATTATAGCAGGTAAATAAATCCCCTTTCCTGAGGGACTTTCCGATGGCATCGTGGAGCTTCTCTGACGCGGTTTTTAAAAGCTCTCCTCCTGTATCCAGAGGCTTTCCCTTGGAATCCAGCAAAGTGCAGCACAGAAGTACACTGGAAAAATCCACCCGCTCCGCCATACGGGCCAAAAGCCGGTAACAGTCGATAAAGGCCGGGTATGCACAGTAGTAAGGCCCGTTAATCCGGTCCCTCTCATGAAGGCTGTCCCTTATATCCTTAAGCGTGTCGGATGTATAACGAATCTGTCCGCTCATGATGCGGAACCGTTCCAGCATTTTCTCGGAAGGAGGCAGTCCCTGTTCCTCAAAATACTGGGAAACAGCTGTGTCATATACCTGCATGGCCTCCTTGAACCGCTTCATGGCAATGAGGCAGTCTATTTTCATAATCTGGCATTCCTCATACGGATACAGCTCGCAGGCATAATTACATATCTCCAGAAGTCCGTTATATTCCCGGTTTTTTTTCATGAGACTGCTGGCAGCCCGCAGACAGCTGAAATACAGCTCCTGATAGCGGACTCCCACCACTGATACCCATTTCTCACCTGCAAGCTGGGCTAAAAATTCTCCCTGATACAGACTGCAGGCCCGTTTTAAGAGTGCCTCGTCATGGGTGCGCAGGGCCTCCTTTGCCGTATTCTCAAAATCCCTGGCATCAATGTACACCGGCAGTTCCCCGCCGTCCCATCTGTAGATTCCTCCGTCTGTGCGGATATATTCCCGTGGCGGCAGCTCACTTCCCTCCAAAAGTTTGCGGAGCCGGAATACCGTAGCCCGTAAACTCCCCGAAGGATTGGAGCATTCACCATTTCCGTAGAGCATATCCAGAAGCTCCTCCCGGTGTACGCCCTCCTCACCCGAATAAAGCAATATAAGTACCAGCTGCAGTACCTTTCCCGAAGGTCCTCCGGGAATCTGCAGGGGCTTTCTGTTATATTCCAGCATGATGCTTCCCATCATAAAGACGGTCAGGCCTTCCCCGTCTCTGGCCGGATAATATGTACCTTCCTCCTTCATTTGTATCCCCCTTGTAGCAAAGCGTTATTTAACATATAACACATTTTACTACAGATCTCTTTATTTTTCCATTATTTATCCTTCATAAACCAAAAATAGTAAGGGACCTCAACCAAAAGCATGACACTCCAGCCTATGGCGCAGGCATATGCAACCCCCATTAGTCCGATTCCGGGCGTCAGCAGGTATACAAATACCACTCGCAGGCTGGTCTGGACAAAGGTTCCCAACAGTGTCACGCTCATGTTTCCCATTCCCCTGAAAAATCCCTGAATCCCATTGGTAAATGCAGGAAACACATAAAATAACGCCATCAGTCCCAGGTAACTGCTGCCCAATGCCACAATTCCTTCATTTCCCGCCGTTACAAACAGCCCCATAAGCGGCCTTCTGAACAATGTAATGGTTATGCAGATAAACACCCAGTAACATGCTTCCAGCATAAGGCCTCTCCTGAATCCCTTCCGGATGCGTTCCTTCCTGCCCGCCCCTCTGTTCTGCGCCACAAATGTGGTAATTCCATGCGAAATGCTCTGCTCAGGGGTAAAGGCATAGTCATCAATACGGTTAACCGCGTTGAAGGCCGCAATCATATCCACGCCCAGGGGATTGACAGCACCCTGAATCAACAGCTTTCCGATGGGCTGGCAGGATTGCTGCAAGGCTGTAATGCTGCCGTAACGCAGTGTCTGCCTGAGAAGCTGCCTGTCCATGGTGAACTCTCCCCGTCTCAACTGCAGCATGGGAATTTTTCTGTATACATATGTTATACAGAGAACAGCTGAGGCCGCCTCCGCTGCTACCGTGGTAACAGCAGAGCATACAATGCCAAATCCCAGCCCCCCAATAAAAATCAAATCTAAAACCGCGTTTAATATAGAAGAAAAAGCTAAAAACTTAAGTGGTGTTTTGGAATCACCCACACTTTTAAGGGCAGCCGATACCGCGTTATAAAAGTAAGTAAACGGCGCTCCCAGAAAAATAACAGACAGGTAAGAAGCCGCCTTGCCCAGTATCTCATCCGGCACTCCCAGTGCTCCCAGCAGAGATTCTGAGAAAAATCCTCCAAGTATGGCTATTATCACCGAAAAATAGCAGCCGAATATGACTGTTGTAGACATTTCCCGTTTTAGCTTTTCTTTCTGTCCTGCTCCATAGAACTCACTCATCAGCACAGACGCACCCATACAGATACCCGATATGCCGAGTATGACAATATTCATCACCGGACTGGCCGTACCTTCCGCTGCCAGCGCTTCCTTTCCTATGAATCTGCCGGCGATGATGGAGTCCACTGCATTGTAGGTGAGCTGGAACATATTTCCCAGAATCAGGGGAATGGAATAGTCCACCAGATGTTTCGTAATGCTGCCTTCTGTCATGTTAACTGCCGCCATATGGTACTCCTTCTGACACTCATTTTATGTAAATACACTTACCGCCCAAAAGGCCCGGCAAGACCTTCTGAATCTTTTCAACCTTCTGCCGGGCCTGAATCTATAAAGAATGGATCGATAATGATATTCTGTTAATAACTGCGCAGCTTATCTTCATCATCCTCCGTGGTCTTATCAATGGAGCGAATCTCCACATCATATCCAAAATGATCGTCTACCTTCACATAAACCTTATCCCCCATCTTGCGGCCTCTTATGGCCTTGCCCAGGGGCGAATCAATACTGATTAATCCCTGAAGGGAATTACCTCTGACAGTAGTTACAAGTTTATAACGTTCCGTCTCATCATCATCAGGAATATAGACCTCCACTGTATCTCCCAGGCCCACTTCGCCTTCCCTGGAATTATCGGATATAATTCTGGCGGTTTTTATCATTTTCTCCAGATAGCGAATCCTGCTCTCATTCCTGTTCTTATCCTGCTTGGCTGCCTTATATTCAAAATTCTCACTTAAATCCCCATGGGCCCGGGCTACGGATATTTCCGGAGCTGTCCGCCGGCGCTTAAGTCATACACATTTCCGGGAGCCAGGTTTCCATAATCCACATGGGCAATATATGGATTGGCCTTATTATAATAAGCGGCAAAAATGCGCTCCACATCCTGGTTTGCCGTGGTCTTAAAACACTGGTCCACCATCGTCTGGGGCATCAGCCCTGTCACGGACAAGTCCACCTTATACCAATTGCCTCCTGCTTCCACGTAAACAAACATGTGGTCCTTATCATTATCGTCCGGCGCACAGAAGCAGTTAAGGCCCATGGACCTGGCAAGCATCTGGTAAGCCACGGAAATGCCTTCGCAGACAGCTTTATGATTCACCAGGCAGCCGTAGGCTGTGAAGGACAGGTCTCCGGAAGTGTCCTCCCCGTTCACAAACCGGTTATACAATCCTGTATCATAGGTACAGCCCGAGGCAATATAAAGAGCCGCATGCTTTGCCCGTTCCAGTTCACTGACATCTCTCCACCGGTAGCTGTTCAGATAATCCCGGATCACCAGGGCCAGGGCATTGCGCCGCTGTTTATAGATATCGCTTCCCACATTTTCCTGATACAGGGCCACCTGGCCCAGCACCAGAAGGCTGTCGCCGTCCACAGCCATTTCCCCTGTTCCTATCTGGTCGCTTTCCCCGTACAATGCCTTGCACAAATCATCGGAAAGCCCAAAATAATTGTACAGCCCATAATTATAATCCTGGCGCAGGCGCCTTTCCATCACAGGCTCACCCTTTGCATTCCATCCCATGATAACGTCCACATATTGAAGCCCGGCCTGGTCCAGGTAGTCCTTCAGAGGGTAATTGGCATCATAGGACGCTTCCCATCCTCCAACTGTCCACGCTCCGTCCGGTCCCACCTGGTACCCGTCCGGTGTGACTGTGTCCGTCAGCATCCTGCCGTTTGCGTCAAAATAATACCATTTTCCATCCGTGCTCTGCATCCATCCCCTGGCATAGGAACCGTCGTCCTTCTGGTATCTCCATGATCCGTCCGCCTGGGACCAGGCTCCCGCATACACAGGGGTGGTTAATAAAAAGGCTGCTGCGGATGCCGCTGCCAGCAGCCGTATCATTGACCGGCCTATATTTGAGTGCTTTATGCCCGGTTTCTTCATACCGAGTTTCTTCATACCAGGTTTCTTCATACCAGGTTTCTTCATACCAGGTTTCTCCGCTTGCTTCATGTCTGCCTGCCTCCTGCCGAATCGTCTTACCATAATCTGTCTCCTGCTTTTATAAATTATTTATTTTCCCTTTAGTTTCTTTATTGATTCTTTAGCGTGTGCTCAAACTTTGGCCACATTTTCCCTGTATAGTAATACTTGTAAGGCGATAGACCTTTTACTATACAGGAAAACACTTTTTCATACCTATGACCGG